>ENA-UOOH01000643-UOOH01000643.1-fermentation-metagenome-genome-assembly--contig:-NODE-643-length-38404-cov-10.127722_pt1 | contig 38404 bp, 37 predicted proteins | sample MGYA00245778_ERZ724025 | MGnify/ENA primary metagenome ERZ724025 (study PRJEB28704, sample SAMN03018313) | fermentation metagenome | biome: anthropogenic terrestrial biome; feature: soil; material...
TCCCAATGGCTTTTCTATGCCTTTTCGAAATTGCGAACTTTATTGTACTCTATCGCGATTTGCCGCTGCGCGTCAATACTATCACGCAATCTTTTGGATTTTCGCCGCTTCCGCAGCTTCCGGCTGCGCCCGGTAAAAAAATATCCGGCCGGTTCTTTTCCAAAGAACCGGCCGGGCAGATAAATTCTCACGTCTTTATGTTCCGTTCTGCGGCGCCTACCCCAGCAGCCGGAGCACGCCGCGCAGGACTTCCCGCGGGGAATCCGCGACGAAATCCGCGTCGAGGACCTCGTCCCTGCCGTAGCCGTAAAGGCAGCCGACGAAAGGAATTCCGTTGTCCCTTGCGGCCTTTTTGTCGAACCGGCGGTCGCCCACCATGCAGGCGGCCTCCGGCCGGGTTTTCTTCAGCAGACAGCGGAGGGAATCCGTTTTCGTCCCCCCGCCCTCCAGCGGCTGCGAATAGTCGATCAGGTCCGTCAGCCGAATGGCGCTCAGCACGGAGCGGATATGCTCCGCCGTCGTGTTGGAGCACACGGCCGTGCGGATGCCTTTTTGGCGAAGCTCCCGCAGCATTTCCGCCGTGCCGTCGTACGCTTTTCCGTATTTCCGCATCAGTTCCGATTCTTTTTTGACAATCAGCCGCGCGAATTCGCCGCGCACCTGCGGGCCGCAGCCGCGCAGCAGCACGTCCTCAATCCGCTGCGGCGGCTCGCCGAACAGCGCGAGGATCCGCGCGTCCGGAGGGGCCGGCCGGCCGACCGCGAGCAGCGTTTCCCGATAGGCCCGCACGGCGTACCGCTCCGTTTCGTTCAGCGTGCCGTCCACGTCGAAGACCGCCAGTTTCATGATGCAACATTCCTTATAAAAAGCATGTAAAAAGCGCCCGGGCGCTTATGAATCGCCCAGGCGTCTGATATTGACGAGCGGGCGCAGGCGCTTTAAGTCCTCCGGGCGGACGCTGCCCGTCGCCAGGGTCGCCGCGTTCGCCGCGGAAGCCGCCACCCCGAAGCGGAGGGTCTCCGCAAAGGAATAGCCGCGCGAGAAGCCCACGGCGAAGCCGGCCACCATGCTGTCGCCGCAGCCGACTGTGTTGACGACCTCCACATAGGGCGTGTCGCTGAGGAAGACCCCCTCTTTGCCGGCCGCCAGAGAGCCCTTCTTGCCGAGGGAGACCACCACGGTGCCGATTCCGCTCCGGTAAAGCTGCGAGGCCGCACGGGCAAGGCTTTCGGTCGAGCCGTCGGGCAGGCGGACCAGCTGGCGGATTTCATCCGCGTTCGGCTTGATGAGGTCCGGGTGAAAGGCAATCCCCCGTTTGAGCGCCTCGCCGCTGGTGTCCAGTATAACCTTTTTCCCCTGTTCTTTCGCAAGGGCAATCAGTCTGCCGTAAAAATCCGGGGCCACGCCGCCGGGCAGGCTGCCGGAAAGCACCGCCACGCTGCAGCCGGGCAGCAGCGCGCGGTAATTTTCCAGGAATTCCTCCTGTTTGGCGGCGGAAACCTGCGCGCCGGGCTCCAGAAATTCCGTGTGCTTCCCGGTCGAAAGGTCCGCGACGTTGACGCAGGAGCGCGTCTCGCCGTCTATCTTCACAAACCGGGCCTGGATTCCGTCCCGCGCGAGCATCGCCCGGATATATTCGCCGGCAAAGCCGCCGATAAAGCCGGTCGCGAGGACCCGCTCGCCGGCGGCCGAGGCCACGCGGGAAACGTTGAGCCCCTTCCCGCCGGCCGTGTTGACGACCCGCTTGACGCGCATCACGGTGCCCGGCTCTATCCGGTCGACAAGGTACAGCTTGTCGACCGAGGCGTTGAGTGTAACTGTCAGAATCATTTTTTACCCCTCTTGCGCAGCGGCGTTTCAGTCCTCGTTGACCAGCATGATTTTCCCTTTGACCTCGCCGGGGATTTTGAAGAGCTTGAACGCCCGCCCGGCCTCGCTCATCGGGAAGCGCTTGTAAATCAGCTTCGGGTCGTATTTCAGCTTGCCGTTGCTGAAGCACTCCGCCGCAAAGGTCCATTCGTCGCCCGGGAACGGCGCGCTGTAGCTCATCCAGGAGCCGGTCAGGCGGAACTCCTTGCGGTTCATCTTCTCAAACCTGCGCCACGGGAACGAAAGGTCCCTGCTGGAAGTGCCGATGAAGCACACGCTCGCCTTGTTGGAGGCGATCTCAAACGCGATGTTCATGGTGGCGTTCTGGCCGGCCGTCTCAAACACGAACGGGAAGCCCCGGCCGCCCGTCATTTCCCTGACCCGGTCGAGGAAAGCTCCGTCCTTGGTGTTGACGACCTCGTCCGCGCCGAGGGCGGAGGCCAGGCGGAGCCGCGCGTCGTTGATGTCGAAAACCACGACCCTGCGCGCGCCCAGGATCTTCGTCCACTGCATGGTGAACAGGCCGACCGTGCCGCCGCCGAGAATCGCAACGTCTTTTCCGCCGTGAAAATCGGCGCATTTTACGCCGTGCAGGCCGACCGTCGCCGGCTCGAAGAACGCGCCCTCCTCAAACGGGACGGAGGGGTCGAACTTGATGACGTTCCTGGCGGGCGCCTTGACGTAGTCCGCGAAGCTGCCGAACAGGCTGGAGCCGATGAATTTGTAGTGCTTGCAGAGTGAAAAGTGCCCCTGCTGGCAGTCTTCGCATTTCATGCAGGGAATCAGCGGGGCGGCGGTGACGTGCTCGCCGGTGTGGATGCCCTCCACACCCTCGCCGACCTGCGCGACGACGCCGGAAAATTCATGCCCCAGCACGATGGGGTAATAATGGGCGGCGCCCGCGTTGACCCGCGGGATGTCGGAGCCGCAGATCCCCGTCGCCTTGACGTGAATCACGACCTCGCCCCCGCCCGCCTGCGGCGTTTCGATTTCTTCGTACCGGATGTCTTCCTGATTGTGTAAAACAGCGGCTTTCATTCTGCAATCTCTCCTTTGCAATGCTCAGGCTTTTCCGTCGCAGCCACAGACTTTGATGCGCCTGATGACCTGCTGCTTGACCGCTTCGCGGCCTTTGGCACAGTATTTTTTCGGGTCGAAGACGTCGGGGTCCTGCTTCAGGTACTCCTTCACGGCATTGCTGAAGGCAATCCGCAGCTCCGTCGCGAAATTGACCTTGCAGATTCCGCGGCTCACGCAGTCGCGGATCGCCTCGTCCGTAAGGCCGGAAGCGCCGTGCAGGACCATGGGGATGGAAAGCACGCCGCGCAGGGTCGAAACCAGGCCGACGTTCAGCACGGGCTTCGTCTTATAGACGCCGTGGGCCGTGCCCACGCCGACGGCCAGCGAAGAGACGCCGGTCTCTGCCACAAAGCGCACGGCTTCGTCCGGGTCGGTGTAGCCGGTCCCGGAAAATTCCGTGTCGTCCTCTTTGCCGCCGACCCTGCCGAGCTCGCCCTCCACGGGAATTCCGCAGGGCGCGCAGACATCCACGACCGATTTTGTGATGGCGATGTTTTTGTCCAGCACCTGCTTGGAGCCGTCGATCATAATGGAGGTGTACCCCGCGCGCAGCGCCTGAACGGCGAGCGCGAAGCTGTTGCCGTGGTCGAGGTGGAGCGCCACGGGGACGGTCGCCTTTTTGGCGGCGGCGCTCACGTTCGCATAGTACAGGTCCACGCCGGCGTACCGGATGGTGCCGGGCGTCGTCTGAATCATGACCGGGGCGCGCATCTCCTCCGCGGCGGCCACGATGGCCTGCACCATCTCCATGTTTTCGGCGTTGAAGGCGCCGACCGCGTACCCGCCCTTCCGGGCGTCAAGGAGCATTTGCTTGGATGTTGTGAGAGGCATTTATCATTTTCCTTTCTTTTCGACAAGCCTGCGGATTTCGGCGGCGGAGGCGCACCGGCAGGCGCGCTGCGCGAGGCCCTGCGCCTCTTTCCGGCTGCTGCCGCGAATCAGGTACCGGATCTCCGGAATGCGGGCGGCCGACATGCTGAACTCGTCCAGCCCGAACCCCAGCAGCAGCGGCACGGCGTCCGCGTTGCCGGCGAACTCGCCGCACATCCCGACCGGGATGCCGTGCCGGTGCCCCGCCTCAATCACGGTCCGGATGCTGCGAACCACGGCGGGGTGGAACGAATCGTACAGCGCCGCGATTTTCTTGTTCCCGCGGTCCACCGCCAGCAGGTACTGCGTGAGGTCGTTCGTCCCGATGCTGAAGAAACCGGCGCGCTGCGCCAGCTCGTCCGCGCAGAGGACGGCGGCGGGCGTCTCGACCATGATGCCGGCTTTGATATCCGCGTCGAATGCGGTCCCCTGCCGCGCGAGCTCTTCCTCGCACTCCCTGAGGACGCGGTTTGCGGCCTCAAGCTCGTCCACGGAGATAATCATCGGGTACATCACGCGGACCTTGCCGAAGGCGCTCGCCCGCAGGATGGCTCTGAGCTGGGTGCGGAAAAGGTCCTTCCTTTCGAGCGAGATGCGGATGGCCCGCCAGCCGAGGAAGGGGTTTTCCTCCTTCTCGAACGGCAGATAGGGCAGGGACTTGTCGCCGCCGATGTCCAGCGTGCGGATCACGACTTCGCCTCCGCACAGCTCGGCCGCGCTTTTGTAGGCGGCGAACTGCTCGTCCTCCGTCGGCAGATGGGCGCTCTGCATGTAGAGGAACTCGCTCCGCAGCAGGCCGATTCCCTCGGCGCCCTCGGCGGCCGCTTTTTTGACGTCTTCCAGGTTCCCCGCGTTGGCATACAGGCGGACCCTGCAGCCGTCGGTCGTCTCCGCGGGCAGCCCGTTGGTCTGCCGCAGCATCTTCAGATGCCGCCGGTACCGCTCTCTGCGGCCGGCGTAGAGCGCGGCCGTCGCTTCGTCGGGGCGGACGATGAGGCGCCCCTCCAGCGCGTCGAGAATCACGCTGTCGCCCGCCGCGACTTCGTCGATTTTGTCCCCCACGCCGACCAGGGCGGGCAGGCCCATGCTTCTGGCCATAATCGCCACGTGGCTGTTTTCGCCGCCGGTGCGCGTCACAAAGCCGGTCACAAAGCGCAGGTCCATGCCGGCCGTGTCGGAAGGGGTGAGCTGGTCTGCGAACAGGACCACCTGCTCGCGGATACCGGCGAGGGAATTCTCCTCCATCCCTTTCAGGGCGAGCATGAGGGTCCTGCAGACGTCCCGGATATCCACGGCGCGCTCCCGGAAAAAGTCGTCGTCGAGCTTTTCAAACCGCTCCCGGATTTCCGCGGCCGTCTCCTGCAGGGCAAGCTCGGCATTCTCCCGTTTTTCAGAGATGCGCCGCACCACGCCGTCCCGCAGGGCCGGGTCGTCCACCAGGTCCAGATGGGCCTGAAAGATGTCGGAATTTTTGGCCAGAACGCCGATTTTTTCCTTCGCCCTTTCTTCCGCCCGGCGGTACCGCTCAAGCTCGGCGCCGGTCTGGCCAGGAGCGACCAGACCGGCGGAGGCTTTCAGGTCCACAGGTTTGTAAAAAAAGGCTTTTCCGGCAGCAATTCCCGCAGAGGCGGCTTTGGAGACCTGAATGATTTTCATATTTGCTTCCTTTCTTCCGCAGAATTCCTCACTTTCGCAGAATGTTTTCCAATTTTTCGCAAAGCCGGAGCGCCGCCTCTATTCTTTCAGATTCTGCAGAAATTCCGCGATTTCCGGCAGGGCTTTTTCCTCATCCTCGCCGGTGACTTCCAGTTTCACGGTGGTCCCCTGTTTGATCGCCATGCTCAGAAGATTGATGATGCTTGCGCAGTCCACTTTTCCCGCCTCGGTGACAAGGAAGACCTTGCTCTTGAACTTCCTCAGGAATCTGCAGAACTGGGAGGCCGGCCGGGCATGAAGGCCGCTCGGGTTGGTGATTGTTACTTGCTGTGTGACCATACAGGGTTTGCTCCTTCCAAAATGGATTAATCTTTCGCAGCCTGTTCGCCGGCCGCCGCTTCTTTCGCGATTTTCTTCCTGCGGTACTGAACATAGGTGAACACGATGCAGAAGACGTACAGCAGGCCGATTACAATCAGGCCGGTCACGTTGGTCGTGTGCAGAAGCTGCGTGAGAATGTAGGTGATCGGGCAGCCGCCCTGGTCGAGGGCCGAGATTTCGGGGCTTCTGGCCAGGAGGTTCGAGTTGGCGGCCTTTGCGAGGGCGGTCGTCAGCGGAATGGTCTGGTTCGCAATCCAAATCGTGATATACATGATGATCGAGCCGGAAATCAGGGTTCTGAACAGGTTGCCCTTGTGGATGCCGACGGCAAGGGCGATGAAAAAGCCGATGGTGGCGAGGTCGCCGAACGGAAGGATGCGGTTCCCCGGAACGATCATCGCAATCAGGATGGTGAGCGGGACAAACAGCAGCCCGGCGGAAACGACCTGCGTGTCGCCCAGCAGGATGGCCGGGTCAAGGCCGATATAGAACTTCGTGCCGTGGAAGCGCTTTTCCATCTTCTTCTTTGCGACTTCCGAAATCGGCATCAGGCCGTCCATGATGCACTTGACCATCTTCGGCATCAGGACCATCACGGCCGCCATCTGAATGCCGAGCTGCATGGCGCCCTTCACATCGTAGCCGGCGAGCGCGCCGATCAGGCAGCCGAGGACCGCGCCGATAATCATGGGTTCGCCGATCACGCCGAATTTTCTCTGAATCGCGTCGGACGTGATGTTGATTTTCTTCACGCCCGGTATCCGATCCAGCGCCCATTCTACCGGCACCGCGAACGGCGCCATGAAGGCCGAATCCCCGTGCGGGATGCAGACGCCGTCCAGCTCGAAGTAATCCTCCACCACGGGGGCGAACCAGTCGCCGAATTTAAACGCGAGGAACCCGTGCACGCAGACGCCGAGGATGCCGAGCATGTAGTTCCCCGTCGCCAGGTAGACGAGCGCGCCCGTGAACGCGAAGTGCCAGACGTTCCAGATATCCACGTTCACGACATGGGTCAGCTTCAGCAGAAGCATGACCACGTTCAGCAAAATTGCCACCGGAATGGCGACGATGGCGATGCTGGAGGCCCACGTCAGCGGGGACATCCCCGGCCAGCCGATATCGACGACCTGAAGAGACATGCCGAACCGCTTGGACATCGCCTGGGCCGCGGGGCCCAGGTTGTCGTTCATCAGGGTGACGATAAGCCCGATTCCGACGAAGCCGACGCCCAGGATGATGCCGGACCGGATGGCCTTGCCGAACTTGACCCCGAAAATCAGGCCGATAATCGTGATTACAATCGGCAGCATGGCCGAGGCGCCCAGGTCTACAAACCATTTTACTGCAGCAATTAAAGCGTCCATTTAATTATATCTCCCTCCCAGTTTACTTACAAGAGCCGCGGTCGGTTCCGGACGCGCTTTCACGTTTTCAGCACGTCCAGAATCTTCTTCTTGAGTTCCTCTTCGCCGATACCGGAGATGAAGGGCATCCCGCTGATGACGGGCACGCCGAGGTCCTGCTTGATGCGCGAAGTCGGAACGACCAGTGAGACCCCGTCCAGATGGCTCTTGATTTCGGAAATCCTGCACTGGATAATCTCCACGTTGATGCCGTTTTCCTTGCAGAGCTCGGCCACCTTGTTGGCCGCGACGGTCGAAGTCGCAACGGCGCCTCCGCAGGCGACAATCACTTTCTTTTTCATACTGCCTCCTCCTTTCTTCTGAAAATTGAAATAACTTCCTCCGGCGATTTGGCGGATGTCAGCTCCCGGAGGACGCTATTGTCCTGTAAAATCTTCAGCAGTGCCTTAACCTGGTCAAGGTGCTCGGCCGCGTTCCGAATCGCCATGGTGACTACCACGGAGACGGCGACGGTCTCTCCCTCTTCCCCGCCCATCAGCTCAAATGTGACCGGATTGTTCAGAACGGCGACCGCCATGGCGGAGCGAATCACGTGGGACGCATCCGTGTGGGGGATGGCCACGCCGACCCCCTTGATGTCCAGCCCCGTGGGATATTGTTTTTCCCGGTCTATCAGCGCCTGAATGTAGCTGCCGCGGCAGTAGCCCTCCCGAATCAGGAGGCCGCCGACTTTGCGGAAAACGTCCTCTTTCGTGTCCGCCGCGCAGCCCGTCAGAATCAGTTTTTTGTCAAGTCCTTCCCAGATCAAGTGCGGTTCAACTTCTTTCTCTGTTTCTGTCGATTCCGGATTCGTAACGCCGGATGATTTCATTCACTTCTTCCGGTGTCTCCGAATCGTGTAGCTTTTGCTTGAATGGTTCCATGCGCAACAGATTGACAAGGTCAAAAAACGCTTTCAGGTGGCTGTCGGAATCCACGGCGCTCAGGCAGCACACAAACTCAACGGGGTCGAACTCCGCACTGCCGAACGGAACCGGGCGCTTCAGCCGCAGCAGGCTCATGCCCATCTTTCTGCTGCCGTTGCCAAGGCCCGCGTGCGGTACGGCGAAGCCCGGCGACAGAACGAAATAAGGTCCGTTTTCCTTTAGGTTCTCCAAAATTGCCTCGATATACCGCCGCGTGATGTAGCCCTGCTCGAGCAGAATCCCGGCGGACTGGCGGACGGCGTCCTCGCGGCTGAAGCACTCGGCGTTCAGGCGGATTTTGTCCGGCGTCAGAAGCTGGTACAGGGGCGCCGCGCCGCGCCTGGGCGTCTCGCCGAAATACGCCGCAATGGCCTTTGTCATCCCGGCATCCAGGGCGGCGGCTTTCGGCGCTTCGGCCACGTATTCCGCAACAAGCGGCCGCAGCCGCTGCATCAGGCCGGCGGAAGTGTACCGCTTCGCGACGGGGGGAACCGACTGAATCGGATCAATCGAATCCAGATATTTGCAGATTTTCAGGTAGTCCGCGTCGTCCAGGAACGGGCTGACCTGCAGAAAATCCAGCCCGTAGTCTTTGAGGGAAACGGTCGAAAGAATCAGGTCGAGGTCCGTGTTTTTCAGGGTATCCGCGTTGTGGGCGGCCGTCACCGCCACAATTTGGAAATCGAACCGCTGCTTCAGCCGCTCCACCAGCAGCTCGGACGTCCCCACGCCCCCGCTGCAGACCACGGCGACCCGCGCGTGCTTCCGGTTCCCGCGCTTCCGTTCAATCGCGGCGCAGATGTGCATCGCAAGATAGGAAAGCTCGTTCTCGCTGATCCGGTGATGGACGTAATTCTCCAGAATTGGAAGCTCCTGCTTCGTAATCCGCATCACGTCGGGGTAGTTCTTGCGGATCAGCTCCAGCGCGGAATTCTGCGGCAGCGAGTCGAACCGGTTCAGCAGGGTGGCGCGAAGGTGCTTTTCCAGGCTGGTGTAAAAGGTGAAATCGGAGGTCAGGTCGATGTGAAGGTCCCGCGAGACGTTTTGGATGAACCGGGTCGCCATGACCTGAATCTCGACGGCGTTGCCGTAGGAAGCGCCCGTGTGGGCCGGCGAAAAGCCCGCCAGAATCTCGCCGAGAAACCGGACCTCTCCTTCCCGCAGGGGAAGGGAAAAATAGTCCGTGGCATAGGCGAGCAGGTCCCTTGCGAGCGGAACCCGGTCTTTCGCGGGACCGGGGGAATCCTCGGCAAAATTTCCGGTGCGCATCCTGCCGATGGCGACCGTCAGATAGCAGGCCAGCGAAACGAAGGCGGAATCGGAAAACCTCAGATTGTTTTTTCGCTCCTCGGCCTTGATGATCTGCTCGATCACGTCCCTGTCCCGCTCGCTCCGGCCAATCAGCGACAGAATCATGCTGGAAAAGGGATTGTACTGCTTCGCCCCGGCGCTCGACAGCCCGAGCCTGGTCAGGATGATGTCCATGATGCAGCGCCGGCGCTCGCGCTCGCGGCCCAGCAGGCGAAGCCCCCTGTTGGGGTGGGACTCCACCTCCAGATTCCGCGAACGCAGCAGGCGCTTGACCGGCTCCAGGTCGTTGATCAGCGTCGTTCGGCTGACGGAAAGCTTTTCCGAAGCGGCGGCCAGCGTCACAAATCCTCTGGAAAACAGAAGAATCAGCGAAAACGCGATCTGCCGCTCGTCTTTGGAGAGTTTGTACCGGTAGAAATCGCTGCCCTTGATAAGGCCCAGTATCGCCTGCTTGTCGCCGTAATAGCAGATGCTTCCATCCGGCCGGGTGGTCAGCGGAGGAAGATGGTTCGCGCTCAGAATCTCGTTGATCGCCTTCAGGTCGTTGCGGACGGTCCGCTCCGAAACATGGTATTTCGCTGCGAAAAACGGAATTCCGCCGTTTTCGCCTCTGCTGATGATGTCGTTCAGAATCTCGCTGTCGCGTCTGTTCATTTGCCATCTTCCCCGTGTCTCTTAGTATATGCGGAAACATCCACAAAAAAAAGTCAAAGTGTTTTCATCTTTTATGGAAGCGAATTATATCATTCTCTTTCAACAGGCAGGCCCATACTTGTTAGATTTTAACATATTGTCTGAAAGGCCGCTGCAGAAACGTGCCGAATAACCCGGTTTATTATAGGGCCTGCCCCGCTTTTCAGGATGAATCCGGGGAATTTATCTGATTTTTCAGCTTCCGCGCCGTCTGCTTCAGGCTGCGGTCCTCTGGTATAACGGCCTGCCGAAAGGCTGAATGTTTCTTATTTAGAATATATTGAATCGGGGCTTGTGTATAATAAACTTGTGCAAAGTCACATACTAAAGAAAAATTTCCTGCGCGGCGCTTCGGGACCGAGGGGGACCGGCACCCGCAGTTTTTCCATCATCAACAGGGTAAAGGGTGACGTGTGGTGACAAAGAACATCGCGCACCGGGGCTTCAGCAGCAAATATCCCGAAAACACCATGCTGGCCTTTGAAAAGGCGGTCGAGGCCGGGTGCGACGGAATCGAGCTGGACGTGCAGCTCACCAAAGACGGTGTGCCGGTCGTCATCCACGACGAGACGACCAAGCGCACGACAAACCGCGCAGGCCGGGTCCGCAGCCTGACGCTGAAAGAGCTGAAGGAGCTGGACGCCAGCAACGGTTTCAGCACGGAGTACGGGATGAACCGCATCCCGACGCTCGAAGAATATTTTGAATATATCAGGGACAAAGATATCTTTACCAATATCGAGCTGAAAAACAGCGTGGTCCGATACGAAGGGATGGAAGAAAAGGTCATCGGCCTGGTCCGCCGGTACGACCTTGTGGGCAGGGTCGTGTTTTCTTCGTTCAACCACCACTCCATGATTCTGTGCAAAAAGCTCTGCCCCGAAATCCCGTGCTCGTTTCTGACCAACTGCTGGCAGATCGGCGCGGGCATGTACGCGCGCCGGAACGGCGTGGAATTTGTGAACCCGATGTTCCCGTTCCTCACGGAATTCAATATCCGGGAGCTGAGGAAAAACGGAATCCGGGCGCAGGCCTGGACGGTGGATTTCGTCAGGTCCATGAGGCGGCTCGCGCGGATGGATATTTTCGCCATCATCACGAACCGGCCGGACACCCTGAAAAAAGTGCTGGACGGGATGCCCGGCTGAAGCGGAGATTTTATCGCGGCAAAAAGCGGCGCGGCTCCAAAAATTCGGAGTCGCGCCGCTCGTTTGTTTCAGCGGTCAGAACGAAAAGCCGTCATTTCGCATTGGAAGCGTTGTAATCCTCCAGCGCGCTGTTGATCTGGTCCGTCATATTCTTCAGGGCCTGGTCCTCCGTCTGCTGGTTGTTCAGCATCTTCTGCATTTCCGTCTCTTCAATCTTGCGCACCTGCGTGTAGATTGCGCAGAGGGCGCCGGCGGATTCCGGGCTGGAATCGTGGAGCTGGTTGATTGCGGTCTGGAACTGCGGGTACTTCTTCACGTTCTCTTTAAACACGGGCTCGTTGTAGGCTTCCGTCGTAATCGGGAAGTAGCCGGTCTTCGTGTTCCAGAAAGCCTGCTCTTTCGGGGAGACCATGAACTTGATGAACTCCCATTTCGCGGCCTGCTTGCGCGCGTCGTCGTTCTTCATCATCCACAGGGACGCGCCGCCGATGGAGACGCCGCCGGTCGAAACCTTGTCATCCACGCCCGGGAAGTAGGCCGTGCCGAGCTCGAACTTCCCGTTGATGGCTTTGAGCAGACTGGCGAGCACGGCCGTGCTCTCCACATACATCGTGACTTTTCCGTTCACGAAAGCCGACCTTGCGTTATCGGCGTCGATGGCGTACTTCGGCATCGCGCCGCTTTCGACCAGCCGGTGGTACGCCTTCAGGTAGGCGGCCCCGCCGCCGTTGGAATCGAACGCCACTTTGGTGGGGGCGCCGGTGCGGCCGTTGCCGTTGTCGAACGAAGGCTTTTTCATCTTGTTCAGGGACTCGTCCAGGAACCAGCCGTAGGACCACATGCCGATCGCGCTCTGCGTCGCGTTGCCGGAAGCATCCTTCTTGGTCAGCTTGGGGGCGAGGCTGATGATCTCTTCGAGGGTCTTCGGCGGCTTCTCAGGGTCGAGGCCGGCCGCCTTGAACGCGTCCTTGTTGTAGTACAGCAGCGGGGTGGAGGAGTTGAACGGCATGGAGTACAGCTTGTCGTTCACGGTGTAATAGGCGGCGATGTTGGCGTCGATCTGCTTGACGTCCCACTTGTCCCTGTCGATGTAGTTCTGCATCGGGTCGGTGAAGCCGCTGTCAATCAGGTAGCGGGTGCCGAGCTCATAGCTCTGGAAGATGTCCGGTCCGCTTTTGGAAACCATGGCGCTCTTGAATTTATTGATTGCATCATCATAGTTCCCCTGGAACTGTGCGGTGACTTTGATGTGCCCCTTGTTCTTGGCATTGAACTCGTCGATCATGGTCTGGAGGGCTTTCGCGTTGGTGCCGCCCATCGAGTGCCAGAAGGTCAGGTCCACCTCCGGGCCGCTCGTCAGGTCGACGGACGCCGCGGGGGCCGAAGAGGATTCTCCGGAATCCGCGCCGCCGGAGGACGCCCCGCCGGAAGAAGAGCACCCGGCGAGGAGGAAGCTGCCGGCGCAGGCAACTGCGCACAAGAATGCCGCCATTCTTTTCAGGGAAGATTTCTTCATGTTCTTTTCTCCTTATGTTGTGAAATCATTGCTGAGGCCGGACGTGCTGCCAAATCTATGTAAAGCGCCCTCGAAGAGCCGGGCGCAGAGCTATCCCTTCACGGCGCCGGACATCATGCCCTCCACCAGCTGCTTGTGGCCGAGGATGAAAACAATCAGCGAGGGGAGCGTCACAATCGCCACGCCGGCGAGGGCGATGCCGAAGCTCAGCGCGGAGTCGGCGTCCTGCAGCGCAGAAATGCCGACCTGCACCATGCGCATCTCGCTCTTGCTGGTCACCAGCAGCGGCCACATGTACAGCCCCCACGAGCTGAGGAACGAGGCGATGGAAAACGCCGCGATGATGGGGCGCGCGAGCGGCACGGCGATTTTGACCAGGAACAGCACGTTCCCGCAGCCGTCGATCATCGCGGCCTCGTGAATCTCCTTGGCCATGGTGAGAAAATACTGCCGAATCAGAAAGATCCCCAGCGCGGAGGCGGCGTAGGGAAGAATCAGCGCCTGGTAAGTGTCCAGCCAGTGCCAGGAGCCGACGGTGAGATAGTTGGAGATGATGGTCACTTCGCCGGGCACCATCATGGTGGAGAGGATGACGAGGAACAGCACCTTTTTGCCCTTGAACTCCAGAAAGGCGAACGCATACGCCGCCATTACGGAGGTCACAATCTGCAGCAGCAGAATCGCCAGGCTGACCACCAGGGTGTTGAGGAACTGCCGCACCAGCGGCGTCTGGGTCAGGGCCTTCACGATATTGCCGAAATAAAGATGGGCGGGCCACAGGCTCACGTTGTTGGAAAGGATGTCGCTGTCCGGCGTGACGCTCATCGAAATCATGTACCAGAACGGGAAAAAGATAAGCAGGGCCAGCGCGGCGGTCAGAACCCACCACACCGTCTTCGGAATGACAGCCAGCCTCTTTCTCAAGAGTAAAACACCATCCTTTTCTCATTTTTGAACTGAATCAGCGTAATCACAAGGATGATGAGGAACAGCACGATGGACTGCGCCGCCGCGGGGCCGAAGCGGAAGTTGAAGAAGGCGTCGCGGTAGATATTGTAGACCATGATGTTCGTGGCGTTGCCCGGCCCGCCCTGCGTAATCACATTAATCTGCGTGAAGGACTGGAACGCGGCGATGATGTCGGTAATCAGCACGAAGAACAGCATGGGCGACAGGCAGGGCACCGTGATGCGGAACAGCTTGGTGAAGCCGCCCGCCCCGTCGATTTCGGCGCTCTCCAGAATGCTTTTGGGGATGTTCCTGAGCCCCGCGTGCAGATAGAGAAAATTGCTGCCCGACATCAGCCAGATGGTGATGACCGCCATGCTGTAAAGGGCGATATTCGGGTCCTGGAACCAGCGGGTGTTCACCTGCAGCAGCTTGTTCACGACGCCGTTGTTCGGGTCGAACATCTTCTGGAACAGCAGCGCGAACGACCCGGCCGCAGCCGCTATGGGCATGGTGAAGACAATCGGGAAGATGCGGAACGCGCGCCCCCTGCCGTTGGCGAGGTTTGCCGTGAGGAAGCCCAGCGCCATGGAGCCCACAATCACAATCAGCGCAAACACGAGCGTGTTGCCCATCACTTTGCGGTAATCCGGGGACGTGAACAGGGTGACGTAGTTTTTGATTCCGCGGAAAACGCGCGCGTAGCCCTCATTGTTCGTTAAAAACAGGCTTAAGTAGATCGTTCGCAGAAACGGAAAAAAGAGAAAGACGGCAAAACAGAGGCTCGCCGGCGCCAGAAACAGATACGGCGTCAGCAGCTTCACCCATTTCTTTTCTCCGTGGGAGGAGGTCCTGGCCGACGTCTTTCTCTGTTCCGCCGCTGAAAAGCCGCGGATGGAAGAATGTTGTTTGGAAGAATGCTGTAAGGTTGTTTCAGTATCCAATGTCTTGTGTATCCCCCTTTTCCTCTTTGCGGATGTTTTCATGGTACCAAACCCGTCTGTTTTTTGCGTCACAGTTTCGTAATCCCTTCGTAAAAGTCCTGTAAAAGCTGACGTTCTTCTGCCGCAGGCAGATATTCCGCGGCGCTTCCGTGTATAATGGTGCCTGAAAAACCGACCTGCCCGGCAGCCGGGCAGGTCGGAAGAAGGGATGGTCGTTTTGACAAAGAATTTTGCTCATCGGGGTTTCAGCGGAAAATACCCGGAAAACACCATGCTGGCCTTTGAAAAGGCGGTCGAGGCCGGGTGCGACGGAATCGAGCTGGACGTGCAGCTCACCAAGGACGGCGTGCCCGTCGTGATCCACGACGAGACGACCAGGCGCACAACCGGCCGCGGCGGATGGGTCCGCGACTTCACGCTAAAAGAGCTCCGGCAGCTGGACGCCGGCGTCGGCTTCGGCGCGGAGCTCGGCGTTCTGCGCATCCCCACGCTGGAGGAGTACTTCCGCTATATCCGGGACAAGGACGTCGTGACCGACATCGAGCTGAAGACCGGCGTCTTCCGGTACGAGGGCGTGGAGGAAAAAGTCATCGGCCTCGCGCGGAAATACGGGGTCGCGGAAAAAATTCTGTTTTCCTCGTTCAACCATCCGTCCATGCTCGTGTGCAAAAAGCTCTGCCCCGCCATCCCCTGCGCCCTGCTGACCAGCAGCTGGCTGGTCGGCGCGGGCGCCTACGCGCGCCGCATCGGCGTCGAATTCATCAACCCGCTCTTCACCTTTTTGACGGAAGAGAACATCCGGGAGCTCAGGGAGAACCGCATCGGCGCGCAGGCGTGGACCGTGGACCGGGAAGACTGCATGGCGCGGCTCGCGGAGCAGGGAATCTACGCCGTGATTACAAACCGGCCGGACCTCTTCAAAAAAGTGCTCGCCGGCCTCGGCGGCCGGGCCTGAAACCCCGGCAGAGGCGCGAAAGGCGGTGCGGTTCCGGATTTTCCGGAACCGCACCGCCTTTTATCCAATTAAAATTCAGACCGATTTCGCCCTGCGGGTGCAGGCCTGCAGCGCCTCGAACACGCTGCTGCGGAAGCCCGTCTTCTCCAGCACGCGCACGGCCTCGATGGTCGTGCCGGCCGGCGAGCAGACCGCGTCTTTCAGCTCCGCCGGGTGCCGGCCCGTCTCCAGCACCATCTTCGCGCTGCCGAGCACGGCCTGGGCCGCGAAGGTATACGCCTGCGCGCGCGGCATGCCGTCGGCCACCGCGGCGTCGGCCATCGCCTCAATCAGGATGAACACCAGCGCGGGCGAGCTCCCGCCGACCGAAACGGCCGCGTCCATCAGGCGCTCCGGCAGAAGCTCAGCCCTTCCGAACGAACCGAAGAGCCGCAGGGCGCGGTCTTTTTCTTCCGGCGTCACCCCGGCGCCGGGGCACACGGCGGTCATGCCGGCGCCGACCATGGCCGGGGTGTTCGGCATGGCGCGCACCAGGTGGACCGGCCGGCCGAACGCCTTGCCGAGCCACGCCAGCGTTTTGCCCGGCGCGATGGAGACGGCCAGGGCGTCTTCCCGCACCGCGCCGGCAATCTCATGAATCACGGTCCCGCAGACCTGCGGCTTTACGGAAAGCACGACGGTCTCCGCGCCGCCGGCGGCCTCCGCGTTGCTGCGGGTCGTACGGATGCCGAACTCCCGCCGGGCGCGGGCGAGCGCCGGCTCGTGCGGGCCGGAGGCGACGATTTCTTCCGCGCCGCAGAAGCCGCCGCGGATTGCCCCGCCCATCATGGCGCGGGCCATGTTCCCGCAGCCGATAAAGGCCAGTTTCATGCTGTCTGCACTCCCTTTCAGAGGTTCAGTCGGCGGCTTTGTCGTGCACTTCCCGCTGTGCGCGTTTGATAAATTCCTCCGGCTTCATCGCGCCGAGGTCGCCGCTCTTGCGGCCGCGGACCGAAACGCTGCCGCTCTGCGCCTCTTTTTCGCCCACGACCAGCATATACGGGATTTTCTGGAGCTGGGCCTCGCGGATTTTGTAGCCGATTTTTTCGTTCCGGCCGTCGAGTTCCGCACGCAGCGAGGCGTCCTGAAGCTGTTTCGTGAGCTTCCGCGCATATTCCGCGACGGCGTCGGAAATCGGCAGGACCCGCACCTGCACGGGGGCCAGCCACAGGGGGAACGCGCCCGCGTAATGCTCGGTCAGAATGGCGATGAACCGCTCGATGCTGCCGAAAATCACGCGGTGCAGCATCACGGGGCGGTGCTTTTCGCCGTCTTCGCCCGTATAGGTCAGGTCGAAGCGCTCCGGCATCTGGAAATCGAGCTGGATGGTTCCGCACTGCCAGGTGCGGCCGAGGGAATCCCGCAGGTGAAAGTCGATTTTCGGCCCGTAGAACGCGCCGTCGCCTTCGTTGACCTCATAGGGCTTCCCGTTCTTTTTCAGCGCGTGAATCAGGGCGTCGGTCGCCATTTTCCACTGCTCGTCGGTGCCCATGGAATTTTCCGGCCGGGTGGAAAGCTCCAGGCTGTACCCGAAGCCGAACACCTTGTAAAAATGGTCGATTAAATCCATCACGCCGAGGATTTCCCCTTCGACCTGCTCCGGCGTCATGAAGATATGGGCGTCGTCCTGCGTGAAGCAGCGCACGCGCATCAGGCCGTGCAAGGTGCCGGAAAGCTCGTGCCGGTGCACGAGGCCCAGCTCCGCGATGCGCTCCGGAAGGTCGCGGTACGAGTGCAGCTTCCGCTTGTAGACCAGCATCCCACCCGGGCAGTTCATCGGCTTGATCGCGTAGTTCATGCCGTCGATTGTGGTCGTATACATGTTGTCCTTGTAATGGTCCCAGTGGCCGGAACGGTGCCAGAGCTCCTCGTTCAGAAGAATCGGCGTGCGAACCTCCTCGTACCCGTGCCTGGCGTGCTCCTTGCGCCAGAAATCCTCGAGCTGGTTGCGCAGGATCATCCCTTTCGGCAGGAAGAACGGGAAGCCCGGGCCTTCCTCGTAGATGTCGAACAGGTCGAGCTCCCTGCCGAGCTTGCGGTGGTCGCGCTTTTTCGCCTCTTCCAGCATGTTCAGGTAATTTTTCAGGTCGGCGGCCTTCGGGAACGAGATGCCGTAGACGCGCTGCAGCATTTTGTTCTTCGCGTTCGCGCGCCAGTAGGCGCCCGTGCAGTTGGTGAGCTTGACGGCCTTGACGCGGCCGGTGCTCAGCAGATGCGGCCCGGCGCAGAGGTCGGTGTAGTCGCCCTGGCGGTAGAAGCTGATTTTTTCGCCCTTGCCCGCGTGCTCGCGGATCAGCTCCACCTTGTATTTCTGATGCTCTTTCTCCATCAGCGCGACGGCGGCGCCCTCGTCCAGCTCGAAGCGCTCGAGCGGCAGGTCCTGCTTGATGATCTTCTTCATCTCGGCCTCGATGCTGCGCAGGTCCTCCGGCGTGAGCGTGCGCGGCAGGTCGAAGTCGTAGTAGAACCCGTTCTCAATCGCCGGGCCGATGGCGAAGCCCGCGTCGGGGAACAGGTGTTTGACGGCCTGCGCCATGATGTGCGAGGTCGTGTGCCAGTACGCCTTTTTGCCCTCCGCGTCGTCGAAGGTGAGAATCTGCAGCTCGCAGTCCTTTTCCACCGGCGTGCGCAGGTCGACCACTTTGCCGTCCAGCTTGGCGGCGCAGGCCGCGCGGTAAAGCCCCGCGCCGATGGAGCGCGCGATGTCGGCGACCGTCGTGCCGTTCTCATACTCCCGGACGTCGTCTTTCAGTCTGACTTTGACCATGGTATCCACTCCTTGAAAATTCAAAATTGCAGAAATAAAAAAGCCCTGCCCCATGCAAACATGGGGTAAGGCTGGCGCTTACGGTTCCACCCAATTTCAGCGGAGAAACTCCGCCCTCGTTTCCGGCTGTAACGGGCCGGCCCGGCGCGCCTTTCGCCCTGCGGCCTCGGCGCGCGCTCGGAGGCGGTGGCCTTTGCGGGCCGGCCGCCGCGCGCGCTTTCAGCTTACAACGCGCGCTCTCTGCTGCGGCCGCCCTGCGGCTTCCTCGTCAACGCTTTGAAAAATCGGTCAATTGTCGGGTTCATCATAGCACCCGCGGCGGCTTCTGTCAAGCCTTTCCCGTTTTTCCGATATCGCGGCGGAAAAACGCGTTTTTGAAGCGGATTTTCCCGACGCCGGCGTACGCCCCCGCGAGCGCCTGCCGAAGGTCGGCGCCCAGCGCGGTCACGCCGAGGACCCGGCCGCCCGCGGTGTAGAACCGGCCGTCCCGGCACGCCGTTCCGGCATGGAACACCGTCGCGCCCTGCAGCTGCCCGTCCGGGTTAAGGCCCGTGATTTCAAAGCCCGTCTCGTAGCGCCCCGGGTATCCGCCGGAGGCCATCACCACGCAGGCGCAGGCCCCGCCGCTCCATTCGATGGGCAGCTCCTCCAGCCGGCCCTGTGCGACGGCCTCCAGAATTTCGGCAAAATCGGTCTTCAGCCGCGGCAGCACGACCTGCGTCTCCGGGTCGCCGAAGCGCGCGTTGTATTCAATCACCTTCGGCCCGTCCGGCGTCAGCATCAGGCCGAAATACAGGCAGCCCCGAAACGGCCTCCCCTCCCGGTTCATGGCCTCTACCGTCGGCAGAAAAATGGTCTGCATGCAGGTCCTGGCCATGCGGGAATCATAATCCGGGCTGGGGCTGACGGTGCCCATGCCGCCGGTGTTCGGCCCGCGGTCGCCGTCCAGCGCGCGCTTGTGGTCTTTGGCGGAGACCATGGGGCGGATGCACTTTCCGTCGGTGAACGCGAGGACCGAAACCTCCGGCCCCGTCAGGTATTCCTCCACGACCACGCGGCTGCCGGAAGCGCCGAAGATTTTGTCCTCCATGATGGTCTTGACGGCCGCCCGCGCGCCGGCGAAATCACCGGCGAGAATCACGCCCTTGCCCCGCGCGAGGCCGTCCGCCTTGACCACGGCCGGGTATTTTCCGCGCCTACGGATAAACTCGAGCGCCTGCGCCGGGTCGTCGAACACCCGGTAGCCCGCGGTCGGGATATGGTACTTCTTCATCAACCCCTTGGCGAAGACCTTGCTGCTCTCAATCTGCGCGGCTTTCGCCGTGGGGCCGAACGCGCGGACGCCGGCCGCCTCCAGCGCGTCCACCATGCCGGCCGCCAGGGGGTCGTCCGGCGCGACGAAGACCAGGTCGATTTCCTTCTCCCGCGCAAAGTCCACGACGCCGCGGATGTCCGACGCCGCGATGGGGACGCACTGCGCGTCCCGTGAAATGCCGCCGTTGCCGGGCGCGCAGTAGAGCCGCGAAACCCGCGGGCTCTCTTTCAGCTTGCGGATAATGGCATGCTCGCGGCCCCCGCCGCCGATGACCAGGATTTTCATCGCAATCCCTCCAAAAAGAATCAGTGGTGAAACAGCCGCAGGCCGGTAAACGCCATGGCGATGCCGTACCGGTCGCACGTCTCTGTCACATTGTCGTCGCGGATGGAGCCGCCCGGCTGGGCGATATAGCGCACGCCCGACCGGTGCGCGCGCTCGATGTTGTCGCCGAACGGGAAAAATGCGTCCGAACCGAGGGAGACGCCGTCCTGCTCCGCAATCCACGCCTTTTTCTCATCCCGGGAGAGCGGCTCCGGCCTTTCCGTAAAAAGGCGCTGCCAGGCCCCGTCCGCAAGCACGTCCTGGCAGTCGTCGGAAAGGTAGACGTCGATGGCGTTGTCGCGGTCCGGGCGGTGAAGGCCGGGCCGGAACGGCAGGGCCAGGACTTTCGGGTGCCGGCGCAGGAACCATCGGTCCGCCTTGTCGCCGGCCAGCCGGGTGCAGTGGATGCGCGACTGCTGCCCCGCGCCGACCCCGGCGGTCGCGCCGCCCTTCACATAGCACACGGAGTTCGACTGCGTGTACTTCAGCACAATCAGCGAAATCAGCAGGTCGCGCGCCGCGTCTTCCGGGATGTTTTTGTTTTTCGTCACCACGTTTTTCAGGAGTGAAGCGTCGATTTTCGCCGAGTTCCTCCCCTGCTCGAACGTGATGCCGAACACGTCGCGGCGCTCGACGGGGTCCGGCCGGTAGCCGGGGTCGATGCGGACGATGTTGTAGGCTCCCCTTTTCTTGGATTTCAGAATCCCGAGCGCCTCGGCGGTATAGCCGGGCGCGATGATTCCGTCGGAGACCTCCCGCCTGAGCAGCAGGGCGGTCTGCCGGTCGCACACATCGGAAAGCGCGGCGAAGTCGCCGTAGGAGGACATGCGGTCCGCGCCGCGCGCCGCGGCGTAGGCGGCGGCCAGCGGGGAAAGGGAAAGGTCGTCGACAAAAAAGACCCTTTTCATGGTGTCGGAGAGGGGGACGCCCACGGCGGCCCCCGCCGGGCTGACATGCTTGAACGAGGCCGCCGCCGGAAGACCCGTCGCCTCCCTCAGCTCGCTCACAAGCTGCCAGCCGTTGAGCGCATCCAGAAAATTGATGTAGCCCGGGCGGCCGTTCAGCACCTCCACCGGCAGGCTGTCGCCGTTCTTCATGAAAATGCGGGCGGGCTTCTGGTTCGGGTTGCAGCCGTATTTCAGCATCCGTTCGTTTGCCATGGCTCTTCCTCCTGCTTTTTTATTCCGCAAAAGAGGGCGCTGCGCGCGCAGTGCCCTCTTTTGCAGCGTCATGTGTTTTTCGCGCACAGCCTCTCGTTGAAGATGCGCGTTTCGGTCAGGCCGGTCCTCAGGCTGATGAACCGGACGAAAAGCGAGACTCTGTTCTCTTCGTTCAGGCTGTCCCAGAGGGCATGGGAGAACGCGTCGATGTCCCCTTCGACCGCGACGCGGACGGGCTCGCCCTCAAACGGGGGCAGCGGGTCGCCGTCGCCAAGGTAGGTGTGGATCAGGTGCCCTTCGCCCGCGCGGGGCGCGTCGTACTCGTAGAAAAAGCGCTGGGTGGATTTGCCCTCGGCGTCCCCGCTTTTGAGGATGGAGAGGCGGTAGCGCAGGCCGCCCTCCGTCTGCATCAGGCCGGAGACGCGGGGGGTGAAGTTCGGCGCGTCCGGTTCAAAAGTGCGCGTGCGCAGCGCCTCCTCAAAAGTCCTGCCCTGCGCGAGGTAGTCGCGGATGGTGTCCGTCTGGTCGCCGTTCGTGACCACGGTGGCGCCCTGAAGGACCCGCACGGGCGAGTAGAGGATCAGCGACGGGTCGGACACTCTGGCCGGCTCGAACGGCTGCGTGCGGATGCCCTGCCCCTCCTCGACGATGATGCGGTTCCGGCTGTTTTCACTGCGGCCGGTGATGAAATAGGCCATCGCGGCGTACATGCCGTCCGCGCTCTTCCCGAACAGGATGCCCCTGCCCGGGTAGACGTTGGCCCCGATTGCCTGCTGGATACTGAGCTGGTTCAAAGCGGTTCCCCCTTGATAATCACTCGCTCGTTTTCAACCGAAAGGCGGTTCTGGCAGAACAGCGCGACGGCGCGGGGCAGCAGCTTCCATTCGGCCTGCTCCATCACCCGCCTCTGGAGGGTCTGCGGCGTGTCGCCCGGCAGCACCTCCACCGCTTTCTGCAGAATAATGGGGCCTCCGTCGCAGACCTCGTTGACAAAATGAACGGTCGCGCCCGTGACCTTCACGCCGCGGCGCAGGGCCGCCTCATGCACGTGCAGGCCGTAAAACCCCGGCCCGCAGAAAGAAGGAATCAGCGACGGGTGGACGTTGATGATGCGGTTGCGGTAGCGCTCCACGACCCGCGGGCCGATAAAGGTCAGAAAGCCGGCGAGCACGACCAGGCCGACGCCGTTTTTCTCCAGCAGCGCGAGGAGCGCGCCGTCGTACTCCTCCTGCGCGGCGAACCGGCGCCGGGGCAGCACGGCGGCTGGGATTCCGGCGCGGCGGGCGCGCTCCAGCGCGAAGGCCCCCGCGCTGCTCGAAATCACGAGCGCGATTTCGCCGCCCGGGATTTTGCCGGCCTTCCGGGCGTCAATCAGCGCCTGCAGGTTCGTCCCCCCGCCGGAGACCAGCACGGCGATTTTCAACATATCTCAACGCCTCCGTCGCCGGCGGTGATCTCGCCGATCACCGATGCCTGCTCGCCGGAGGCGTTCAGCTCCTCCACCGCGCGGTTCGCGTCCTCTTTCGCAACGGCGAGGCACATGCCGACGCCCATGTTGAACGTGTTGAACATATCGTGGTCCGGGATGCTGCCCTGCCGCTGCAGCAGCGAGAAAATCGGCATCCTGGGCAGGGCGGCGCGCTCGATTTTCGCCGCCGTCCCCGGCCGGAGCATACGGGGGACGTTCTCGTAAAATCCGCCGCCGGTGATGTGCGAAACGGCCTTGACGGGGACCTTCTCCATCAGAGAAAGGACCGGCTTCACGTAGATTTTCGTCGGCGTGAGGAGCTCTTCCCCCAAAGTGCGGCCCAGCTCCGAAATCCGCATGTTGATGTTGCGGCCGCTGACGTTGAAGACCTTGCGCACCAGCGAAAAGCCGTTGGAGTGCAGACCCGAGGAGCGCAGCCCCACCAGCGCGTCCCCGGGCCGCAGGGTTGAGCCGTCCGGGATTTTCGCCCGGTCCGCCGCGCCCACGGCGAAGCCCGCGAGGTCGTACTCGTCCGCCGGGTAAAAGCCGGGCATCTCCGCCGTTTCGCCCCCGATGAGGGCGCAGCCCGCCTGCACGCATCCCTCCGCGACGCCGGAGACGACCGCCTCCACCACCTCCGGGTGATTTTTGCCGACCGCGAGATAGTCGAGGAAAAACAGGGGCTTCGCGCCGCAGCACACAACGTCGTTTACGCACATGGCCACGCAGTCGATGCCGATGGTGTCGTGCCGGTTCATCAGAAACGCGATTTTGAGCTTGGTGCCGACGCCGTCGGTCCCGCTGACCAGCACCGGCTCCCGCATTCCGGAAAAATCGGGCCGGAACAGCCCGCCGAACCCGCCGATACCCGAAAGCGCGCCCGGAGTCCGGGTCCGTTCCACATGGCGCCGGATGCGTTTCACGGCCTCATAGCCGGCGGTCACGTCCACCCCCGCGGCCCTGTAGCTCTCGCTGAAGCTCTTCATGCTTGTTCTTTTCCCTTCCGCCGCATCACAGCCGGCCGGCCTCTTCCCGGATTCTCCGGTCCTTTTCCGCAACTTTCTCCGCCATCTGCCGCTTCATCTCCGCCAGCTTGGCGGCGAGCTTTGCATCGCCCAGCGCGAGGATTTCCGCTGCGAGGACGGCCGCGTTCTCGGCGCCGCCGACGGCGACCGTCGCAACCGGCACCCCGCTCGGCATCTGCACCGTGGAAAGGAGCGCGTCCAGCCCGCCGAACGCGGCGGATTTGAGCGGCACACCGATGACCGGCAGGGTCGTGCCGGCGGCCAGAAAGCCCGCGAGATGGGCCGCCATCCCCGCCGCGGCGATAATTACGCCGAACCCGTTTTCCGCCGCCGAAGCGGCGAACCGGGCCGCCTCCCCCGGCGTCCTGTGCGCGGAAATCACGCGCGTCTCCACCGGGATTCCGAACGATTTCAGCTTTTTCACGGCCGGCGCGACCGCGGGAAAATCGCTGTCGCTGCCCATGATCACGGCGACCTTTTTGCAGTCGGACATCTTTAAGAACACCCCTTCGGGCGGGAAACCGCGCGCGGCAAAAAATTAAAGAAAAATAAGAAAGAAGCGGCCGGTTCCGATTTCCGGCCGCGCAGCGCCCGTACCCGCAACTTTTCTCTCGCTCCTATTGTAGGGGATTCTGGGGAAAAATGCAAGCATCAGGGAGTAGTCCTGCGAAAAAGGGCGCCTATTCTTTTGTCTTTGCGGCTTCGGCCGGGGCGCTCTCCCCGCTTTCCGAAACGGGCACGTCGGTGAAAAGCTCTTTGAGCGACGTCGCCAGCCCGGCCAGCGACTGAATCTGGGAAGGGATAATGATTTTCGTCGCCTTGCCGTTCGCCGCCTTGCCGAACGCCTCCAGGCTCTTAAGCGCAATCACGCTGTCTTTCGGGTCGGCCTCGTTGAGGAGCTTGAGGCTGTCGGCGACGGCCTTCTGCACCAGCGTGACGGCCGCCGCCTCGCCCTGGGCCTCGCGGATTTTCGTCTCTTTCACGGCGTCCGCCCGCAGGATGGCCGATTCTTTTTCGCCTTCCGCCACCAGAATCGCGCTGCTCTTCTCGCCCTCCGCCGTCAGAATCTGCGCGCGGCGCTCACGCTCGGCCTTCATCTGCTTCTCCATGGATTCCTGGATTTCGCGCGGAGGGATGATGTTCTTGAGCTCGACCCGGTTGACCTTGATGCCCCAGGCGTCGGTCGCCTCGTCCAGCACCGTGCGGATCTGGGTGTTGATCACGTCGCGCGAGGTCAGGGTATGGTCCAGCTCCAGCTCGCCGATGATGTTGCGGAGCGTGGTGGCGGAGAGGTTCTCAATCGCGGAAAGGGGCCGCTCCACGCCGTAGGTGTACAGCTTCGGGTCGGTGACCTGAAAATAGACGACCGTGTCGATCTGCATGGTCACGTTGTCTTTGGTGATGACCGGCTGCGGCGGAAAATCGATGACCTGTTCTTTGAGCGAGACCTTTCTCGAAATTCTGTCGACAAACGGCACCTTGAAGTGCAGGCCCGTGTCCCATGTGGCGCGGTAAGCCCCCAAGCGCTCGACGACGAACGCGTGCGCCTGCGGAACGACCTTGATGTTGGCGACCAGAACCAAAAATACAAAAACTACCAGCAGAATGAAAACGAGAAGGCCGATGTTGATAGCCGGCATCGCCGTACCCCCCTTATTTTTCTTCCGGTTTGGCCCGGACAATCAGCTTGACTCCGTTGATGGATTCCACAACGACACGCCGACCAGCCGGAATCACGGTTCCGTCGGAAGAGCGCGCCGTCCAGACGCTGCCCAGCACGGTGACCTGCCCCGCGCCGAGCGTATTGTTGATTTCGGCGGTGACGACCGCGGTTTTCCCGAGATAGCGGTCGGCATTGGTGCGGACTTTTTTCACGGCGAGCATCTTTTTGGCGAGCGGCCTCGTCGCCGCAAGGGCCGCGGCCGTGATGCAGGCGAAAATCAGCACCTGCGCCCAGAGCTCCGCCCCCAGCAGGCAGGCGATCAGCGCGCCGACGCCCCCCACCGCGAACCAGACGGAAACCAGCTGCGGCGTCGCCATCTCAATCAGGGCCGCAAGGACAATTACCGCAAGCCAGACGACAGGCATTTCCGGCATCGCTGTCCCTCCTTTCGGGGCGGAAGCACTGCGCTTCCGCCCTTATCTTACCATGGCGCGTTCGCTCCGCGCAACGGAAAAATTTGGAATCCGACTTTCGCTCTGCAAAGCCGGCCCCGGCCCTTACGCCCGGTACATCCAGGGCGCGACCTTCCACAGAAGGATGCGGTGCCGCAGGGCGGCGCTTGTCCTGCGGTCGACGGCAAGCAGCCGGTCGTACCCTCTGCCGCTCAGATACGCCCGGATCTCGCGGTAGCCGGTGCCCTCCCGCAGAGCGGCGTCCACGGCGTCCATCACGGCGGCGGGAATCTGTTCCCTCTGCAGCAGCCGGAGGAGCTCCGCGTCGTTTCCGCAGCGGCTCCTCGCGGTCTCCAAGACGCGGAGCATGGTGCCCACGCGCTGGAAGACGGCCTTCCCCGCCGCGCCCTGCCGGCCGCGCTTCAGCTCGCAGGCGCCGCCGCGCTCCGGCAGGACGGGCGCCTGCACGGCGGTTCCGGCGCAGAGCAGGCAGCGCAGGACGAATTCCTCGGCGTAGCCGAACGCGCACTCTTCCGCAAAAGACAGGTCCTGCTCCCTCAGAAATTCCCGGCGCACCAAAATGTCCGCGATATCCGGAACGGCGCCGCGGCTCAGCATTTTCCGCACCAACGCGCCGCCGTCCGGCTGGCGCACCACGCTGCTGACGGACCGCCGCTCGGCGGCGGGAATCTCCTCCTTCGCCGTGCAGCCGTAGACAAAGTCTGCGCCGGAGCGGTGCGCGGCGTCGAGATATTCCTTCAGAAAGCCGCGGTACAGCCTGCGCGCGAACAGAAACGTGAGGTATTCCCCGCCGGCCTTGCGGAGTGCGGTGTTCAGCGCCACGGGAACCTGCGACCGGCCGTTCTGAATCACAAAGCCGGGCACCCCCAGCTCCTTGACGGTCTGGACCGCCTCCAGCACGGTCCGGTCCTCCGAGCCCATGTCCACGATGATGAACTCCGCGCCGACGCCCCGCGCCTGCTCCGCTTCAAACCGGAGGATGCCCGGGATTTCTTTTTCAAGGTTCCAGACCGGAAAAAGAATGGAAAGCTTCGAGGTACGCACGTTCTGCCCGCCTTTCTCCGCCGCATAGTTTCGTCCTGCGGCAAATCCAGTATACCATAACGGCGGCAGGAGAAAAGGTGTAAACCTGACAGATCGCATGAAAAAGGCGAAGAATTCTTATCCATAATTTTTTTGGCTTTAAACAGACCTGTATATTCGTAAAGAATTTATACATTTCACATAATTTGTCTATTTGCGGTGCATCGCTATCCATGTATATTTTCTTTAGTGGGAAGTGAAGCTCATGTCTTTTGAAAACGTCATGAAACGCGCCACCCTCGGCGCGACTATTGCCATATCGCTCAAAGAGATTCTCCGGGACCCGAAGCGCGGCATCCGCAACGCCGTAGACCTTTTCGACTGCTTTACCCGCGGCATTTTCGACGAGGCCTTCATGCAGAGAATCCGCCGGGAAGCGGGCAACTCCAGAAGCTCTTTTTTCAAGACGGTCTCCTCCATGGTGGCCAACGTGGACCCTTCCATCCTCAAGACGGTGGGGACCAATCTGTGCTACAACCGCCTTTCTCTTTTCCGGGACCGCGAAAGCAGAAAAAAGAAAGCCGCGGCCGAAAAAGCGCAGGCTGATTTCTGCGAAAGCCTGGAGGCCGCCGTCCAGTACGGAAAGCAGCTTGGGGTCTATTTTTATGTGGTCGGCGGAGACAACCTCCCCGAAAGCAGGGAGAAGGTTTTGGACGTCTGCCGCCAGAACGGCGACTGCGTGTTCTACCTCTGCGCCGACGGCGACGACATCGACGACCGGTTTGCGCGGGAAGCCGCTTCGGCGAAAAACATCATCCTTGCGGTCAACATCCACGCCATGGCGCCGCCCGAAGAGCCCGGCGGCAGCAGTCATGCGTTCATCACGCTGAAAAAGCACCGGTGCCTGTACGGCTTTTCGGTCCGGCTCGACTCCAGCGCGGCCCTTTCCTGCTGCGGCAGCGATTTTATCAGCCGGATGGCCCGTTCCGGGTGCCTGTTCGGGTGGTATTTCTGCGGGTTCGGAAAAAACCGGACCCGTGTGCTGGACGCCATGCGGTCCATGATGCGCTCGGCCGAGTCGGTCAACGCGCCGCCGCTGCTGCTGCTGGATTCCGAGCTCGACAACCGCCTGCGGGAGCGGTTCGTGACGGGTGGGCGGTGCTACCTCTCCATCGGGAAAAAGAAAACCAAAGTAAAATTCTATCTGGCCGACAAAAAGCGGCCCGGCTAATGCGCCGGAGGGCCGCCCTTTCTCTTTCCGTTCAGAAAGCGCAGCGCCGCCACGCGGCGGCTGTCTTCGACCAATCGGCGAAGCCGGGAGGCAATCTCTTCGGGCGGCTCGCGCATTCCGCTGCGCGCCCACTGCACCACCACGCCCACCAGGCCGTAGGTATAAAATTCCGCAATAAAATTTTTTTCGTCTTCCTCAAGCGGGTCGTCCTGCGGCCGGTGGTCGGTGATTCCGTTGATGAGCTCCAGCAAAACGTCCTTCGTCACATTGAAAAAATACTCCTGAAAGGCGTTCTGGCCATTCACATTCAGCGCGCTGATGTAGAAGCGCCTGTTCCGCTTCATGATGTTCAGCACATCGAGCACGACCTCGCTCCAATCGTGATAATCCGCCTTCTGCGCGATCACGGAAACGACCTCGTTGTAATAGATCCAGTTGACGAGGTCGTATTTGTCCTGAAAATGGTAGTAAAAAGTCTGCCTGTTCAGGCCGCAGTTCTGGACGATATCAGAAACCGTGATCTTTTCCAGGCTTTTTCGCTTCATCAGCTCTTTCATAGAAGCCGCAATCGCTTTTTTCGTAATCAGTGAATCCGACATCTTGACCCTCTTCCGAACCGGCCGCCCTTCACAAGACAGGCTTTTCCCTCTTCCGCCGTGCCCTTTATCATAGCATAAAAGTTAGCAGCACACAACCGGCCGTTTCCCATTTCAATGGCAAGCCGTGCCGCCTGCCTCAGTGTACCAGAGTTTTCCGTTTTTTTCAACAGGGCTTTTGTTTTTTCTTCTTGGAAAGATTTTCAGGGATTGCGCTTCCGGGCGGTTTGTGCTATACTGTTTTCACTGTTCCGCCGGTGCAGACGGAAGAAAACGGGCCATTAGCTCAGTTGGTTAGAGCCGCCGGCTCATAACCGGTCGGTCCGGGGTTCGAGCCCCTGATGGCCCACCAAGCGAAGAGCCCGGGAAAACCAGAATACGTGGTTTTCCCGGGCTCTTTATTTGAGTGGGCCGCGCAGAAACCAGCGGGCAATTTGCACCAGCCTGCCGGCCTTGACATTTCGGCACGGCGATGATAGTATAGATATGAAATCGACATATCCTCCTGGGAAACCAGGAGTTGGCCCACTTTGTGGGAGTATCATAAACGGGAGGCTGCATTCGTGCAGCCTCCCTTCCCTATAAAATGCACCCCGCCGCCGCACGGCCGGAAGACCGAAAACAGGGCTGCCGGCTCGCTCCGCCGACAGCCCTCCGACCGAAGCCCTCCCCCCGAAGGGCTCAGAGCTTTTATTGCCCCGTCCGGGCCCATAGGTCCGTGCACAGGCCTATCTGACCACCTAATAAAAGCCCTATCGCAAATTATAGATGCCAAAGCGTAAAAAATAAGTCGAAATATAGAATGAAAAATAAAAAAAGAGGGCCTGACAGCGATCGCCTAAAGAATTAAGGGCAAAAGGCTGCCCCCGTCGGTGGTGACCGGCGCATTCGCGTCGGCCGCTTTTTCGTGCATGAGATCATTCATCGGGGCCGCACGCCAAGCGGTTTTAAGTGCTTTGCTGTTTTTTGACGCCCGAGAAAAAATAAATCTCGCCCGTGTCGGCCGCCATGTCGATGCGGAACCGGCCCGAAAAGCGGGCGGCCTCTTCCCGCACCGGCCGCAGGGCCCACGACAGACGGCCGACCGCTTCCCCGCCGTGGCAGCGGTTGACGGCGCCGCGGCCCATGTCGTGCGCGACCATCATCCTGCCGCCCGGCTTCAGAACCGCGGCCATCTGTTCGCAGAGGCGCGCCTTATCCGGAAAATGGGGATAGGCGCAGAAAAGGAACGCCGTGTCGAAGCCGGATTCCCGCACATTAAAGAAATCCAGAGCCGCCAGGCGCAGGCGCGGGTCGTGAAATTTCGAGCGCGCCTTTTCAATCATGCGGCCCGAAAGGTCCACCCCCAGCAGGAGCGCCGGGTCCCGGGACAGAATCTCCGGGAACAGGACGCCGGTTCCGCAGGCGATATCCAGCACCCGCGAGCCTTTCCGGACGCCGGCCAGCGTAACGAGCGCGGCGATTTTCCGCGGGTCGCCGCGCCGGGAGACATCCCACCCGCCGGCGCACCGGTCGAAAAATCCCCGCATCTTCTCCGTCTGTGCATCCATGCCCGTCACGTCCCGTCGCGCTTTACAACCCTGGCTTTTTCCAGAGCCACCACAATCAGCGGAACCGCGACAATCTGGATCACGATGCCCGGCAGCGACGTGACAAAAGAGCTCGAAAGGAAGGCCGAAACTCCATAGGGCCGGCCCGCCATCCCCAGAAACGCCGCGTTCGCGATTCCGGAAACGAAACGGCCCCCCAGCATGGAGCAAATCAGGGCAAGGTAGATGTTCCAGCGCAGCTTCCGGTACAGCACGCCCGTGAGGACGCCGTAGGCGCAGAGCTCGAACACCATGGCGGCGCCGACCGGAAACAGGGGCGGCATCCCGGTCAGCAGCGAAGAGAGGAGCGGAACGGCCGCCCCGCACACCGCGCCGCACTGCCAGCCGAACAGCAGGCCGCAGAGCAGAACGGGAATGTGCATCGGCAGAAACGTCGGCCCCGCGCCGACCATGTGGAACAGGACCGGCAGCACCAGGCCCAGGGCCATGCAGAGCGCCGTTCCGGTCATGCTCACCGTCGTTGTCTTTTTCATGTTTTTGACTCTCCCTGCCATAAAATTCCGGACAAAAACAAAAGCCACAAAGCGGCCCGTATTCTTACGGTTTCCCTTCGTGGTTTCATTTTTATAAGCCTGTAAAGTTGTAAGAGGATGGCGTGCCCTGAAAAAAGCCTTCATGGCTTCGATTTATTCATATTTTAACCCAGCCGGCGGGCAATGTCAATCCGGTTTTTTCTGCCGGGCCGCCGGATTTGCAGAATCTCCGGCTTTTGGGGCGTCCCTGCGCTCCAGATAAATCTTGTGGTCAACCAGTTCCATCCGCTTGATGCGCGCCGCGGCCGTTTTCCGCTCTCCGTAGATATTCTCGAAAAAAATCTTTCCGTTCTCATCGGGAATGACCTTATCCACGGCGTCAAGAAACAGGCTTGTTTTTCCGTCCTCATCCAGCCAGTACACATTTGCTTCACACATCACGGTTCCCTCCGCATCATCGTCCGTATAAAGTCCACAACGTCTTCCACATAGTGCGGAAGCGGCTTGCCTGTTACGCCCATCACGGAAAGCCGGCAGCGGTTCAGCGGAATCAGGACCTTTTGGGCGGGGCTTTCGGCGACCGCCCTCGCCATTGCCGGCGTCAGTTCCCCGAGCATGGAGTTGGCCGCGAGAATCGCAAGGCTGCCGATGATCACATCGGCCTTCGGGGCGCAGACGACGACCGCATTTTCGCCCGTCGCCCCCTCGTTCGCCCCGGCCTTCAGCATGGAAGACGTGGCGAGGGCGTTCGTACCGAGGGCCACAATCACCAGCTCGTCGCCGAGCCTCTTTCTCAGGGTCTCGATGACCGTTCTGCCGATGCCGCCGCCCTGCCCGTCAATTACCGCAATCCGCATGAAAACACCATCCAACCGATATACCGAGATTATAGCATACCCGGCCTCCGAATTCAAACGCCGGAAAGGCCCGGGCCTTGAAATGCCATTGGATAATTTTTTGTGATTTTATCACATACAGAACCGGCCGATGCGGGTATAATAAGAACCAGAAAAAAGAAAGGAAGATCAACATGGCAGTTGTGACTGTGACAAAGGACAATTTCGACACGACCGTGCAGGGTTCCGACAAACCGGTGCTGGTGGATTTCTGGGCTTCCTGGTGCGGCCCGTGCCGCATGGTCTCGCCCATCGTCGACGAAATCGGGAACGAAGCGGACGGCAGATATAAAGTGGCAAAAGTCAACGTGGACGAACAGCCCGACCTCGCGGCCCGCTTCAACGTGATGAGCATCCCCACTCTGATGGTCTTCAAAGACGGGAAGCCGTTCGGAACTTCCGTGGGCGTGCGCAGCAAGCAGGATATTCTCTCCATGCTGGAATAAGCTCCGCGCTTCCGGCAGAGCCTTCCGCCGAAAAAGCGGAGGGCTTTTTCTCTGCGCTTTTCAAAGGCCGGCGCGCCGTTCAGCCAAGAGGAACCGGAGTCCGCTCCTCTAAATTCTACCCGTCTTTCCGCCCTTTCCCGTGAAGGCGGTTCGGAAACTTTCCGCCGTCGAGGAGCGGGACGAGCAGGTCCGCCAGCGCAACGGCGCACAGGTCGCCGGCCGGGAAGCTGAAGAACCTGCGGAGCAGCAGGGCCGCCGCGCCGAACAGCGCGGCAAAAACGGCTTTTTCCGCCTTTCCGTCCGGGGAGGAGGCGGGGTCGGTAATCAGAAAAAACGACGCGAGCACCAGGCTGCCGGAAAGCAGGTCGACGGGCACGCTGCGGCCCAGGCACAGGGAAAAAAGCGCGGCGGCGCCGAGCGAGCAGAGCGGGAGCAGAAAGTCGGCCGTGCGGCGGGCGCACAGGTAGATTCCGCCGAGCAGAAGGGCGAGGATGCACGTCTCGCCGAGGCCGCCCGCCCGGACGCCGACCAGCAGCTGAAAGGGACCGGGAAAGCGGACCGTTTCGGCGCTCTGCCGCAGCAGCTCCGACGGCTGGACAAAGGCGGCGGCCTCTTCGGGGTGCAGGTAAAGAAACGGCCGGCTCCATCCCGACATCGCCGCGGGGAACAAAAGGGCCAGCAACAGGTCGGCCGCCACGGCCGGGCAGAACAGGATCTTCCCCCGCCGAACGGTCAGCCGCCGGGCCGCGGCGGTCAGGATTCCGCCGAGGGCGGCAATCAGCCAGGGAATCGACACGGGCAGAACCAGCGCCAGAAGAAGGCCGTCCACCGCGGCGTTCAGTCCCCCCGCGCCTCGCTTTTTCCAAAGTTTCCGGGCCGCAAGTTCGCTCAGGACACTGGAAGCGACCGCGACCGCCATGACGAGCAGGCTCCGCGGGCCGAATAAAAAAATCGAGGCGATCGCCGCCGGGACCAGCGCGGTGATTCGGTCCAGCAGGGCCGCGGAATTGCCCGCAGCGCTTTCGCGCGCCTGCGAATCCAGCGTGGTTTTACCGCTGTTCCCCATGTTTTCTCCTTTCGCCGAAATGTCCGCCGTCGCCATAACAGCAGTCATTATAACACTTCCTCAAAAAAATTCCAGTTCTCCCGACCAGCATCTGGAGGGTCCGCCGTTAAAAACCCGGGCCGCTGTGCGCCGTCCGGGGCGGATTTTTTCCGTCAGGCCTTGACAAAATCTTTACAAGATGATATATTAATCGAGTGCCGTTAAGACGCTGGCGTAGCTCAGTTGGTAGAGCAGCTGATTTGTAATCAGCAGGTCGGGGGTTCAAGGCCGTCCGCCAGCTCCAGGGGCGGACGGGCTTGAAGCCTAAGAGGGTTTTTGCGTTTAGAAAATCTGCCGGTGGCAGATTTTCAGCAAAAAGGGGCGCGGCGGCTCTGCCGCAAGCCCGGAAACCGCAAGCAGTGCGCAGCGGTTTCGGCCGTCCGCCAGCTCCAAGGACGGCGCGGCCCGGCGTGGTCGCGCCGCACGGTGAAGTTTCGTTTATGGAGGAGTTCCAGAGCGGTCAAATGGGGCAGACTGTAAATCTGTTGCCTTACGGCTTCGATGGTCCGAATCCATCCTCCTCCACCAGATTTGATAATGCCGGGAAAGGAAATCCTTCCCCGGCGTTTTTGTTTTGGGCGTTTTCTGTTTCTATCAAAGCAGCCGAAAAGAGCGGCGTTTGACAAATGGAGTGAAGCCGGTGCCAAGAGGTGACACTAAACCTTTTTGAGAGAAACTGCCCGGCTTTTTCAAAAACTAAAATCTGATGCCTTTCGCCGCAGCAATTACGGCAGAAGGCATCATTTTATGGGTAAAGGATGGGTTAACTTATAATCATAATCATATATCTATCGCTCCGCATGTTCATGCGTTCGGTTCCAGTATAACTTTATCCATAAAAAAAGCAATCGACTTATTTACCGGATTCGTATGGAAATTATGGAGCATACTGTTATATGTAAAAAATTTTTATGAAACAGTCATTATTTTAAAGACCGCGAAAGTTCTGCAAGCTCTTTTCATAACCTCGTCAACATCCCTCCCTAAATAATACGGTTCAGATGACCTTTTCCGGATTTCCGCCTTGAAAGCGGAGCGAATAATTTTTCTACTCCCGCCTTCCTTCTTTTAGAATATAAAACCAGAAAACAAAACGGCCGGATTATCCGCGCCGTTTCATTCATACCAGTCAAGTAAAGTGAAGTTAATATAACAAAAATCTAATTTCTTCGTTCTCCGGCCAAAAATGGAAAATCATTTCTTTTTATTGATTAAAAAATATGTTATACTGTCAATACTGAAAGCGAGGTGATAGGATGCCACGCGGCAAAAAAGAACCGCCCTCGAAATAATCGAGGAGCAGCTGTCAAAAGTTGAGTCTGACCTTGAAAAGGCTCAGGCAAAGGTCAAGGAACTGCAGGCCAAGAAAAGCAAGCTTGAAGACCGAAAAGAAAAGCAGGAGCTAAGCGAACTGTACTCCCGAATTAAAGCGAGCGGAAAATCAGTCGATGAAGTCCTGCAGGACTTTGAAGATCAATAATAGAACTTTTAAATTCTGATGAAAAAGCGCCGACCCGGTTGGAGTCGGCGCTTTTTTATCATGAAATCTCAAAGAAAGCCGGCATCCGGTCAAATGGGCAGACGCAGAATATTCCGTACAGGCTCCTCATAGACATTTCGCAGAGGTGACGGTAAAATGGAACGGAAAAAGGACAGGAACAATGTCAAAATCTACTTTGTGATTATTTTGCTCGCAGGAGTTTTTCTGTTTGCGGGCAATCGAGCCGCCTCCTCGCATTCCAGGAACCTCGTCGTAAGCGACTACGAGTCCGAGCTGGAAGAGCAGGTCTTCGCGAAAGTCGTCAAAATCGACTCCGTCGTCCCGGACCCGGACGACAGTACAATGAATATCGTTAAATTTCACGCCGTAATTACCTCCGGGGAACAAAAGGGCAGCGTCGTGCAGGCCGTGCAGCACGCTTATAAAAAGAATGAAACCATGCCGCCCATGGTAAAGGAAAGGGACCGTGTCGTGCTTGGGAAACTTTCGGCGGGCGGCGCCGCCGAATGGGCTTTTGAAAATTTCGACCGCATCGGGCAAATCGCGGTTCTGTTTTCAGCTTTTCTTCTTCTTCTGTTTCTTCTGGGCGGCAAAAAGGGCCTGAGCACGGTCTTGTCGCTGCTGTTCACCTGCCTGTCCCTGTTTTACGTCTACATTCCCGGCATCATCGCCGGGTACAATATTTACGGGCTCACCGTTCTCGTCTGCGTGTTTATCATCGGCATCTCTTTCGCCCTTTCCGGCGGACTGAATCGAAAAAGCCTGGCCGCCGCCGCCGGATGCGCGGGAGGAGTCGTCTTTTCCGGGATTCTGTGCAAATACATGGAATCGGTCATGAAACTGACCGGCTATTATAACGACGAGTCTTCCCGCCTGCTGCAGATTTTCGGCCAGGGACAGCTTGACCTGAAAGCCCTCGTGTTTGCCATGGTCACCATCGGCGCCCTGGGAAGCGTGATGGACGTGGCCATGTCGATCGCCTCTTCTCTGTCCGAACTTGCGCACGAGCGGGTGGTGACCCGGCGCGACCTTGTAAAATCCGGGCTTACCATTGGGAAGGACATCATGGGAACCATGGCGAACACGCTGATCCTCGCGTATATCGGGAGCAGCCTCGTGATGGTTTTGATTTACGGCGCCTCCCGGTATCCGCTGTTCCAGCTTCTGAACAAAGAAGAAATCATCATCGAACTGCTCCAGTCCCTCGTGGGCATCATGGGGATGCTGTTCACCATTCCGTTCACCACGGCGGCGTCTTCCCTCCTGCTGGGCCGGGCGGAAGCGGCAAAAAGGCGCCCGATCTCCGACAGGCGATACGGAGAAAGCACGCGCGGTCAAAAAAAGTAATGGAATCGTCGCGCATTTTTGGAAAGCGGGAAAGGGTGCACGGCGCCCCCGCAGGGCGCCTTACGTTTCTTCGGAGAGCACGACTTTGTACTCGTTGCCGTACCCGACGCCGAAGCGCTCGGCAAAACTCCCCCGGTTCAGCGCCAGCGCAAGCCGGTTCAGTTCGTTGTTGTAGAGCAGGGCGGCGTGCGCCGGTACGTCCCCAAAGGCGCGGACAAACGGCACGTCTCCGCTGAAAAGCCGCTTCCCAAGGTGCGAGATCTCCGCGCGGCAGCGCCGGCCCTGCCGAAAGCCGTGCCGGACCGCGTCCGCCGTCGGGATGTTCGTCCACACGTTGCCGAAATTCGGGTCCACAATCTCGCTGATTCCCTCGGCGTGCCGGTCCCGGACCCGGCTGTCCGCAATCGGCAGGGTGACGGTGTCGTCCGCACTGTAGGCGGGGCCGATTTCTTCAAACGAGATGAGGCCGGCGGCAAACTTCGCCGCGCAGTAGGCGAACACGTCCCGCCCCTGGAAAACGGCGACCTTCTCATTATTTTTCCCGCGCAGGCGGTTGCGCTTCTGGTCGATTTCGCGGACCTCGCTGATGCCGAGGTATTTCTTCACATGGGTCAGCGTGCCGTTGTCGGGGGTAAAGATATAATATCCGTTCGCGGTCCGCGCGGCGCAGGCCCTGCGGCTCGTTCCCACCCCGGGGTCGACGACGGAGACGAAAACCGTCCCTTCCGGCCAGAAAGAAATCGGCTGAAGCAGCCGGTACGAAGCGCTCCAAACGTCGAACTTCGGTATCTCGTGCGTGGAGTCGAAAATCTCGAGCGACCGGTCGACCGATTTCACCACCCCGTACATCGCGCTGACCGCGCATTCCTTACGGGTAAAATCCGTTTGAAACACCAGAATCGGTTTCATGGCTCTTCCTCCTTGTTTTTTATTATATCACAGCCGGGCTGTTTTTCATCGGCCGCCTTTTCCCGCGCGCGGACTGTAAACGCCGGGTTATATTTAGGTAAAATCTTGATTATATGGTTGAAGGCAGGAAAACGCCTCCTTATAATGGAACCGTTAACGGATAAACAGTGCAAACGACAAGGAGGGCATTCATGAGACGAGCAGCAAGAAGGCTCCTGTGCGGCGCGCTTGCGGCAGGCATGGTCTTCGCCGCCGGCACGACGGTTTCTGCGGCAACCAGCCATTACGCGGACGGCACGACTTCCAGCAACTGGGCGGCGTGGCCGGAGCAGTGGGAAACTATTCGCAAGAACTACGAAACGGTTTCCCTGACTCCCGGCCGCACGGCGTCGGAACTGAACTTCGCGTGGTATTCCAAAACCGGGGCGGCGGCAACCCCCGTGGTCAAGCTGGCCACGAAATCGGATATGAGTGATGCCAGGACCTTCCGCGGCACCACCATGAACGCCATCAGCGGCTATGTCAGCAACCGCGTGACGGCGACCGGCCTGAAGGAAAACACGACCTATTATTATACTTACCTGAACAACGGCAAGGAAAGCTCGCCGGCCCAGTACAGGACCAGGAGCTTCTCTCAGTACAAAATTCTGTTTGTCGGCGACCCGCAGATCGGCGCCTCCAAAGGGCAGACCACCTCGCTCGGCGACAAGCTGGAAAGCGACACGGACGTGAACACCGCCGCGCGGAACGACGCGTTTAACTGGAACGTGTCGCTGAACACGGCCCTCAAGGCAAACCCGGACATCAGCTTCATGATCTCCGCAGGCGACCAGATCAACAAGAACGTCGACGGCACGGACCCCGGCAACGAGATGGAATACGCCGGCTACCTCTGGCCGGAAGCGCTGAAGTCCCTGCCGGTCGCCACGACCATCGGGAATCACGACGCCACGAACCGCAGCTATACGTTCCACTTCAACAACCCGAATCCCTTCACGGCGGAGAAAAGCCCGACCACCGCGGGAAACGGGTACTATTACAGCTACGGGGACGCGCTGTTCATCGTGCTGAACATCAACAACTACAACTGTGCGGACCACGAGGCGCTGATTCAGAAAGCCGTTGCCGCCCACCCGGACACCCGCTGGAGGATCGTCCAAATCCACCAGGACATCTACGGCAGCGGGGCCGACCACTCCGAATCCGACGGCATGGTCCTGAGGGACCAGCTCACCCCTATTTTTGACAAATACGACGTTGACGTGGTCCTGCAGGGGCACGACCACAGCTATTCCCGCAGCTATCTGCTGCAGGGCGACGGCAAGGCGCA
>ENA-UOOH01000648-UOOH01000648.1-fermentation-metagenome-genome-assembly--contig:-NODE-648-length-38077-cov-7.946110_pt1 | contig 38077 bp, 35 predicted proteins | sample MGYA00245778_ERZ724025 | MGnify/ENA primary metagenome ERZ724025 (study PRJEB28704, sample SAMN03018313) | fermentation metagenome | biome: anthropogenic terrestrial biome; feature: soil; material...
CAACTGTCCCCTACACCATAAAATAAATAGATTATTCCATATTGAGAATTGCTGACGCCCCACAGCCTAACCAAGACCGCCTTCATGATCGTCGCGATTGTTTTCGTCAATTGGGCGATTTTTACCTGGCTGGCGTATTCCGTTGCCACGAAAGAAAACAAAAGTGCATCAGTTTCCAGCCAATCACAGGGTGTCTCGCAGGACAAGAGCAGGCAAGATTGGAAAACCCTGATGGATGTGACCACATTCGCTTACCAGATTGTAATCCTGCTGGCGCTGATCTTCCTCAATGTTCTCCTGGTTGTTGGGGTGACAGACACTGCCTGTCTGGTTGGAGCAATTTTGGTTTCGATTGTTGTACCGCTGCTGGTAACCTTGGTCGCGAATAAAGTGATAAAACGGGAAGGAAGCTAACTGCGGAATGGGACAAGCCGCATTCCCTGCGGAATGATGGTTTTAGCCCGAATGGGTCAAGCCGCATTCCCTACAAACTGCTAGCTTCGCCCGAATGGGGCAAGCCGCATTCCCTACAAACTGCTAGCTTCGCCGGAATGGGGCAAGCCGCATTCCCTACGTAATTATGGTTTCGCCGGCATGTCGCGGCTGGCGATGACATCCACTCCCGTTCCGATAACATTAGCGATGATCACGTCTTCGGCTTTGATCGGCGCGATCACTTCAATTGCCCTGATTTTCTCGAGCACTTCCCCAATTTTCCGTTTAGGGATTGAACCTTTGGTGTAAACCGGCAGCAACGGGTGGAAACCGTTGGGCACCCTCACCGTACTTGCAACCATGCGCTGCGGCGCAATCGCTTCCTGGCGTCCATAGATTTCGCCTTTGCGGCAGCGCTGACCTAAAATCTTAACGACCTCTTCGCCTTCCATGCGTACAATCAGCTTACAGCCCATCGGGCAAGCGGTGCAGATAAAATTCTTTTCTTCCATCTTATGCCTCCGATTTCGGGTAAATATCAACGGTCAATCTGCCAGCTTTTTCAACTTCAGCCGCCATTCTGGGCTTAAGCACAATTGTGACCATTTCACCCGGGCGCACATAACGTTCAGAACGCCTGACAATACTATTGGTTTCGCCGCGCACTTCCATCCAGACATCTTCTTCGATCGGTCTGGTCACCCGCATTTGCAGGCTGATATCGCCTCGTTCCAATGCTTTTTTATCCAGTTTGTGCGGGACTATGTAACGAACATTCATTCCAGGAACCAACGGGATATAGCGGGCAGCGCGGTCTTTTTCGGCAAGCGCAAATTCAGCAGCGCTCTTCCCAGCTTCTCCACCAGCCATCGATACGTAATCGACCAGATCATAGACATGTACCACATTGCCAGCAGCAAAGATGCCCGGAATGTTAGTCTGGAAATGCTCGTCCACATAAGGACCACCAGTAACGGGGTCCAGCGCCACACCGGCTTTTTTCGAAAGCTCGTTTTCAGGGATCAAGCCGACCGAAAGCAGCAGCGTGTCGCATGGGATGATCTCTTCGGTGCCAGGAATATAATTCCATTTGTCATCTACAGCGACTGATTCGATCGCTTCAACGCGGTCTTTCCCGATAATCTTTTTGATCGTATGCTGGAGTTGTAAAGAGATGTCCCAGTCATCGAGGCATTGCACATAGTTACGGCTCAAGCCAGAAAGGTAAGATTGAATCTCGAGCACCCGTTCCACATGCGCGCCCTCAAAAGTCAGGCGGCGAGCCATGATCATACCGATGTCTCCCGAACCGAGAATCACAAAATTATTACCGGGCATGTAGCCTTCCACGTTAACCCAGCGTTGGGCGGTGCCAGCGGTGAAAACTCCATTGGGACGATAGCCGGGTATGCGCACCTGCGCTCGGGTTCGTTCGCGGCAGCCCATCGCCAAAACAATCGCGAGGGCATCAACTTCAAGGTAGCCAAAATCGCGGCTGGAGAGGTAAAGTTTGCGCTGCGAGGTCACATCCATGACCATCGTGTCGAGCAAAAATTCGACCCCAAGCGAGCGTGCTTCGTTAATATAGCGTTGAGCATATTCCGGACCGGGCAGGTCTTCCTGGAAGGTTTGCAGCCCAAAACCGTTGTGGATACATTGCAGCAGGATACCGCCGAGTTCAACATCGCGTTCGACCACAAGCACATCATCCGCGCCAGCTTTTTTGGCATCTATCGCCGCAGCCAGACCACCCGGACCCGCGCCGATTACAACCACGTCATATTGCTTCTTAACCAACATCGGCAACCTCCACATCCTTGGTAGTCCGGTAAAGATATTCAGAGCCTTCGCCACGCTTAGTGATGTCAAAAACCGAAACACCAAGCTCGCGCGCCATGATTGCAACCACCCTGGTCATGTCAAAGCCAGCCTGGCAGCGACCAGTGCCCAACCAGGTGCGTCGCTTTATGGCGTCGTAAGTCAGAGAAGGCACCGGCGCATGCATTTCGGCAATGATTTCGCCTTCGGTTACATTTTCGCAGCGGCAGATCACGCGAGCATAGCGGGGGTCAACATCGCACAAGAGCTTGCGTTCCTGGTGGGTCATCCTGGCATAACGGGGACGACCTGGGCGGATGGGGTCCCACGTCTTTTTGGCAACAAACGTTTCGCCGGCATCTTTCAACAGGTCAACCACCATCTCAGCAATAGCCGGGGCTGAAGTGAGCCCGGGCGATTCGATCCCTCCGAGGTTGACGAAGCCCTGGACAGTTGCGGGTATCTCGATCACATAATCGTTGTTGTAATTGAGCCCAGGTGTCCAGGCAGGTCCGTTACCCATTGGGCGTAAGCCGGCAAAGTTGGCAATCGAGTGGCGCAAATCGAGGGTCGGAATCAGTTTCCTGGCGCCGTCGAGCAGTTCATCCATGCCTTCTTTGGTTAGTGATGTATCTTCCTTATCGTCGATGACATTCGCGTTGGGACCAACGATGGTGTTTTCATGCAAGGTGCCGGTTACCAGAATTCCTTTACCACGGCTGGATGGAACCGGGAAAAGCACATTATGGATCTGGACTTCGGCACGATCAAAGATAAAATATTCGCCCTTGCGAGGTTTAATGAAAAACTCAGGGCGCACGCCAGCTTTGTGCATAACATCATCAGAATAGATGCCGGCAGAGTTGATCACCCAGCGGGCGAAGAAGTCGCCACGATTGGTTTTCACACCGATCACCCGGGTGCCTTCCCAGATAAAGTTTTCGAAAGCTGTGTTGAGCATGACCGTCGCGCCGTTGATGACCGCGCTTTCCGCTGCCGCGACAGTGACCTGGAAGGGGTCACAAATGCCGCCGGTGGTTGCCCACAACGCTCCGCTGACTTCAGGGTTTATATCTCGCTCCCTTGAGCGCATTTCGGCTCCGTCGATCATCAGCATGCCCGGCACACCGTTTTGAACACCCTGCTTCATCAATCGTTCCACCAGCGGAAGTTCTTCTTCACCAACCGCGACCACATAGTCACCTCTGCGTTCGAAGGGGAAATTTAGTTCACCTGCCAGCTGGTCCCACATTGGATTCGCCCTGACGTTCATTAATGCTTTAAGCGAACCGGGTAAAGGGTCGTATCCCGCATGGACAATGGCAGTATTTGCCGAAGAACAACCCATGCCGAGATCAGGTTCTTTTTCGATTAGCAAGAGACTGCCCTCGTAACGGGAAAGCCAGCGGGCGATCATTGCGCCGACTACGCCTCCCCCGATAACGATATAATCGTATTTTTCCTGCACACTTGCCTCCATCTGTTTTAGTTGGTTTGGAAAGAAAAATTGGTTCGCAGTGTACGTGCATGTCCTGGTGATCTGGTGTCTGGAGAGTGCTTCCAGGGCATGCTTACTTATACAAATTTTGACCAAATTCTCATTCCTGAAGTATTATACTACCTGGCGCAAGTTTTCGTTTTTAAGACAGATAATTTGTTAAAATCTGTGAAAATTTCCGCAGCGTATCAATAATGTGTTATAGTTATGGTAGAAATTTGCGGCGATTAGTTCGCTGAAAATTCATCACAATTTTGTGTTCAAATCAAGTTTGAGGGAGTTTGGAGACGGGTTTGTTTAGACATATGCAGGCGCAGCTGTCAGTTGGAAAGGTTTGTTCAGGCAAATCTTTGGGACAGTTGCGTTTTTTTTATTATCCCGGCAATTATTCAAGAATGAATATTGGAAAGTGAGGAGCCTATCGATCGTATAAACTGTTGATTTCCGTTCAGCTAAGTTATATTTATTTTCAGACAAATTAAAAGGAGAAATATTCATGGAAAATCGAACAATGAAAGAGTTTATTGGCGAAGTCTTTGGCACCTTCATCCTGATTCTGCTCGGTGATGGTGTTGTCGCCAACGTTGGTCTGGCACCTCGCGTTGCCGGTACCGCTTATAACTGGAACACCATTACCATTGGCTGGGCTTTCGCAGTCATCATTGCGGTCTACGTCTCTGGCGGTATTTCCGGTGCGCATCTGAATCCTGCTGTAACCCTGGGTCTGGCTGTCCGACGCGGCTTCCCCTGGAAAAAAGTTGTTCCCTTCTGGGTTGCTCAGTTCATCGGTGCCTTCCTTGGTGCTGCTGCTGTTTACTTTATTTATCGTGATGGTCTCGTGGCTGCCGGAATGCCCAATGTGTGGTCTACCGGACCGGGTTCAATTTTCGGACAAAGTTGGTGGGGCGCGGAGAGCTCTGGTGCAACTGGCGCTTACAGCATGCTGACAGCTTCAATCGCTGAATTGTTTGGCACCTTTATCCTGATCTGGGGTATTGCTGCCAGCGGCGATCTGAAGAACAATGGTCTCAAAGACAATCTCGGCGCGTTCATCGTCGGTTTTGCTGTGCTGGCTGTTGGTCTCTCGCTGGGTGGTCCCTCTGGCTACTCCATCAACCCCGCTCGTGACCTTGGTCCCCGTGTCTTGGGCGCCATTGTTGGAACACAAGGGTTGTTTGAAGGTATTTACTGGTTAATCGTTCCGGTTCTGGTTCCATTAATTGCTGGTCCTATTGGTTTCTGGCTGTATGACGTCCTCGTGACCAAGAACCTGCCCAAGAGAGATTAATAATTTTACGACCACGCATGACCGCGAACACACAAAGCTTGGTCAAGGCTAAGTCGTACCAAGTAGAAAAGGAGACAAATCTATGAAAAAATTGATCAATGATCCTGAAGATGTTGTGAAAGAAGAACTCCAGGGAATCGAACTGGCTCATCCCGACCTTGTAAAGGTGTTTTATGACCCCGATTACATCGTTCGCGCGGATGCTCCCATTAAGGGAAAAGTTGCGCTTGTCTCCGGTGGAGGCAGCGGTCATGAACCCATGCATGGTGGTTTTGTCGGCAAAGGCATGTTAGACGCAGCCTGCCCGGGCGCGGTCTTCACCAGCCCGACTCCAGACCAGATGCTCGAAGCCACCAAGGCTGTCGACGGTGGCGCTGGCGTTCTGCATATCGTTAAAAACTACACTGGCGACGTGATGAACTTTGAAATGGCTGCCGATATGGCACGTGAGGAAGGTATTGAAGTCGAATCGGTGCTGGTTGATGACGATGTCGCTGTCGAAGACAGCACCTGGACTGCAGGACGACGTGGTGTTGGTCTGACCGTACTGATGGAAAAAATCGTTGGCGCTGCCGCTGAAGAAGGGCGTTCCTTGAAGGAATGTGCCGACTTGGCGCGCAAGATCGATGAACAGGGTCGCAGCATGGGTATGGCGCTGACTTCTTGTGTTGTGCCTCATGTTGGCAAGCCCTCATTTGACCTGCCGGAAGACGAAATGGAAATCGGTATTGGTATTCACGGCGAACCTGGTCGTCATCGCATCAAGATTGAACCCGCGGATAAAATTACAGAAATGTTAATTAATCCTGTGGTGGAAGATCTTCCTTTCAAGGAAGGCGATGAAGTCCTGTTGTTCGTAAACAGCATGGGCGGCACTCCCCTGATTGAGCTCTACATTGTTTATAGAAAAGCAGTGGAATTGCTCGAAGCCAAGGGCATTAAGGTCGTCCGAAACCTTATCGGACCTTACATCACCAGCCTCGAGATGGCTGGGACATCCATAACGCTTCTGAAAATGGACGAGGATATGAAGAAACTCTGGGATGCGCCGGTCAAAACCGCCGGAATGCGCTGGGGTATATAGTATGACTGAAACGCTACTGGAGTTCAAAACTCCAGTAGCGTCTTAAAGAGGCAAATGTGGCGATTAAAAAAGATGACGTATTGAATTGGGTTAGGGATTATGCCCAGGTGATCGAGGAAAATTTCGAAATGTTGACCGACCTCGATCGCGAAATTGGAGATGCTGACCATGGCGCTAATATGAGGCGAGGCTTCAAAGCCGTACTCGAAAAACTGCCCTCCGTTGAAGATAAAGATATCGGAGCGATTTTGAAGAGTGTGGGCATGACGCTTCTGTCAAAGGTGGGCGGGGCTGCTGGTCCGCTGTATTCCACCCTGTTTATGAAAGCCGGCACGACGATTGGCGCAAAAACAGAAATGGAATTAAGCGATTGGGCTCAAGCTCTCGAAGCAGGCACTGCGGGTATTGCCGCCCTTGGAAAAGCCCAGCCAAACGACAAAACCATGCTGGATGCGTTGTATCCCGCAATCAACGCGTTGAATTCCGCGATGGAAAATGGGGCATCCACTGGACAAGCTTTGCAAAAGTCCGCTGAAGGTGCCCGCGAAGGCATGCTGGCGACGATTCCCCTGATTGCACACAAAGGACGCGCAAGCTACCTGGGCGAACGCAGCGCCGGACATCAGGACCCTGGTGCGACCTCAACCTATTTACTCATTAAATCAGCCGCTGAAACCTGGGCAGACTGTTAAAGTCTGAAATTTAATCAAAATTAAAAGGAGAAAATTATGGCAAAATATGTTGGAGCAATCGATCAAGGAACCACCAGCACCCGTTTTATGGTCTTTGACCACGCGGGAAAAGTGGTTGGCTATGATCAAAAAGAGCACGAACAAATCTACCCGAAACCAGGGTGGGTTGAGCACGATCCTCTCGAGATCATCCAGGCAACCAAGGATGTTGTCGCTGGCGCGCTCAATAAACTCAAGATTGATGTCAAGGAAATCGCCGCTATCGGTGTCACCAATCAGCGCGAAACCGCGGTCGTATGGGAAAAAGCCACAGGCAAACCTGTTTACAACGCGATTGTCTGGCAGGATACCCGTACTGACAAAATCTGCAACGAACTCGCAAAAGATGGCGGGCAGGATCGCTTCCGAACCAAAGTTGGCTTGCCTTTAGCAACCTACTTCTCTGGTATGAAAGTGAAATGGATTTTGGAGAATGACCCTGCTCTCAAAGAAAAGGCTGAAAAAGGCGAAATTCTCTTTGGAAACATTGACACCTGGGTAATCTGGAATATGACCGGCGGTCCTCAGGGCGGCGTTCATATCACCGACGTCACCAATGCCTCCCGTACTTTCATGATGAACCTCGAGACCCTTGATTGGGATCCTGAGCTGCTGGAAGTATTGGGCGTTCCCCGTGCAATGCTGCCTGACATCAAAGCATCAAGCCAGGTTTATGGCTACATCAAGGGCAGTCAGCTGGACGGTATTCCGATCGCTGGCGATCTGGGCGACCAGCAAGCCGCCCTCTTCGGTCAGACCTGCTACAGCCCTGGAGAAGCCAAGAACACCTATGGCACCGGCTGCTTCATGCTCATGAACACCGGTACAACCCCTGTCCAGTCCAAGAATGGTCTGCTGACCACACTTGGCTACAAAATTGGCAACGAACCGGCTGTTTATGCATTGGAAGGTTCAATCGCTATCACTGGCGCGCTCGTACAGTGGCTGCGCGACAACCTCAAGATGATCGAAAAATCGTCTGATATCGAAATGCTTGCCAATAGTGTAGAGGATTCCGGCGGTATTTACTTCGTGCCGGCATTCTCTGGTCTGTTTGCTCCCTACTGGAAGAGCGATGCACGCGGTGTTATCGTCGGTCTGACCCGCTATATCAATGGCGGTCACCTGGCTCGTGCAGTCCTTGAAGCAACCGCGTATCAGACAGCTGAAGTCCTCGAAGCCATGAACAAGGATTCTGGCGTTGAGTTGACCGCTCTGAAGGTTGACGGCGGCATGGTCTACAACGAGACCCTGATGCAATTCCAGTCCGACATCCTCGGCGTGCCAGTGATTCGCCCGACTGTCGCAGAAACTACCGCCTTGGGCGCTGCTTATGCGGCGGGTCTGGCTGTTGGCTTCTGGGAGAAGGTCGAAGATCTGCGCGAAAATTGGGCTATTGACAAAGAATGGCATCCCGAAATGGATGAAGAGACCCGCGATAAGCTCTACAAAGGTTGGAAGAAAGCGGTCACGCGCTCTTTCGATTGGGTCGAAGAATAGTTTCAATTCTCGTTTAGAATTAAGGGGCGGAGCCTGCGCTTTCGCCCCTAATTTTTTTTATTGAATCGGAGAATCTGCAATGAGCATCAATAATAACAAAACCAAAGCAAAAAAGAAGGAAGACTTTGATCTGGCAGAGCTTAGAAAACCCTGGATCCAAAAGAAAACCGGATTTATCATCATTACTGTTTTAAGTATCGCCCTCATGATTTTGGTTGCCGTTCAAATCATTATGGGAAGCGGAGAATGGGGTCGCGGAATTCTATGGGGTTTCCTATTTGGCGGCAGCATTTGGATGGTCTTCTTTGGTATGACCTGGTTTCATTCGCTCTTTCGATCCAAACCAACAGAAACTGACAACGCAAAAAATCAAAAGTAGAGGGTGGAGATGGTTAATATCCTGCTTGTTTCACACAGTCACAAACTTGCCCAGGGAACTGCCGAACTCGTCCGGCAAATGGCACCTTCTCCTGATTTGAAAATCAGGGTTGCCGCTGGTATTGGTGACAACCACGAGGAAATTGGCACGGACGCGGTAGAAATTATGGATGCTTTGAATGAGCTGGCAGAGAATAACGACGTCCTGGTGCTGATGGATCTTGGCAGTGCGGTTTTGAGCACCGAAATGGCTCTGCAAATGCTTGACGAAGCAGTAGCAGCCAGAGTGCGAATGTGTCCGGCAGCTTTTGTGGAGGGCGCGATTGCGGCTGGCGTGCAGGCAAACCTGGGAAGCACGCTTCAGGAAGTTTATGACGAGGCAATGAACGCGCTGGCTGCCAAGCAACAGCAGATTTTGGGAGAGCTGCCTGCCGAGAACCCGGAAGTTGTCGATGTGACCGAATCACTTGAGAAGGTTGATGAGGGGAAAATCGGGGTCAACGTGACCGTCACAAACCCGTCTGGATTGCATGCCCGCCCTGCCGCGTTGTTTATCCAAACCGTGAAAAAGTATGATGCCAGCCTGAGCGTCACGAACCTGACCAATAACACCGAGCCCGTTTTTATAAAGGGCATGATCTCTGCGATGCTGCTGGGGGCAAAGCAGGGTGACGAGCTGCTCCTGGAGGCATCGGGCTCTGACAGCCAGGCATTGTTGGATGAGTTGGAAGAATTATTTTTAGATAATTTTGGGGAATAGCGCCTCCAATCCGCTGTTGTGTGTGGTCATTGTGTATGGCGGATTGAAAACACACAAAGTGCGAGTAGAGGAAAGTATGAGGCGTTTTCAATACACGGCTTCGCCGGTACAAACGTCTCGCCCAACGAAAAGATGGCTTCGCCGGAACGGGACAAGCCACGTTCCCTACGAAAAATTTGCGTTATTGACTATAAGAGTAAGGGACGGCTGCCATGCCGTCCCGCAAACAGCCATATGGCGTGACGTCTGAACCAACGAAGTCGGTAAAATTCTTGTTGGTAAAGGTACAGATTCTTACTATGTATACTTCGCATCACTTCGTTCAGAATGATAAAACCCAGTTCCTGTTCCCTGTTCGCGGCTGCCATGCCGTCCCGCGAATAGCCGTAGGGCGAGATTGGAGGCGCCGGATTATTCCATTGACGAGAGTGTATCGCGCCTCCAATCCGCCGTTGTGTATGGTCATTGTGGTCGGCGGATTGAGGGGGAACAACATCACCGTCACACCAATGTCACAACCCCCTCAATACACGGCTTTGCCGGTATAAACGTCTCGCCCTACGATAAGATGGCTTCGCCGGAACGGGACAAGCCACGTTCCCTACAAAAGATGGCTTCGCCGGAACGGGACGAGCCACGTTCCCTACAAAAGGATGGTTTCTCCGGAACGGGACGAGCCGCGTTCCCTACGAAAGATTTGCGTTATCGACTATCCCCGAGGCTTTCATTTTAGTATTCTCAAAAATAACCGCTTCCTCTTGGAAATCTGGTGATTTTAATAAAATGAGTAAATCAGACAATACTTAACACCACTTTTGTATTTCCGCTTGACTTTTATCAATAATAGCTGTAAAGTTAAGCGCTCTTAACTATTAAGCGAAATTAATATGAACGAACAACTATTACAATCCCTCTACGACTTGGCAGATCTGATCGCCCGAAACTCGTTAATCGAACGATTTCATTTCATCCAGGAATCAGGGCTCTCTCAAAGCCAAATGATGAGCCTGTTCTATTTGCATCGGCACCAGGGTGCCGCCATAAAAGACCTGGCAAACCATCTGGGTATTTCCAATCCGGCTGTTTCGCAGTTAATCGAGAAATTGGTCAGATCTGAGTTGGTTACCCGAATAGACAACCCCAGTGACCGGCGCGGAAAACTGCTGGAGTTAACTGAAAAGGGCAAAGTGGTCGTCAGCGATGCGAAATACGCGCACCACCAGTGGATCAAAACCTTAGCCGAGACCATCCAACCCGAGGAGGTCCCGCTGATCTACCAGGCGATCCAAATTATCCTCGAGAAAAATTACTCATTAAAAGCTTCTCAGAAGCAATCTTCAACTCAAGGTGAAAATTAACCTATGCTCAGATTAAAAAAATATATCATCCCTTACTGGAAAAACATCATTTTTGCCGTCATCATGGTAATTGTGGTGGCATCGGCAGACTTACAACTTCCCGATCTGCTTTCACAAATCATCAATGTCGGCATCCAACAGCAGGGCATCGAGAGCGGAGCGCCAGGTGCCATCAGCACCGAGACTATCCACTCGTTCGAACTGCTGCTCAGCCCCGAAGAATACTCCGCAATCCTGGCGTATTATGACCTGGTTGAGCCAGGTTCCGAAAAGGCATTGACATTAGTTGAGGATTTTCCGGCAATACAAAATGAACCGGTCTATATTCTCAAACCGATTGAAGAAGCCGACCAGCAAGCGCTGGAGAACCTGGTTGCCAAACCGCTGATTTTTATCCAGGCGCTCAACTTGCTCCAGAATGACCCGGAAGGAGCCAGTCAGCTGCTTGGAGAAAACCTGCCCGCGCAATTGATGGAGATCCCTGCGGGGGTCAGCCTCGAGCAACTGTTGAACGCTATGCCGACGGAACAGCAAGCAGCTCTTTCAAACGCTGTCAACGCTCACCTTTCCTCGCTTGAAGGGTCTATTTTGCATCAATTGACCGTGCAGTCGATCAACACGGAATACGCCCGGATGGGTGTTGATATCCAGCGTACTCAAAACCAATACATTTTGAGAATCGGACTGCGAATGATCCTGGTGGCGGTGGTTGGGCTTATCGCTTCACTGACGGTCAGTCATTTCGCCTCGCGTACAGCCGCCGGGGTCGGCAGGGATGTCCGCTCAGCCATTTTTACCAAGGTGGAGAATTTCACAACGGCAGAGTTTGAAAAGTTTTCGACAGCCTCATTGATTACCCGCACGACCAACGATGTTGTCCAGGTGCAGATGGTGGTCTTTATGTTGATGCGAATGGCTTTCCAGGCGCCGATGATCGGCACATTAGGAATTATCCGCGCGCTTGATAAGAGCCCGGGCATGTGGTGGACCATCGCCCTGATCGTTGGCGTGTTATTAATCGTCGTCATATCGCTTTTTGCAATTGTCACACCTAAATTCAAAATCATCCAACAATTAATTGACCGGCTAAACCTGGTTATGCGCGAAAACCTTTCTGGCTTAATGGTTGTACGCGCTTTCAATAAACAGGATTACGAAGAAGCCCGCTTTGACCGTGCCAATCTGGATGTTACTGAAAACCAGATCTTCATCGGTCGCGCGTTAGCGTTCATGTTCCCGATCATGAACATCGTGATGTGGGGCGGGCAGGTGCTGGTAATTGCGGTTGGGGCAAGGTTTGTCGCTCAGAGCGCGATTCAGGTCGGTGACCTGATTGCTTTTATGCAATATTCAACGCAGATTTTCTTCTCATTTATGCAACTTTCCATGCTCTTCGTCTTTATTCCCCGCGCGGCTGTTTCGGGCGACCGTATCGCGGACGTTTTGGAAACACCGATCACGATTATCGATCCCGTCGAACCAGTTGAGCTCCCGGAATCCACCAGGGGGGTGGTCGAATTCCACGATGTCGATTTCAGGTATCCGGATGCCGAAGAAGACGTCTTGCATGACATCAGTTTTAGAGCCGAACCCGGAGAAGTGACTGCGATCATTGGTTCGACCGGCTCTGGCAAGTCAACTTTAGTGAACCTGTTGCCACGATTTTTCGATGTCACCAAGGGCAAAATTACGATAGATGGCATTGATATTCGCGATATAACCCAACATGAACTGCGAAATCAGATTGGCTACGCCCCTCAAAAAGGACTGCTCTTTAGCGGTACAGTTGCCTCGAACCTGCAGGTGGGCAAACCCGATGCGACTGAGGCAGATATGCTTGAGGCGATCCAAATCGCCCAGGCATCAGATTTTGTGATCAATCATGAAGATGGATTAAATATGGAGATATCCCAGGGAGGGAGCAACGTTTCTGGCGGTCAAAAGCAAAGGCTTTCCATTGCCAGGGCGGTGATCGACAAGCCGCCGGTATTTATTTTTGATGATACTTTTTCCGCGCTCGACTATAAAACCGACGCGGCATTGAGGAAAGCATTGAGACAAAACTTAGGAGACAGCACACTGCTTGTAGTCACGCAGCGAGTAGCGACCGCGAAATTGTCAGACCAAATCCTTGTTTTGGATAACGGTCGTATGGTCGGGACGGGCACCCATAAAGAATTGATGGAGTCTTGTAAGACCTACCAGGAAATTGCCAGCTCACAACTAAGCGAGGAGGAATTAGCATGAGTGAAAATAACCGACCTCAAAATGGCAATAATAACCGCAGTCAAAGCAACCAGCAGTCCCATCCCCCTGCTGTTGGACGCCGGGGAGGCGGTCCGGGCGCTTTAATGCCCGGTGAAAAGGCACGGGACTTCAAGGGCAGCATGCGCAGCTTAATCCGTTACCTGGACAAGTATAAATGGCTGATCCTGTTGGCGTTGTTGCTTGCAGCCGGCTCAACCATCTTCGCAATTTTTGGTCCGCGAACGTTAGGGGAAGCGACCACCGAACTCTACCTTGGCGTTCAGCGCATGATCCAAAACGACCCCCTGGGGATCGATTTTGTGCGCCTCAGCCAAATTTTGGTGCAAGTTATGCTGTTGTACCTGGTTTCGAGCCTCTTAGGAGTGCTGCAAGGTTATGTGCTGACCACAATCTCAGCCAGGATCACCTACCAGCTTCGAAAAGAGATCTCAGAAAAGTTGAATCGCCTTCCGCTAAGTTACTTTGACCAGGTTACCCATGGCGAGGTCTTGTCGCGGGTTACCAATGACGTCGATACCATCAACCAAACACTTAATCAAAGCCTGTCGCAAATGATCACCTCGATCACGCGGGTGATCGGTGTATTATTCATGATGCTGAGCATCAACTGGTTGATGACCCTGATCGGGGTTACCATGGTGCCCATCGCGATGATCCTTATCAAGGTGGTGGTAAGCAAATCGCAGGTTTATTATCGGCAGCAACAAGAATTCCTGGGGCACATTAACGGTCACGTGGAAGAGATGTATGGTGGGCATGTCGTGCTCAAGGCGTTCAATGGTGAAGCCGCCAGCATCGCCCGTTTCGAAGAACTCAATGACACTTTGTATAGCAGCGCCTGGAAATCGCAATTTTTATCCGCGATCATCCAGCCCAGCATGCGCCTGATCAGCAACCTGGGGTATGTGGCGGTGGCGATGTTGGGTGGCTACCAGGTGATACAGGGGCGCCTGAATGTTGGTGAAATTCAAGCCTTTATCCAATATCTACGCTCGTTTCAAGAACCTTTGATGCAAATTGCCAACATAACCAATATCCTCCAACAAACCGCGGCTGCTGCTGAGCGTGTCTTTGAAATCTTAAACGAGAAGGAAGAGACCCCCGATGTTGAGGATCCCGTTCACCCTTGCGAAGTTGAGGGAGCGGTTGAATTCAGAAACGTACGCTTTGGCTACGACCCGGAAAAGCCGGTGATTAATGAGTTTTCGCTAAAAGTGGAACCCGGACAGCAAATTGCCATCGTCGGACCGACCGGCGCAGGCAAGACCACCATTGTAAAGCTTTTGATGCGCTTTTATGACGTTGATAGCGGCGAAATTTTGATTGATGATGTCAACATTCAGGACATGACCCGGGAAGACTTGCGCAGTAAGTTCGCGATGGTGCTGCAGGATACCTGGTTATTCAACGGCACTATTCGCGAAAACATTCGCTACGGTCGCCAGGATGCGACTGATGAGGAAGTGGAACGCGCGGCGGATATGGCTTATGCCGATCACTTCACCCGCACACTGCCCGGTGGTTACGAGATGGTGCTGAACGAAGACGCCAGTAACGTTTCGGCTGGTCAGAAACAATTGCTCACCATCGCGCGCGCCGTGTTGGCAGACCCAGCGATTTTGATCCTGGACGAAGCCACCAGCTCGGTTGACACGCGCACAGAAGTTTTGATTCAAAAGGCAATGGATAAACTGATGAAGGGACGCACCTCGTTTGTGATCGCCCACCGCTTGTCCACCATTCGCAATGCCGACAGGATTTTAGTTTTGCGGGACGGCGATATTCTGGAGCAAGGAACACACGAAAGCCTGCTCGCGGATGATGGTTTTTATGCTGAATTATATAACAGCCAGTTTGTGACCCAACCAGCTTAACGGGTGGGTTGAAGCCACTGGTACGTATGGGGTTTTCTGTACGGACGGGGTTGTACGGATGGGGTTTACTCCATCCGCATGACTGGAGCCAGGATTTGTGCGGGAGGATAAAAGCCCTCCCGTACGAATGGGGTTTATGTTATCCGAATACTCGAAGCAAACCTGGTGAAAGGAAAAGCGGCTCCGCTGCTATTTCAGCAGTTCTCAATATGAATGTGTTTAGATCTTAAATGCAAAAAGCAGGAGTAATCGGACTCCGAAGCGTGAGAGGTGGGTTCAGGGCGTGTGCAGGGAACAGGTAAAAGGAAACAGGTTTTTCCATATTGAGAATTGCTGGATGCTATTTTCATTTCTTCATGACTTTTCCGGATAATGGGTATAATTACGGCATGAGAATTTCGAGCCTGAAAAGAAACCTCACGGGCATCCTGATGCTCCTGGCAATTGTCTTCACAAGTGCGTGTGACCCGCGGCAAACCCCGGTATCGCCTCCTTCCGATCAACCAACCAGCACGGCGGTTATGCCGACGGTTGTAGTAAGCACGCCTGCACAGGAATCTCCGCTCATCCCGAGCGAAGTTCCCGCTGCCATCGTGGTCAATGGAGAAGCAGTTCCATTAAGTCTTTTCCAAAACGAAATCCTGCGTTATCGCGACAGCCTGGCGAGCGAAGCGATTCAACCGGCAGATGCCGAGATTCAACAGGTCGTATCCGACTTTCTTATTGATCAACAGCTGCTTGTTCAGGCTGCCCACCAGGCTGGTTTTAGCTTGAGTGACGAAGCTTTACAACTGCGAATCGATCAACTGGTGAGCGAGCTGGGTTCAGGAGGCGCGCTGACAAACTGGATGCAAGCCAATCATTTTGACGACGCGGAGTTCCGGATGAGCTTGCGCCTGGCTGCTGAGGCTGCCTGGCAGCGAGACCAGGTGATCCAAAGCGTGCCAGAAGAGGTTGAACAGGTTCGCGCTCAGCAAATTTTCGCCTCAACCCAGGCAGGGGCTGAAAGAGCCCTGAACAGCCTTAACGCCGGCGGAGATTTTAACAGCATGGCATGGGAATATAGCCCTGAATCTGGCGGTGAACTGGGCTGGTTCCCACGCGGTTACCTTTTATATCCAGAAGTGGAAGAAGCTGCCTTCACCCTGCAGCCGGGAACTTTTTCAGGCATTATCCAATCAGCGATTGGTTACCACATCCTGCTGGTGCTTGATCATGACCTTGCTCATCCTCTGACGACTGACGCCAGGACTTCCCTGCAAACGACTGCCCTGGAAACCTGGCTTGCTGATGCACGCGCCAATGCCCAGGTCGAGATAAAACTGCCATGAGTCGCGATCGCCGCGTGAACCCCCGGCAACCTGCTCCCAACCGTCCAATGGCAGTGCGAAGGATAGAGCCCGCGAAAAAGCAATCGGGCTGCGGGGGAGCAGGCGCGGCACTTTTCCTGATTCTGATCATCGTAGTTGTAATTTTGATGATAACCGGCGTGATCCCTTCGCCGACCGATCGCAAAATCACGCCGCCTCCGCTGATTGAAATCACATCCACCCCAATTTTGTTTAATACACCGGCGGCTCCCACACAAAGTGAACCAAGCCTGGTTCCGACCACCCCATTACCGTCAAACACGCCAACTGCCACAAATACACTCGCGCCATCACAGACCCCCCGGGCAATGCCTTTCGTCTTGCGGGGATCCCCTGAAGGCTACCCAAACGCGATGCTGCATCCCCAGTATGAGTGTGAAAAATATCTGTTCATTGGTGGGGAAATCTGGGATTTGCGCGAAGCGCCTGTTTTGGGGATGACTGTTCGACTTAGCGGTACCTACGGCGGTGAGACGGTCGATTTTACCAGCATTTCTGGTGATGTGACCATTTATGGACAATCAGGATTCGGGTTTGTCATGGAAAACAAGCAAATCGCAGCCAATACGATGTATATCCAGCTCTTTGATGCCAACGAACAGGCACTTTCAGCCCCTGTAAGGCTCTCAATTACCGGTCAGTGTGACGCAAATCTGCTGATCGTAAATTACAAACAAGTCCAGGAAATTTCAGACAATTAATCCCTTGCTTTTCGGGAAGAAATGGGGACGTTTTCATCTGTAAGCAAGATGCCTTTTAATGGTGCTGATTCCAACGGCATGATTTTGCTGTTGGCAAAGAATGCGAAGTCAAATTCGGTCATTTCGCCTGCTTTTTTACCCGGAATGGGCATAAGCCGTGCCGTCAGGGCTTTGTTCAATCGCAGCGCGAGCGCTGCCAGGTCGAGCAATATCGGGGTGAGCTCTTCTGCTGTTGTGTCACCAGGCAGGGGAATCACATCCAGTCCAGCCCCGCAGACGGAGGAGAAAAGCAGCAAATCTCTCACGGTGAGGATCCCCTCGGATGCTCTTTGAGCCAAACCGCTGTCTTCCAAAACTGGCAGCATCAGACCGTTAAACCCGGTTCGTTTGAATTCTGCCTTGTCGAGAGTGCTGGTCATAAAGGTCGAAGCGAACAAACTGCCAGCCAGACCGAAAGCCTCCAGCCCCAACGTTTCCAGGGCTTTGCCAATGGATTTTGAATCTTCGGGGAAGGGCGCCAGTGTGAAATCGAGTCCTTTGAACTCATAAGAATACATCCGGCTCACTTTTTGGGCGACTTCTTCCAGCCTGGCGGCGTGGGATTCGATGATTTTAATCAGCGCTGACGCTGCCTGGTCAAGCGTTTTGGCGGACGTAAATGCTTCCAATGCGAGGTCTGCGGCTTCAATTGCCAGACCAAAGGAAGGGCGACCTGGCGCTGCGTAGGCGGCAGGGTAAAAGGGCGTAAACGCGGGCACATTGGCGAGCGCGCAGAAGCGCAGGTTGGCAAATCCGTTGGCTTCCAATCCAGCGAGCTTCACAATCGTTTCCGCGCATGCCCGGACAGCCATAAGGCTCACCTTACCATCCGGCGTGGTCAATTGTCCGCTGAGGAAGATACGATCGCTTTGCGCGATTGCCTCCGGGACCATACCCCAACTTTTAGAAGCGCTGTTGACGGGACCCAACGAGACGTAGTCAAACCCGTCCGCGTGAGCTTCGATGGCATAACTCTGCGCGGCATGGGGCAGGTCGGGAGCAGCGATAAAGCTCTCACACGGTGGGGTAGCCAGGCGCAGTGACTGCACTTCGTAGCCAGCTTCCTGGTAGAGACGGCGGGCGTGGTTGGCAAAAATTCCAACCTGCTGCAGCATGAGCCTGTTGATGGGGAAGCCTGGTTGGCAAAATATTGTGATGGAACGGATTTTCACAGGCTACTCCCCGAAACGTTGGCGCGAAACTTCAAACATGAGCACACTTGCCGAAACCGCGGCGTTCAGCGACTCGGTTTTACCCCGCATGGGGATACACACCGAATGAGTTGCCAGCTGCTGTCCTTCGGGGCTGATCCCCTCAGCTTCACCGCCGATTAAAAGGGCTAAAGGCTGGCGAAAATTTGCCTGCCAGCAGCTAAGCTCGCCGTTCATGTCAGCATGAAAAACAGACAGGTTTTCGGTCAGCGCGTCGATCACCTCCCAGGGCAGCTGCTGGATGGGCAGGCGAAAGTGCGCGCCCATGCCAGCACGGACCACTTTGGGAGCGAAGGGGTCGGTGTTTCCCCGGGGGACGATCACCGCCTGGGCACCGGCAGCCTCCGCCGAGCGCAGGATTGTACCCATGTTTCCCGGGTCGCGTAATTGATCGAGAATCACGATGAAATTCAAGTCGGCGGGCAAAGGCAAGGTAAGCAGTTCAAAGACAGCCAAAATCCCCTGGCTATGCTCTGTGCTGCTCACGCTATCAAAGAGCTTCGGTTCCACTGACAAAACCAGGTGATCATCAGAAAGACTTTCAAGGAATGATTGCGCGCGTTGTGAAGGCATCGGTTTGTGTAAAATAAACTTCAGCGGGAAGCTGGAATTAACCCCTTCCTCAACCAGCCGCACTCCTTCAGCGACGAAAGCCTGGTTTCTTTCGCGGGCTTTGCTTTGCTCCATTAGTTTGCGGACCAACTGGATCTGTTGGTTTTGGGGTGAGGTGATCATCGTGTGCGTGTTCATGGCATGATTATACATTCGCCGGGACATCCAGCGAGGTGAATTTCATCGCAGTAGTGTAGGTCCCATCGGGAAAAATGGTCAACACCAGGTAGCCCGGGCGGGAATTGTTGCGCCATTCAGGATAGCCCGCGCCCGGATTGAGGAAGCGCTGACCATCCATGTTTTCATCGTGGGGATAATGCAGGTGTCCGTAGATGATTACATCGGCATCGGGGAATAGTTTCGCCAGTTTGCGTTGATAAAACTTATGGTTGTGGATTCTGCGAACCAGGAAGAGATAGACATAATTCCAAAACCAATGCCAAATGCTGAAATGCCCGTGGGTGAGGACGATCTTAAGCCCGTTAATCGTGAGTTGACAGGTTTTTGGCAGCCGGTAACCCAAAAACCAGTCACGATTACCCTGCACTGCCAACGTGGGGGCGATCGCTTGCAGCTGATCGATCAATTTTGGATGACAGACATCCCCTGCGTGGAAAATCTGGTCGGGTTGCTCGGCCTCGATTGCACGAAGGAATGCAGGTTCGATTTCCTCCACTCTGTCTCCGACATGGGTGTCGGACAAAATCACGATCCGCTGGGTTGTGGACATGTCGGCGATTATAACAGAGGAACATCGCGCTCAACCGACCTGCATGGTGATAGAATCCTATCAGGATTTATGGGAACCGAGGGCTGAATGGAATTTTGGGATTTGTACGACCGTGACAGACTTAGAACCGGAGAAACTGGTGAGCGGGGTAAGCCTTTACCGCCGGATCGTTACCACATGGTCATTCATATTTGCATCTTCAACCCGAAGGGCGAAATGTTGATCCAAAAGCGCAGTCTGGCAAAGCGTGGCTGGCCTGGCAAATGGGATGTGAGCATTGGGGGTGCCGCTCAGGTTGGCGATAGCAGCTGGCAAACCGCCCAGCGGGAGCTGGCGGAGGAACTGGGCTTGCTGGTCGATTTCAGCCAGACCAGACCCAACCTGACGATCAATTTTAAGCGGGGTTTTGACGATATCTACCTCCTGAATATGGACCTCGCTATCGCAGATCTGCGGCTGCAGCCCGAAGAGGTTGACGAAGTCAAATGGGCAAACGAAGCTGCTCTACACAGGATGGTTGATAACGGGGAGTTTTTACCCTATTATCACAGCCTGATCAGTTTGTTTTTTGAAATGCGCTTTGAGCTGGGCATGTTTTTTCCAAAGCATGTATAGGCTGGTAATTTTTTTTGATTGTTTAATTAGGTATACTCTTCCCATACAAACTATTTTGGAGGAAAAATGAATTTTCAAGCCTTAACTAATTTTGAAAAAATGATTACCCCGACAATTATCAAAATTCTGTATTACATCGCTATCGCGGCTGCTGTAATCGCTGGCATCGTTGTCTTTTTTGGAGGTATTATCGATGGCGTGTCTGGCGGTGGCATTGTGCGGATCCTCGGTGGTCTTATTGGCGGTCCATTGGTGATAGTCCTCGGTGTCCTGTTTGCTCGCGTTTACGCGGAACTGATGATCCTTGCATTCAATATCCACTCACACCTGGTCGCTATTCGCGACATGATGGCAAATCGCTAACCCTACCTCTTGTTTCTCATCGAGGTCGGACGAAAGCCCGACCTCTTGATTTTAAAACCCAGCCCTTTTTTACACATGCTGCGTGCAGCCTCGCGGATAAGAGTACAATAGAGAAGATAAATTGCCAGCCTTGAGGTGAAGAATGTTAGATATAAAATTGATCCGTGAAGAATCCGAATTCGTTAAAGCCGCCCTGTCAAAACGGCAGGTGGATGCCGCAATCATTGACGAGGTTTTACACCTGGATGAAGTACGCCGCGCACTGATCCTGGACGTGGAAAGCAAGAAGGCTGAGCGGAACGCGGTCAGCAAAGAGATTGGTCGCATGAAAGACAAGCAGGAACGCGAAGCGAAAATTGCCGCCATGCGCAGCCTTGGTGAAGAGATCGATGCACTCGATGAACAATTGAAAATGTCGGAAGCACGCCTGTTCGACCAGATGGCTGGCATCCCCAACATTCCTGACCCGGATGTTCCGATCGGGGTGGATGATAAAGACAACGTCGTGATCCGCACCGTTGGGGAGAAAAGGGATTTTGATTTTGAGCCCAAAGCGCACTGGGATTTGGGTCCGGAATTGGGCATCATCGATTTTGAGTCTGGAGTAAAGCTGGCTGGTACGCGTTTTTACGTGCTCGAAGGTGCCGGCGCCCGGTTGGAACGCGCGCTGATTTTTTGGATGCTTGATCTGCACATCCGCCAGGGTTATCACGAAATATACCCGCCCTGGATGGTGCGTGAAGAAGTGATGTTTGCTGCGGGACAGCTGCCGAAGTTTGCCGATAACCTCTATCATGATCACGAGGAAGATTTTTGGTGGGTGCCTACGGCTGAAGTGCCCCTGACAGGCATGAAGATGGGTGAGGTTTTCGAGGAGTCCGCGCTGCCTCTGAATCTGACCGCCTACACTGCATGTTTTCGCCGTGAAAAGATGAGCGCGGGCAGGGACGTTCGGGGGATGAAACGCGGACATCAATTTGACAAGGTCGAAATGTATAAATATTGCCTGCCTGAAAACGCTGACCTGGAGCTGGACAACATGGTCGCCGATGCCTGCGCGACCTGTGAACAGTTGGGGCTGACCTACCGGGTTTTGCTGCAATCCACGGGAGATCTGAGCTTTGGCTCTCACAAGACTTACGACGTGGAGGTTTGGGCTCCGGGAGTGCAGGAATGGCTGGAGGTTTCTTCGGTCTCCAATATCGGTCAGTTCCAGGCTCGGCGGGCAAACATCAAGTATCGCCCGGCGGATGGTTCGGCACTGCAATTTGTGAACACCTTGAACGGTTCTGGTCTGGGTTTGCCGCGCACCTTGATCGCCGTGATGGAGAATTACCAGCAAGCTGATGGCAGCATCGTCATCCCCGATGTATTGAAACCACTGATGGGCGGTATCGAGGTGATTCGTTGACAGGCTGGGTGTATTATCTGATTTTAGCCCTTTGCGCTGTCCTCAATCTGACAGGCTTGTTTGGGCTGGTATTGGTATTTTTTCCAGGTCTGACCGCTGCATGGATTGGGCAGCTGATCTGGGTTATCTTCGTTGGTTTCAATAAAGGTCATGAACCGTGGCAATTTACCCTGACGATTATTATTTTTGTGGTCAACACCATTTTGATGATCGGTGGTTCGCTGCTGGACAACATCCTTGGGGCTAAAAACACAAGGGCGAAGGGGGTTCCCTGGTGGGAGATCTTCCTGGTGATGGTCCTGATGGTCGTGGGCGGTATATTGTTAACCCCACTGGGTGGGTTGGCGATATCGCTGGGGACGTTGTATTTGTTTGAATATTATCGACTTGAAAAAGACCCGGGGAAAGCCTGGGAAAGCACCAAAGCCCTGGCGTTTGGTTATGGCCTCGCCGCGATCATCCGTTTTTTCATTTGTTTGGTTATGATTGTGCTTTGGGTGTCCATGGTAATTTTCTTGTAACCACGTATGGAACGCTCACTGGGCGTTCCATAGGTTAGGCGTGCGTTCCTTACGGGCGTGCCTGGCGGGCGAGGTAGAGCGCGATGGAGCCGGCGACGGCGGCGTTGAGTGAATCGATTTGCCCATATTGCGGTAAACACATGATTTCATCGCAATTTTTACGCACCAGGCTGCGCAGTCCCTCTCCTTCATTGCCAACAACAAGCGCGATCCCGCCTTTTAAGTTTAGCTGATCAGGGCTCTTTGCCTCGGGTGTGGCATCCAGCCCATACACCCAGATGTCAAGATCTTTTTTGAGCCGTTCAATAGCCTGCACCAGGTTGTACTGAGTGATCAGGAGGTGCTCAGTGGCACCTGCAGAGGCATGCACAACGCCCGGGGTAACCTGTGCGGCTTGCGAAGAGGGGATGATTACGCCGTGAATGCCCATTAACTCAGCTGTTCTCAAGAGTGAGCCAAGGTTTTGTGGGTCCTGGATCAGATCAAGCAGCAAGAAAAACCCAGGTTCGCCGCGCCCTTTGGAGTAAGCGAGCAGATCTGCCAGGGCGGCATAGGGGTAGCTGCTTGTTTCCAGAGCCAGCCCCTGGTGGTTGCGGTCGATCTGACCCAACTGCTGTTTGGTCGCTTCGCGGACAGGCAGCTTGTATTGTCGGGCAAAGTCAACGATTTGTTTGAGTCTGCCTTCGATACGGATATCCTGCTGAATCAGGAGATTGAAAAAATGGCGGCGTCTGACTCGCAGGGCTTCATAAACGGGATTCCGGTTGGTGATCCATTCCTTCATTAAGCGTCCCAGTTCCAGCTGGTTCCATCTTTGCTGTCTTCAAGGTTTACACCAAGCTTTTTCAGCTCGTCACGGATTTTGTCTGACATTGCCCAGTTCTTTTCAGCTCGCAGCTCGCGCCTTACCGAAATCAGCAGGTCGATGAAGGCGTCGGCATTGCTGCCGGAAAGTTTTTCTTCTTCAAGCTGTAAACCAAGTGTGCCGGTCAGTTCGTTGAAAGCCGATTGCACGATTTTCAGTTGGTCGTCTGTGGCACCATCGGCACGTGCCTGGTTGATCTGCTTGCCCAACTCGTATACTGTTGACATGGCTGAGGCGGTGTTGAAATCGTCATCCATAGCCTCGATGAAAGCGTTTCTGGCGGATTCTGCTGCAGATGCCAGGGCGCCTAATGCAGATTCGGGCAAGCCTTTGGCACCCGGCAAGGCGGGTTTTTTCGCACTGAGTAGACGTTTGTAACCCTGGGTTGTTTGTTCGATTACAGCCTCGCTATAAGTCAGCGGGCTGCGATAAGATCCGTTCAATACCCACAAGCGCATGATGTCGCCGGGATGTTCAGCCAAAAAATCATCTATCGTGACCATATTGCCCAGCGATTTTGACATTTTTTCGTCTTTGAGTCCGAACATGCCGTTGTGCATCCAATAGCGCGAAAACGGTTTGTGGGTCAAGGATTCGGTTTGGGCGATTTCATTTTCATGATGGGGAAAGATCAGGTCATTGCCGCCGCCGTGGATGTCTATCTGCTCCCCAAGATGAGCCATATTCATAGCCGAACACTCGATGTGCCAGCCTGGTCTGCCGGGACCCCAGGGGCTGTCCCAGGCTGGTTCGCCTGGTTTGGCAGATTTCCACAAGGCAAAATCCATCGGGTGAGCTTTTCGTTCGTCCACCTGGATGCGCGAGCCGGCGTTCATCGTCTGTAGATTTCTTCCGCTCAACTTTCCATAATCAGCATCGTTATCGACACTGAAATAGACATCACCATTCACCTGGTAAGCCGATTCGTTGGTTATCAGGTCCTGGATCATTTTGATAATTTGGGGCATGTCTTCCGTTGCGCGCGGGTGAACAGTGGCGGGTTTGATGTTGAGCCCTTCCAGGTTGCGCTTGTAGCCATCAATATAATGCTGGGCGAGGTTGTATGGGTCAACCTTCAGTTCGTTGGCTTTGTTGATAATATTGTCGTCCACATCGGTGAAGTTCATCACATAACGGACTTCATAACCTTTATATTCCAGGTATCGTCTGACAATATCAAACACCAAGGCAGACATCGCGTGTCCAAGGTGAGCATCGGCATAGACGGTCGGTCCGCAGACATACATGCGCACTTTTCCTGGCTCGATGGTTGTAAACTCTTCTTTCTTTCGGCTGAGAGTATTGTATATACGTAAGCTCATTGTTATCCTAATGTTCCTGGATCGGTTTGGCAAAAATCATCCGACCCGCTGAGGTTTGCAAAATTTTTGTAACGGTCACATCTATGGTTTGCTCGAGATATTTTTCACCGCTTTCGATTACAACCATGGTGCCATCATCCAGATAACCAACACCTTGCTGATATTCCTTTCCTTCCTGGATCACTTCAATGCGGAATTCTTCGCCTGGAAGCAGCACGACCTTGACAGCGTTGGCAAGGTCATTAATATTGAGAACCCTGACTCCCTGGAGCTCGGCGACGCGGTTGAGGTTATAGTCATTGGTGAGAATCGGGCATTCAAGCTGCCGCGCCAAAAGGATCAGTCGCTCGTCGACTTCGCGCACCCCTTCAACATCAATGTCGCTGATGATGACAGGTACTGTTCCATCCTCCTGCATTTCGGAAAGTGTCTCCAGCCCCCGGCGCCCACGCTGCCGGCGCAGGCTGTCGGCGGAATCAGAAACGAATTGCAGTTCATTGAGGACGAAGCGCGGAACTATCAGGCTGCCACCCAAAAAGCCTGTTTTGGCTATATCGGAAATCCGCCCATCGATGATGGCGCTGGTATCCACAAGGATACGCCGTTCGCCATCAACAGGAGCTTTGCCCGTCCTTCCGGAACGGGAGCTCATGCTGCGGAACACATTCATGAAATCTTCCTGGCGGGTGACAAAAAGGACAACTCCCAGGTAGCCAAGAAGAACCAATCCAACAGAGGGCATGATCGAACTTAGCGGCTGGGGCAGTAAGCTGAGCGGGTATGCCATGATAGCCGCGATAATTAAACCAGTTAGCAAACCGACAACACCGCTGATTAAAGACTGGGGACTCGACCGCTTAAATAACCTTGCCAATGCCTGCAGCGGTTTGATCGTGAGGTACGGCGTGATTAAAAAACCAATGATGGTGAATAGAGCTGTTGTTATTGCTATTACGGCGCCTTGTGAAAGGGATAAATAGGGAATAAAGCCATTAATGTACTCATAAATAGGCATTCCGGTAAAAACGCCGACAATGCCAAGCACGATAGCGCCGATTATGCGAGATATTAAAATCGCATTCATATAAGACCTCCTATTTTAATGTGCAGGTGAATGAATTAAATTGTTATTAAAATAATAGCATTAAAAATATCAAAGTCAACATAAAATTGTAAACTTTGATAAATTTCTTATGGTTCCATTGTAATCCAGTCATTCCGAAAGCGCGCCAAGTTCCTCAAGAGGAATCGAACACATGAAGGTTGTTTCATTAGGTGACATGTAATTTACGACCATGCCAAAGTAGAGCTGTTCTTCAATTGTGATCGGCAAAACCAACGCCGCTGTTTCAATTGCAGACTGGACAGTCCAAACTTCATCGGTTATTACATTGCTGACAAAAATGCGGACAGTAGGGGCTTCCGGTCCTCCCTGGGATTGCCAGGTGAGATAGGAACCGTTGAAAAACTGTATCATCGGTGACCCGCCGGGCAAATTGTGTATTGAATACTCTCCATCGACGAAGTTGTAAACTAAAATCGCTTTCGGAATGACGTTAGCGGGTTCAACCGACCAAATAGCCAGGTTATCGCTGAGGAGGGGGTTTGAACCCAGATATGCAAAATTCTGAACCAGATTATCCGGCTCGAATTTAATCAACAGCAGAATATGGTCGTATCCCTCGGTTTTCTGGGAGTTAACCCGTTCTGCCAGCAGGTATTTATCAGACACTGACAAGCGACCAACTCGCATCCCATCGGATGTGTTCGAGTAGATTTCCTCTGTTTGCCCGGTGCCCGGATCTATGCTCAAAATGAATGACCTGTTTACAGAAGCCTCGAAAAGGCTCACATAAACCGGTCCACCTTCAACATCAAAATGTACATATAATGCCGGCACCGCGGGGTAATCTTGGCTGCTTATTAATATTTTCGATTCACCAGTTTCAAAATTATAGGCGCTGAGGTTCCATGCCTGGGTGAGCATGTGATTTTGTGAGTCGAGATACACCAGGTAATCGCCATCCACCTGGAGCGGCGGCTGGATTACCCCACCTTCAAAACTGCTTTCGAGGATTAATTCCCGCTCAAGCGAAAGGGGATCGACCAGGTAGAGCTCGCCCAGATTTTCGCCACTGCTTAAGATCAGGCTGCCTTCACGTTCGGCAATGGTAAACAGTCTGCCTTCGGTCTGGAGCAGGCAGTATTGCTGCTGTAAATCCTCATTCCAATCCAGCGATTGGTAATTTCCGGGCAGCTTGGCTACTAAAGTTTTCAACACCGGCTGGATCGCTTCAAAGCATGCCGCTTCGCTTTCGACGCTGGTGATCATCTCGAATGACCAGGTTGTGTCAGCTGCCTCGAATTCCGCCTCTTCGGGTTGGTAATAAATGAAATAAGTGAACTGGGTGGAGGAGGTTATGTCGCCAGGCTGAGGGCGCTCGATCAAATACTCGAAGCTTTTTTCTTGCAGGTTCAGTTCAAACGGACCTTCTGATGGTCCGGCGCCTCTGCCGAGTAATGGTCGCAACAGGCAATTTTCTACCGTCCTGGAAACCAGTCCCTCCAGCTCACTGGCTTCTTCCCAAAGCATGGCATCATAAGTCAGCTCGAAGGGCATGTAATCAAAAAAAGGAGTGTTCTCGAAGACCCGGTAATCAACCGTTTCGGTTGGCGCAGTTTCGGGTTGTTTGGGTTCACTGGATTCGATGATCGGGGTTGGGCTTTGTGGAGTTTCGATGGGGATACAAGCTGAAAGGACCAGGCTGATCGGCAAAAGAACGATCAGTCCATGCAAAAACGCATTTTTCATTTTCATGATTGACTCCTTTGAATGACTGCTTATATTATAGACGCGATTAGAGGCGCAGAAGTTCCTGATTCTCCGCCACAATGTCGTCCGGCTGAGCCATGACGCCGAGTTGGGGCATGAACGAAGCGATATTTTTGTAGGGAACGCGGCTTGTCCCGTTCCGGCGAAGCCATCTTTTCGTAGGGCGAGACGCCTGTTCGCGGGATGGCATGGCAGCCGCGAAGAGGGACCAGGTAACAGGAAACAGGGAACAGGAACTGGGTTTTGTCATCCTGAGCCTCTTTTGCGAAGGATCTTGTCGATTGGAAGGGTAAGATCCTTATGAATTAAATTTACGAAGTGCTTGTCCCGTTCCTGCGGAGCGATGTTGTTGTAGGGAACGCGGCTTGTCCCGTTCCGGCGAAGCCATCTTTTCGTTCGGCGAGACGCCTGTTCACGGGACGGCATGGCAGCCGCGAACAGGGACCAGGAAACAGGGAACAGGAACTGGGTTTTGTCATCCTGAGCCTCTGTTGCGAAGGATCTTGTCGATTGGAAGGGTAAGATCCTTATGAATTAAATTTACGAAGTGCTTGTCCCGTTCCTGCGGAGCGATGTTGTTGTAGGGAACGCGGCTTGTCCAATTCCGGCGAAACCATCTATTTTTAAAGAAAGGAGTGATGACCACCTTCCCCACTAATTTTCAGGCATGTGACAATGCGATCTGTTTTGAAAATGCTTTTGGAGCACAAAATTGAAAACTCAGCTACCCTGCAACCAGTGCAAGTATTTTCACAAAAAACCCCCGATGTCTACCGGGGGCGAGGCTATAAATATTTCTCACTTACGGAGAAGCACTGACGATATTTGAAACCGACAAGAGGTCGACTGCATTCAGGGGCCAATATACAAGCAAAGCTTTGCCTACCACCCAATCGAGCTTTACAGTACCCCACTGGTGAGAATCCGATGAATGGTTGCGGTTATCCCCCAGCACAAACAACTCACCTTCGGGTACCACCCAACTGCCGGTGTAGTTTGGCAAATCCATGATGTAGGGCTCGGTCAGAGGCTGGTTGTTTACGCGCACGATCCCGTTGGCTATATCCACCTGGTCTCCCGGCAGCCCGACAACGCGCTTGATATAGTCTTCAGCTTGATCTCCCTGGAAATGAAAAACGATAACGTCACCACGTTTGGGCTCACCAATTTTGTAAGCCATCTTGTTGACCAGCAGCAAATAACCTTGTTTTAAGGTTGGCTCCATGCTGATGTTATATACTTTCACCCTCGAAGTGACGGTGTTCAGAATCAAAAAGAGGACCACTGCAAGCAGGATGGTTTCGAAAAGATCTCTAAGAAAGCTCTTTTCTTTCTGTTGTGGTTCTTTCTGTGATGGGTCGACTGCCGGTTCTGCGACAGGATTTAGTTGATTTTCTTGAGTATTATCTTCCACTTTTTTCCAATCTGGTTTGGCAAACTTTTCCAAACGAACGTATTATAACCTTTTCTAAAGCAGGCATCATTCCCGCCTTACACGCTGCTTTAATACCAGTTTGATCGGGGTGCCCTTAAAGGGGAACGTCTCCCTGATTTGATTTTCAATAAAGCGCATATAGGTAAAATGACCGAGCTTTGGATCGTTGCAGTAAAGCAGGAAAGTCGGAGGTTCGGTATTGACCTGGGTGCCATAATAGATACGGAATGGACGCCCAATGCCTGAAGGGGACTGGTGTTTATCCTGCGCGTTGACCAGAATTTTATTAAGCTGTGCTGTTGAAATCTTGCGAGTGCGTTCTTCCTGGATCTCTTTGACCAGAGGCAATACCTGGTGGACACGCTGCCCGGTTTCTGCTGAGATGAATATTATTGGCACATAAGGCAAAAAGTTCAGCTCCCGACGCACATGTTTTTCAAAGTCGAGGGCAGTTAAATGGTCTTTTTCGATCAGGTCCCACTTGTTGATTACCAGCATGACGCTCTTCCAGGCATCGTTGATATACCCGGCAATGTGAGTATCCTGCGCGGTGATACCGTCAACAGCATCGACAACCAGGACCGCGACGTCACATCGCTCTATCGCCTGCATCGCGCGCAAGACCGAATACTTTTCCACGCCTGGGATGATCGAACCGCGTTTGCGGATGCCGGCTGTATCGATCAGCGTGTATTCCTGTCCGTCTTTGGTGAGCCTGGTGTCGATTGCATCCCGGGTTGTGCCGGGAATATTGCTGACAATCGAGCGCTGCTGCCCGGTTATTTTGTTGAGCAGGCTGCTTTTACCCGCATTAGGTTTACCAACGATGGCGATTTTGATGCTGTCGTCCTCTTCTTCATCTTCAATCGGTTCAGGGAACTGCGCCACTACGGCATCCAGCAGGTCACCTGTTCCGGTGCCATGGATGGCGGAGATGGCGTATGGTTCGCCCATACCCAGGGAGTAGAAGTCATACGCGTTCTGCCTGGTTTGCTCGCTATCAGCTTTGTTTACCACCAACAAGATCGGGGGGGTATGCTGGCGATCGCTTTTAGACCGACGTCTACGTAAAATATCGACCACCTCATGGTCTGCCTGGGTAACCCCTTCTATCGCATCGGTGACCAGCAAGATCACATCAGCTTCTTCAAGGGCAATTTCTGCCTGGGCGCGAATATCCTGGACGAAATCTGCCGATCCGATTGAAAGCGGCTTCTGACTGTGCTGTTTGCCTGGATCGATGCCGCCGGTATCGACAACATAAAAGTCATGCCCAGCCCAGTCACCTTCGGCAAGCAGGCGGTCACGCGTGGTTCCTGGAATATCATCAATAATAGCAAGGCGCTGCCCAACCAGGCGATTGAAGAGAGTACTTTTGCCCACGTTTGGTCTGCCTACAAGCACAATTACAGGTTTTTGCATTGGAATAATATTACCTTTTCTCGTATTTATTGGGTTATGGTCACTTCTATTGTGCCAGGTAACACCGAATCCAATCTCAACTCATCATCCAGCAGAGTCACTGTTGGTGCGATCTGATAGGTGCCAGGTGCGCGATCCTGAAGATCTAAAACGACGTGGATACTGTCGGTTGTCAGGTTTTCGAGCAGGGATAACGGTCCGGATAGATAAATATCTACTCTTTCCGGGGATATTGTCGCCCTCATCCGTGGTCCAAGATTAATAATTTCCACGGGGATACCTATGAACTGAATTGAACTTTGAATCGCTTCGATACTAACGGCAACATTCACCTCGCTGGCACCGATAATGACGATACCATCCTGAACCTGTAAGGGCACGTTGATTGTAAAACTTTCCCGGGCGCCGTTCAGGTTTACCGGCGCGGTTTCCAGGAATGACGGCAAAGACCCTACCAGGGCAGGGTTGGAGGAATAAATAGTCAGATTAGGCGGGGTGACAACTAATCCGGTAAGGTGATAACCCTGCGCGATGGTGCCCGTGGTAACGATTTTCACAAAAACATTACGGTAACCAGCCAGCTGCTTGATGGGCAGCTCTACGGTGATCGTTCTTGGATTGAGAGTGATGCCATCGACAACATTACCGCGTCTGTCCATGGCTCGCAGGTCGAGTGTGCGCGTAATCGTACTGGTCGCATTGTTAATATCAATCGTGGCAACCACGTCCATGACCTCGTTGAGACTGGATTGAGGACCGACCACCTGGACCTGGGTGGCACTTAGCACAGGCTGACCGGCTTCGTAACCAACAGGCAAGTTGCCCGTGCGAAACAAGTTGATCTCAAAATCTGCTGTCGCCATTTGTTCAAGCGTCAGGGTTATTTTCTCAGGGGTAATTTCAGTTAGCTGTGTTGGACGAAGATCGATATTCACTTCGGGCGTAAGCTCGTAGGTTCCGGCAGTTAAGCCGCTCAGGTTTATCCTTGCGGTGACCAGGCTAAGATTGCGGGCAAGCTGGGTGTGCACCGATCGAGGCGCTCTCACTGTGATAACAACACTCCTGGCACTCTGTTCAGTGATAACCAGGTCGGGGTTTTGACCCAGGATGGAGACCTGGACAGGCGTTCCGTAAGTGACCACTTCGTTGGGGTCTTGTGAGGTAACTGAAGAAACCCACACGATCATGGCGAGGACGAAAGAAGTGGCTAAAATCGGCAGAATCCGCCTTAGTGGTTTGAGGAATTTCATTCTACTGCCTCCTCACTGTCGTTGTTATCCAGGTTACCTTTGGCTGACTGTTTGGATTTTTTTTCATCGATGGGCTGGTCCACTGTCAGGATCGCGCGCATGCTGTTGATAAGACGATCTCCGTCCAGCCGGCGGATGAGCCTGCCCCGATGAGCTATCGAAATAGTGCCGGTTTCTTCAGATACAACCACAGCCAGGGCATCGCTGACCTCGCTAATGCCCATGGCGGCACGATGGCGCAGCCCCAGCGACTGCGCGGCAGTGCTGTTGAGCACACCGCTGCTCGAAAGGGGCATTACACAGGCGGCTGCCTTGATCCGGTTATCCGAGATGATCACCGCTCCATCATGTAGGGGGGTATTCGGATGGAAGATTTGCTGCAAAAGCTGTGGGGAAATCTCTGAGTTCAGCATGACACCATTTTTATAATATTTATCCAACATTTCACGCCTGCGGATAACAATCAGGGCGCCATGCCGCCGTTCTGCCAGTTGGACTACTGCCTTGGTAATCGCGTTCAGAGTTACCTCAAGCTCGAGGCTGGCTTTATTGCTGCCGCCAAACCGCCAAAAGCCGATGTATCCGATGCTGCCCATGCGCTCCAAACCACGCCGAATCTCCGGCGCGAAAACAACCGGAACAGCAAGGATCAGTGCCGGTGAAATGGTTTGTACCAGCCATGAAAAAGCAGGCAGATTGACCAGGGAAGTCAGCAATGTGATCAGGATAACCAGCAAGAAAACGCCGCGCAGCAGCGTTTGGGCTTCGGTGTCTCTGAGCAGATACAAAATTAACGCAAAAACGATGGTTACCAGCAAAACGTCAAGCAGACTCTCCCAGGTAAACCTTTGGAGGATAAAAGTCAGATTATTCCAAAGCTCTTGCATTATTAATCACCCATTTTTGAGCTTCTAAGTATACCCGTTTTCCCCTGGCTTTCCCAACGAGGAGAAGCTTTAAGTCAAAAAATCATATTATTGAATTGGTTTGATCCAGACTTCACCAGGCATAAGACCGTTTTCTTTCAGAAAGGTCTCGTAGCTTGAGCGTGGGCAGAAATCGGCACCGTCCTGCCCGGGCATAAAACCTGCCTGCCAGGCTTCTTTGGAAGTGGTTGAGTCGTGCGGCACGATCAGCAGTTGGAAGGACCCCTCAAGCCAGCCCTGCAGCATCGCGATTGAGCTGTGGTTATCGACCTGTTCGCTGTTGATCGGGTATTGGTTGGTCAGTAAAGCGAGCGTTTGACGCGTGCTCAGGCGCTGCGATTGCACAGGTTCATCATCCAGCCGGATTATTGGAACGTTTTTTACACCGAGAAGCTGGTAGATCCTTTCGTAGTTCCAGCGTTCTTTTGTTTGCTCCTGAACCACAGATATCAGCCAATCAAAATCTTTTTCCTGCATGCTGCTAACGTCATATTCGACCTCCTCTGTTTTGTAACAGACTGGCAGAGCCAGGTCACGCAGAGCCAGCATAGTTTGCTGATAACTTTCCTGATAACTGTTATTCGTCCAGATTACTCGATCGGATTGAAAGATTTTATCTTCTTGTGGTGATTGGGACCTGATTTTTTTCCAGGCGATCTCGTCTGTGTGTCCACGGTTTTCAACCAGGCGTTGAAATCGCAAGTTCTCATCAGCGGCAACCGTCCATACCTCGTCGCAATATGCCGTGATTCCTGCTTCAATCAGTTTAATCGCCTCGATGACCAGTACTTTCCGTTTGCATTGTTCGATCTGCGCCAATATTTCCCTGGTAACACAGGGGTGCACAATAGCTTCGAGCCGGGCAAGCCTGGCAGGGTCTGCGAATACGATGCGCCCCAGCTTGCCGCGATTGATTTGCCCGTCGGGCATTTTGACCTCGTCGCCAAATTCTTCAACGATTTCACGCCAGGCTGGAAGCCCGGGCAGATAGGTATCCTGGGCGGTGAGATCGGCATCGATGGTATATGCCCCGGTGTTGGCAAGATAAGTGCGCACCACGCTTTTTCCTGAGGCGATGTTACCTGTTATACCGATGACGAAAGGTTTTTCGTGCATGTGTAAAGTATACCCTTATATAGGTTATTCAGTTGTTGATTTAGCGAATACACAGCAACTATCAATGTGAATGTGTTTAGAATTAAAGGGGAACAGGGAATAGGAAACAGGGAACAGGGAACAGGGAACAGGAACTGGGTTTTGTCATCCTGAGCCTCTTTTGCGAAGGATCCTGTCGATTCGAAGGGGAAAATCCTTACGAAGTACACTATTTGTGACGTCGTTCAGGATGACAGATAGTTTGTCATCCTGAGCCTCTTTTGCGAAGGACCTTGTCGATTGGAAGGGGAAAATCCTTACGAAGTACACTATTTGTGACTTCGTTCAGGATGAAAGATAGTTTGTTATCCTGAGCCTCTTTTGCGAAGGATCTTGTCAATCGGAACGGTAAGACCCTTATGAATTACAAATATGATGTGCCCGTCCCGTTCCGGCGAAGCCATCTTTTTGTAGGGAACGCGGCTTGTCCCGTTCCGGCGAAGTCATCTTTTCGTAGGGAACGCGGCTCGTCCCGTTCCGGCGAAGTCATCTTTTCGTAGGGGATGACATTGCAGCCGACCCCAACACTTGCATGCATATAAAAAAACATTTTTGGACTTTACGAGGGTAAAAATAACAAATTATTCCATATTGAGAATTGCTGGTCGAATATCTCAACAATCCGGATGTCTGGTTAAGCTATAATTTCTCCATGGACAGGCAAGCTTTTTTGGATCAGTTCGTCCAGGCATTCTCACCAAACCTGCAGATGCCCGTTGTTGTCGGTGTTTCGGGTGGATCAGACAGTCTGGGTTTGCTGCATTTGCTCATTAAATCGGGTCTTCGGCTCATTCCGGCTCATCTTGACCACCAGTTGAGGGAAGTTTCGGGTAAGCAAGCCAACCAATTGAACGAACTTTTGGACAGTTGGGGTTTGAATCTGGTCACCGCTCAGGCGGATGTGCCTACTTATGCCCGGGAGAATAAACTCGGAATCGAAGAAGCTGCCAGGAACTGCCGCTACAAGTTTCTCTTTGGAGTCGCTAAGGACAACTGCGCGCAAGCCATCCTAACTGGTCATCACCAGGATGACCAGGTGGAGACGGTGTTGATGCATTTTCTGCGCGGCAGTGGAATCAACGGACTCACCGGCATGCAGCAGGTTGTGTATCTTCCGGAGTTTTCCGCATCCATCCCCCTCTGGCGACCGATGCTGGGCGTATCCAAGGCTGAAATTCAGCATTATTGCCTGGAGAACCAGATTTTTCCAATTGAAGATGAAAGTAACCTTGATGTTGGATATTTCCGCAACCAGCTGCGCCACGAAGTGATCCCCTGGCTTGAAAGTGTACGCCCGGGGTTTGCGAAAACAGTGGCGCGCAACGCCAGAGCAATCAGCCTGGACAGGAATTTGCTCGAAAAACTTACCGAAGAAGCCTATCTTAATGCTCTCAGCGAGGTTGTTCCCGGGCAGGCGATTCTTTTCGAGCGATCTGAATGGCATAAGCTGGACAAGGGACAGCAATCGCGCTTATTGTTCAAGGCTGCAGGTTTGCTCAAACCCGGACTGCGCGATCTGGGCTTTGAAACGGTTGAAAGAATTTTGAATGGAATCGGGAGCGGGCTGGCTGTCCAGGATTTCAAAGCAGGTATTTTGGTTCAGTTGAGTCAGTCGCTGGTTGCGATAACGACCGAAGATTTTCGCCTTGAGCAGGATCATGTTCCTCAACTGACTGACGCTCAGCCTCGCAAATTAACCCCAGGTAAGACACTGGAGCTGGCAAATGGCTGGAAGCTGCGATCTGAGATTGTCGATCGAAAAAAGTTTGACGCACTGGACGAAAAATCAAAAACCAATCCGATGCACGCGTGGCTAAACCCAAGCGATCTGGACGGCGCGCTGCTGGTCAGACCATTTTATTACGGGGAGCGTTGGTCGCCCCTGGGGATGGTGCGCAAGCGTCAAAAAATGAGTGATTTCTTCATCAACCAGAAGGTGCCCCAGCCAGCCAGGGCTGCCTGGCCAATTGTGACCAATAACGGATCAGTACTCTGGGTTGCCGGGTTGCGGATCGCACAGGCGTGGCGGCTTTTGGGCGACGAAGTTGAGCTGCTGCACCTCGAATTGGTTCCCCCTGGAAGCGGCTCACTCAATCCATAGAGCCTGTCTCAACACTGCCTGGATAGCCGGAATGTCGGGGAATAAGACCGAAGCTCCGCCGTTGGTCATCCCGGGAATTGCCTTGGTTGGCGTGATTGTATATGTGGTCACGTCAGGACCGCCAAAAAACTTGGAAATCGGGACGAAATAAAGCAGCCCGTCAGTGATTGTCATCTCTGTATCCACCGTTCGCATCAGAGCACGGTAGACATTATCGAGATTCAGGATTTCGGAGGGTCTTAAGGCTTTCTCTACCATTGCCTGGATGACTTCCTGACCTCTGCGGTTGCGGTCAAAATCGGAGCTGTTCTTGCGCGCACGCACATACCACAATGCCTCGTCCCCATTCATCGCGGTGAGCCCTGGTTCAACAACGCACCAACCCGAGTCGTTCATGTGACATTCATCTTCTGTGTGCGAGGTGACTTCCACGTCAATACCATCGAGCACATCGATCAGGTGTTTGAAACCCTGAAAGTCGACCATCGCGAAATGATCTGGTCTGAAACCGAAATTCAGTGCGAGTGTGTCGCTAAGCAGTTGTGGACCTCCAAACGGATAAGCGGTGTTCAGGCGTTGTTCTCCGACCCCGGGGATGTTGACCCACAGGTCACGGGGGAAAGAAAACAGGCTAAATTGGCTTGTATCGGTGTTTAATACCACCAACAGCATGACATCCGTCCGGAAACCGATCTCTGGTTCGTAGTCTGAACCCAACAACATAACACTGGTCACGTTGCCGGCAACTCCGAGGGATAAGGGGTTGCCATCCAGATAGGGGTCGGGTGCGGGGTTGGGGTCTGGTTCCCACAGGTTGGTCAGAAAACCAGGCTGCCCATTGCGGATTTTGTTGATGCTGATGCCAGCCAAAACCACGAAAACCAGGCTGAGCATGAACAGAATTGTTCCAAAGGGAAAGGAACGCTTACGTTGATTGCGAGTTGTATAGTTCATATTATTACTTTTGCAGGGAGGTTACTCTGCTTTTTCTTCCTCTTCAGGTAAGGTATAACCGTTTTGGGTTGCCAGGCTGCGTAATTTTGACTTGACTTCGCGCCACTGAATTTTGGAGATGCCTAATTTTTGACGGATTTTGTCCTGTTCGACACCGTTGACCAGGTCTGAGAGGGCGCTTGTCCAGCGAAGCATGTCAAAGCTAATGTGCTTTTCCATTCGGGCGGCATTGGTGATATCTTCGAGGAGATATTCGAGCCTGCGCTGCGACCAGGGAAATACCTGTTCGTTGACCGGGTATTGCTCCGTGTAGTTTTGATAGGCTTCAACCCATTTGGGGGAAATTTCGATTTTGCGCTCCTTGAAACGGTAACGCTGATTGGGATAACGGACGTAGATATAAGCTTCATTCGGGTTTTCAAGCTCGAGATGATTGGTTTTGAGGTTCAGAACCTCGCTCTTTTTCAATGCTGTTTCAAGCACCAGCAGCATCAGGGTATAAGGTCGCGGGTCAGGATTGGCGGATGTTCGCAGAGAATCAGCTGCCATGAGGGCAGTCTCCACTTCCTCTGCGGTCAGGACAGTTGGCAGGGGGCTGATAACGGTTTTCTGAACCAGCTTTTCAGCCGGGTCGACCGCGAGGACGGCGTTTTGGGTCAGCCAGCGGAAAAATGATTTCAGAGAGGTGATCCGGCGTGAGAGCGTCTTCGGGCTGCAGGGCGCGCCGCGGTCCTTTTCCATCCAGGTGAGAAAATCTTCGAGGTCTTTTGTTGAAATCTGACCTATTTGTTTATCGGTGGCTAAAAATTCTTCCAGGAGGGCGAGGTCTGCCGTAAAAGCTTTGAGAGTGTGATGAGAGCGCCCCTGGTCGCGCAGGAAAAACTTCCATGCCTGGACGGCAGGCTGAAGCAGTGTGCTCTCGGTGATGTGCGCGCTGATTGTTTCGGTGGGCTGGCTCATGTTCACTCCAATAATTTCGTATAGTCAAATTAATTATGATTAAGTTTAGTCCTTTCAGATGGGTTTGTCAAACCGTGTATAGGCAAGGTAGCTGTTTTAAGTTTGACTAAAGTTGGGATTGCGACATCACGAGGAGGAACTCGTAAATGACAGCACAAGCGGTCGGGATAATTATTCAAGAAAAGTTAGGGGACGGTTGCCACGCCGTCCCGCGAATGATGGCTTCGCCGGAACGGGACGAGCCGCGTTCCCTACGAAAAGATGGCTTCGCTGGAACGGGACAAGCACT
>ENA-UOOH01000650-UOOH01000650.1-fermentation-metagenome-genome-assembly--contig:-NODE-650-length-38051-cov-16.632593_pt1 | contig 38051 bp, 53 predicted proteins | sample MGYA00245778_ERZ724025 | MGnify/ENA primary metagenome ERZ724025 (study PRJEB28704, sample SAMN03018313) | fermentation metagenome | biome: anthropogenic terrestrial biome; feature: soil; material...
ATATCAGGGGGTTTTTTAGTTTTCAAAGTTCATTTCACTCATTACAGGAATGCTTTAATAAAAATGCCCGCATGTGCGGGATTGCGCCGGTATATAATGCCGGAATTATTTTTTATTCTGGCGTTGTCACCAGAAAACGAATCATGTGATCCATCCCGCCGCCTCGCAGAAGCGGCAGGAAGATGACACGATCAGTAGCGACCGTTCAAAGCCAAGTTAATCCTTTGGGCAATTTTTTCCCATTCGGCGTTGTTTTCGGTCTGCTGCGATTGGATTATCATTGCATATACGTCCTGGAGAACAGTTTCAGATCGCTCAATGATTTTGTATAAAGCATCTTTTTCCTCCAGAGCTTTCACAAGTTGAAACATAAGGTATTTTCTGCTCAGTACACGGCCTTCGCCGTAACAGGTCGGGCAGGGTATATATACCGGGCCTTCCCCTACCAATGTCCCCAGCATCATTTCTTTTCTGCCCATACAATCAGGACAGATTTCATGTTTGGAAATCCTGGGCTTAATATCTTTTTCTTTAGTCTTTGTGGTCACTCCACAAAACCTCCCTTTAGAGTTTGCTCTAACTTTTTAAATTCTTTTTTTATTTCTTGGAATGAAACGAATTTACACTGATCCGGAAAATTGTTCTGGCAAAAAATATCATAAGATATCCAATCGTTATTATATTCGCCTATAAATTGTGTTGCTGTGTTATGTTGTAAGGCCTTTTGGATATAGCTTTTCAGAGCTTCGAATTCCTCTTGAGATGAGATATAGTACCAGCGACCCCACTCTTGGTAGTTGCAATTAACACACGGAATGCCTTCTATGCTTTTTTCGCATAGAAGCAAATCTTCGTATTTGCGGCATTCCGATTCATATTCAAATTCTTTGCCGTCCTGGGCAATATATATTTTTTCTGTTTTTTGGCGCTCTACGATTTGCATATATCAATTCCTCCTTGCTAATTCTTTTAAGTATTTCGGATGTTGAATTATGATGCAGGCCATTACGTTGTCGGGTACTTTAACATCCTTCATGGGAATATCCGCAATCTGTGCATATTATTTTTGCTTTATTCCAATCTGCACCTAACAATTCAACGTCCTTGCTTTGAAAAGCTTTTTTGGTTAATCTATGCGCGTATTTAGGATGAATAGAGACTATTGCATTTACCATAATTTTTATATTTTCGCTTTTGCAGTTTACACATTTCAATTTACTTCTCCTGATTTTCTAGTTCGACTAAAGCTTGCTCTAAACATCTTGCATGACCAGATCCGCTTAATCCGTTTTCTTTAAGCCATTGTAGTAAATCTTCTGCAACGGCTTGAAGGTAAGCGTATTTATCATTGGCGGACTCTGCTTGCTTATGTTTTTGTGGCTCCGTTGCGTTCGGTTCCTTAATAACAAAATATTTAGCCAGAACTCGGTTAAAAATTTCTTCGTAACCGCAATCATCAACCACGAACAATTCTCTTTGTCCATCTTGGCAAACTTTATATTCTGTGCCCCTTGTAAATTCATCATCGCTATCGTCAACGTTGATTAGAATTGCTCCGGGCTTTATTTCTTCAAAATATTTGTCTGCAAATTTCATAAATTCCACTCACTTTCTTGTATATCATCTAAATAAACAATGTATCAGGCCAAAAATTGGCCTGATACATGTTAGTAGATGATTACGCAGTATTTTATTGATTCATTAATTGCAGTAATTCTTTTGTGGGATAGTAAAATCTATGGCACTCATACGATAATTTACCGTATGGCTGCAAATTAACGTTAATAAATGAATCCCATTGCGATTGCGTTGTTATAGCATCTAAAAATTTTAACAATATTTCATCTTGGCACTTTTCCCCTTCAAGACTCTTTTGTATTTCTATTTCCTTTTTTATTTTTGCTTTCTTATTCACAGCTTTGACTACCTCCTATGTCGGGCCAATAACTATTCGCAAAGTACAGATTTAGCGTTTACAATAGCTAATCTTTAATTAAGACGCACATATAATTGATTTTCAGACATTTATTTGTTTAGCCAGAAAACCAGCGGCGGTTTCAGCTAGTTTAACCTCCATATCACCCAATTTTACTCCCGCATCTTTGGTAACGATGATTACCGCCCCGATAGGGTCGCCCTGGGTGATGATAGGTGCAATGACCTGTGATTTAATGGCGTATTTACTATAACCATCCTGAATTACGTATACGTTGTCGTCCGCTGGCTGCAATTCATTCATGATCAGGGTAGCTCTTTCTTCCAAAGCCTGTTCCACAGCAAGGCCAATATTTTTTCCCCGATACTCCCTTTGGTTGGCTTCAGAAACCGCTATAATAACATCCCGGTCAGCTATCATGGAGATATGACCAGTGGTTTCGTGCAGCGCATCTGCGTATTTTTTAGCAAAATCCCCCAGTTGTCCTATGGGAGAATATTTCTTAAAAATAACTTCATCTTCATGGCCAACAAAGATTTCTAAGGGGTCGCCTTCCCGAATGCGTAAAGTCCTGCGTATTTTTTGGGGAATAATAACTCTGCCAAGATCGTCAACGCGGCGTACAATCCCTGTTGCTTTCATGTTTCCCATCTCCTTGCGATTCGATTTTACGTAATTTCTTTACATTTGCTCCAAAAGCCCGCATTATTCTGGTTTTTCACACGGTTGGCTTCCATATAAGATTTGTACTTTTTACCATAACGTCTCAGTTTGATTTGGCGATCTGTTGAAATTTGTTTAAACATTTTATCCAGATGATCAAACCCGTAGTAGTATCTATCCCAGCCTTGGGGGAATTTAGACTTGCGTATTTGATGATTTTTGATTAAGTTATACCGGTAATGTAAATGCTTTTTGCCGGTGATCGCTTATACGGATTGAATTGCACAGGCCGTAATCCAGCTTCAGATATATACTGTTTGTACTAAAAGCATCGTAACGTTGAATTACAAAGCCAGCCGCTGTAAGTTCTTTTATGACGGCATCAGCTATTGCAGAAATTTCTCTATCTATCATTTGGTAGGCCCAATTAATTGTTTTTTAAAGTCTCATATTCAACCCAGCAACTTGCCTTATCACTGAAAAACTGGCAGTTTGAGATATACCCAAAACCCTTGATGCCTTCCGCGCATCTTTTGCGTGGTTCATTGCCTGTTCCTCTGTTATCCCAAATGTATGGGCAATACAGATCCTTTACCGGCTTGGGCTCCGCTCCGTTCAGCCATTCCTCATAAGTGCAACCGCCTTTGGAAAAGGCGATCGTTTCATTACTGCCAACATAATCTTCTGCGGTATGAACATACCCACATGACTGGGCAAAAACTCTTACAACATTTTCTTTTTTCTTCCTGCCCGTAAAATCATTGTAGTGGTATTTTGTTTTTCCCGTACCTTTACAGGTATGACAAACAACCGCTGCTCCTTTTCTTTCGGCAAGACCAACATATAGGCCGGTTCCTTCACAATCTGGACATTCTATTATAATTTCTTTCAAAAGAATCATCCCTTCCAAATAAACGTATCAGGCCAATTTTGGCCTGATACGTGTTGGTTGTTGGTTTTTTCGCTGATAAAATTATTCGTCATCTTCTGCGGGGCCGAGCAGTTCGATATCGTCATATGTGATTTCCTCGTCTGCGTTAACGCTGCTCTCGTTTTCGCCATCGACGCCGATAAGTCTGTCAAGACCGCCGTTGCCGGCATACGCAGATAGGAAGTACAACTCATCAGCGGCAGCCTGGTAGCCTTCTGCCTCATTATTCGCCTCCACTTCTATTGTGACGGTAACGGTAGTATGACCATAAACCCTGTATTTGTTCATTGCTGCTCCTTTCCGTTATTTTGTAAGTATTTTCTTGCAGCGTAGCAGAATATACTGCCGGGTTTCAGGCTGCTTAATTTAACAGTTTTTATTTTCGTATCCCCTTTCATGCTGGTATACGAGGATCTGTCGATTGCTCGTCATGTACCCTGGCACAGATTGAATAAATGCCGGGCGGTATATTTCCGGATAAGCTTATTTTGCATCAACGAACTTTGCACCACAATTTGAACAGTAAGTGTCGCTATCATTCACTCTGGCTTCACATGCTGAGCATTTCCGGTTTAAATTTACTTCCCTGCTTATTGTGCTTTTTTTTGTCGCATAAACAAACGGCTCGTTAATAAACCTTGCTCCGCAGTTTGGGCAATAGGTATCCCCTTCTCCTACGCTAACTTCGCATTCTGAACATTCCCAGTCTGAAGTTATTGAACATTCCCAATCTGAAATTATTTCCTTGGTCATCGCAGCCTTTTTTTCTGCCATGATTGAACGCCTGTTTCGGAGGCTATCAAGCGTGTGATATGCGCTCCGAAGCTTTTTTGCAAGCGGAGCCTCCTGGTTCAGCATTTCGCGCCGCTCGGAAAGGATACACATTGCAAACGTAAGATCGTCGGTCTCGTTGATCTGTTTGATTGTCCACCTATTGCTCATTGTCGTTCTCCTCATTCATAAACCCCATGGGCATACCCCACTCTAGGAAGGGAAGCGGACTTTTCCCAGCCATATCTCTTATGGCTTCATCTATTCCGCATTCGGGGCAGATATAGACGCTTGCATAGCGGCTCAGGGCGTTGGTAGCTACCGGTTCCCTCATGCGGTCGTAGCCGCAGCGGGGGCATGGAAATCCCTCGCCGGTGCCGTTGTCTTGCATTTCGCCTAAACTCTCGGCAAGCCTTTTGGCCCACTCTTCGGTTCTAAAAACCACTTTATCCATTTTTTCCACCTCAATTTCTGGTGATGTAGTCACGAGGACTGCAACCTTCGCATTCCCAAACGGCTTCTTCAATCATTGCAATCACCAAGGCCTTGTCTTCTTCGTTCGGATAGTATTCGTAAGACTCTTCTTTATCCGGTTTGACAATGGTATATGGCATAACCAGCTCGCCTTTGAATGGATTATATCTCGCATAGAGATTGATCCACCAATCATCATGTTCTTTTGTGTGAGTACCAAACTTTTCGTCTATATCGAACCAAGTCTCAATGTAAACAAAAATCCACTCGCATGCATCAAGGGCAATTTCAAAATCTGTGTCGATTCGCAGGCTTTCTTTAGTCCAATTACTCAAACTTCTACCTTCTTTATATTTCTGGGCGCGTGTATGGTTTTTACCCCGCCTCTTTGCCAGACAGAACCAACCATGCCGTAGACGCTATCGACGGAATGTCCGTCTCCACCGTCAGGAAGCGCAGAGCGAATAAAGCGTATCGGAAGTCTTACATCTTTTTCAAGTTTGATTTCAAATAGGCTTCCGCCGCCACTCCAAGGGTCATACAAACCCGTTGTTGTTTTCTGGTCGAGCACGATATATCCGCAATACGGATTCTTTTTGCTGTCGTAATAATATCCGTTTCTGTATTGGAGCCCGATGAGCTCATTTAGCTTTATTAAATCCTCCAAAGTCATCTCCACCAAGAACGTGAGGATTTGCATAGGAGAGGCGATATTTGCTACTTCGGCTCGAACGGATTCAAGAAAGCCTTTTGGGTTTGTTACGTCTCCCTCTTTCAAAGCTCTCCTGAGTTGCCTTTTTGTGTAACCCTGTTGTCTTGCCAGCCAGACGATACTTGCTTTATCGTCAATGGTTTCGCCGTATCGTCCGCAATAGGCAGGATAAACGCAATTAAGGGTGTAATCGTGATTCCCGTCTCCTGTATCAACCATGATATCCACATGAAACGGTTGTTCCAAGTAATGCTTTTCCGGAAAAGCAAAGTTCACTTTTTCTAAAAGCCAGTCATTGAGCAAGTCATCTTCTTCATCGGTAAGCCCTTCCGGACAAGGCCCGTTATCGTCTTGCAGAATATCAACAATTTCCTTTTTAAGCTCATTTTTAAGATCACAGGAGTAATCGTCATACCAATCGCACATCATTTCCCAAAAGGCATCCGATGGATTTGGGGATTCCAGAATTTTTATAGCCGACTCGCTGTTCATTTTGTCGCGGTAATCTGCATATATTTCACGTTTGAAAGTTTCGTCAGGCTGTCTCCAATATCCAAGCGTTTTTTCAAGGTGTCTGGATATAATAGAATCCATCTTTTCTTTCATAGCGTTATCCTCCTACCCGAATACCAGCTCACCGAACAGGGCGTACTGGACTATGAAGTCGGCAGCATTCCCATCTATATCACAGGTATCAATTCTATTGTTCTTGATCGCGAGATTGTGATTCGAAGCAAGCCAGAATGCAACGCCTTTCAGAAGCTTGTCAAATGTCAGTTCCCACTTGTCGTTGCTTTCACTGTCATAGAGGATAAGAGAACCGCCACGTGAAATCTGATCGCTGGCATATTCTCCGAGATACTTGCCGACGACCTCCGCCTTGCAGCACCAGTAATTGATGCCGCCCTCCAATGCCGTACACACGATATCGTCGATGTCATCCGTAGACAAATCAATTTTAAGAATAGCCGTAACCCCGAATTTTTCATCCATTTTGCCCCTCCTAATTATATAAATTGAGCCATCGCGGATATCTGCGGCTTTTCGCCCGTTGCGTAAAATCTGCGAATATCCGATATTATTTTGGTTGCCTTTGTGCCTTTTGGGTATTCGACGCCCAAAGGAGCCTGATTATGTTTGCCGATTTTTCCGAAATCGACGTATACTCCACCATTTTTATAAGCGATAAATTCAACCAGCCTGATTTCCCGCTGCCTTGTCGGCTGCTGGGTTAACTCAAAGCCATAGTGCGACATTCTTACATTACCTTCGTCTACGAAAGCGCACATAGCGCTGCTGTAGCCTTCAAGGTCATAAATACCGCTTATCTCACGGTGGTCCATGTTTCTTACTCCCGAAGGACCGCCTTCGTGCTTACCGCTGAAGTCAAGCAGTTCGCCATCAAGAGTTAGGTAGCCGGCTTCGCGAAAATCATTAGTCGTGCCAAACTCACGAATGGCTGTTACGTATTTTTTTGTCATTTTCTTCGTTTTCGACTGGATGTTTTTTCACGGAACCAATGGTGTTAATTTCTGTCCTGGTTTGCCGAGGCTTTAATACAAAGCCTTTTTTGCGGTCAAATACCGCAGGGCCGATGTCGTACCCGTCAGCATATGGCACATTACTCCCTCCTTTTTTGGCTATAAAGCCGTAAAATATTACTGCGCCGGAATGTGAATTCCGGAAACGGATCATGTGATCCATCCCGCCGCTTCGCAAAAGCGGCAGAAAGATGACACGATCAAGTTTTTCTGTAATTGTTGCAAGGAAAGTGATCTTGAAGGGTTGTGAGTATTTTCAGCCCAGTATTGGGCTTTACAATCGGATCGTGCGATCCATTCCGCCCCCTTGCGCCGTCTGTAAAATACAGACAGCCAAAGGGACGGTAGCATAGCACACTATCCTAGCAGTTCTTTCAAGGCGATGATTTTCAACGGAGGCCAGCCATTCTTCACCATATCTGACATCCAACTGTCCTGTTCTCTCTGGATAAGTTGCTCGCGGGACATCCAATTACCCTGTTCATCCTGGACGTGAGGAAAACCTACCCCCTCTTTAGCCATAGCGCCAAAGACTTCTGCCCTGGCTTTGAATTCTTTTCCGACTGCTATATCCAAATCGGAAAGAATCCCCTTCCATGGTTGCGGGTTTTTGGGATCCCCTCCGATTACTTCTACCGACGCACCAAGCCCTTTCTTGTTTTCCTTTGCGATACGAAAAGCAAATTCGGGAACGGAGAATAGATCAACTTCTTCCTGCTTTTGCTTTCCGTTCCAAATAACCATATTTCCGTTATCTCTATTTCTTGGGATTTCCACGTCAAGTCCGTTGTATTTTTGCAGAGACGCCGGAAAGAAAGTTACATTGTAAAAAAAAACAGTGTCGCAATCTATCTCTTCCCACTTATCCCACATGAATAAATCGCATCCTGAAAAACTTGCTTTTGGCACATGAACACCCCTTTCCTTGCCTGGTGAAAAAAAACTAATCTTCGCTCTGGGGATTGTCCAGGCAAACTCTTTTGGCAATATAATTAACAAACTCAGGAACGGAGAACAAATCAACTTCTTCTTGTTTTTGTTTTCCGTCCCAGATTGCTATATCGCCGTTTCTTGATAGTTCCACGTCTTTGCCATTATATTTCTGTAGAGATGCCGGGATAAAGGTTACATCATAAAACAAAAAACATCACTATCTATTTCTTCCCATTCATTCCATGTAAATAAGTCAAATCCTAAAATGCTTTCTTTTGACATATGAACTCCTTTCTACCCCCCATCTATAAAAGATGGGGGGATTTTTAAATAAATCAGTAATAAACGACTTTATTGATTAAGCTTTGATCCAGAAGCTTATCTAGCAACTGGACGGATTTCGCCGGGGTTTTTTTAGTAATAATTATCTTTTTCCCGTCTTTTAAGACGACCTTCATTAAGTACATTCCATCTGTCCTTTCTATGCGGCTATTCCTGGCAAAAACATTTCCGGGCGAGGCTTAATACCTTGCTTGAAAACATATAAACAGGCATCGTCTATGCCTTTCCCCATAGTCTTATTCCAACCGGCGACAACCGGTTCTATACCGATGCTATCAAGATGAGATATAAGGCTATCCCGAGCTTTTAACGAGTAAGGATTATCTTCCATGTCGTAAGCGACAATTACTTTGCCGCCGCGAATAAGCTCAAAAGGAACTAACCTCCAGGTATCGGTACCGGGGATCCCAAAACAGGGGATTTGTAAGAAGTGGTTGGTAACGTAAGATTTTAAAACGCCTTCAATTATCCAAGGGATCCCTTTTCCAGGGATAACATTGACACAAGATTTTGACTGACTCCTATATGAAAACCAGATATATTTCGGTTCTCTTTCAGTTCTGATCTGAAATCCGGCCAGCCTTTGGTAAACGTCCTTTACCGGGATAAGCATTCCCGACCGATAGCAATCCCAGTAAGGTTTCCCTTTTCGGGATATTTGCTCACGAAAACCAGGGACGTCATCCAAACCATATTTTCTATTCAGGATACTGCAGATGTTCCAGCGGGTTTTCGCGTCTTCGGGCAAGGATTTAAAACCAGAGGTATCAATGATACCCCGGCGCAACAGATCTTCTTTATGCCGAGGTTCTAAGGTGAGCATTTTTAAAAATTCATTGTAGATAAGATTTAACTTCTCTGTGTCTTTTATTGGCACCGGTTCCGATTCGATTGGCTGTATGTCGGCTGAGACGGAATTTACCATCTGTTTGTAGGCCGTTTTGGTATCGACTCCACATCTTAATGCCCACAGATCAGTGATACTGCCTCGCAAGTGGCAGTGGTGACAAACAAAAACGCCTTTATCCTGGTTAATATAGAGCTTCGGATATTCTTTCTGCCCGGAGCAAAACGGGCATATAAATACAAATTCGTTGCCTGTCCGGTTGACAAGCTTAATGTTAAGGCGATCTGCAATTTCAAGTACGCTAAAGCTCACTTTAGCCCGCCTTAGAGATATCCAAATTATTTTTGGAGCGCTTTACTGCCCCCAGGTCCAGAAAATCCTTTTCGGACCAGCCGTGTTTTTCCCGCAAATCTTTTTGGGCGTCGGAACCGATTTTTAAAATGCCGCCAACGTTTAATCCGTCTTGCTGCATCTTTTTTACTACGGCCAGGCGCGCTTTTAAGCTAAACACTAAATATTCGCTTTTTTCCATAACAGCTTTAACCAAGTCGTTTTGAACCGGCCCGTTTTTTGAAATAAAGTCTTTTAGCCTATCTTGGTGAAGCTTTAGGTTTTCTTTGGCAAACATGATTCCCCGGGCAACTTCTAAAGCCTCTTCTTTCGAAGAAATTACCTCGGGGATAGCGGGGATTTCCGATAGGCAATAGTATTTATAATCGCAGTATTCACAGGCATCCCCGGGCTGCTTGGGGAAAACATTGAGAGGATCTTCGCCCATTTCTATTTTTTGTTTTCTGGCTTCGCACTCGTAGGCGGTATCACGCGCCCAACCGATTGCTTCTTCGATATCGGCATCCGTGTACTCGTGTTCTTCGATCGTATTGAATCTCAGGAACACAAGACGCCCTATTACCGGAAGCGAGTATTTTTTATTGAGATAGGCGGCATATAAACCTAGCTGGTAGGTCTCCAGAGGTTTATAAGCCGCGCGATTGGATTTCCAATCAGTCAGTATTACCGCCTTATCGGTTTTCTGGTTAAAGTCGATATAGCCTCTTAGGACCGGAGGAAACGGCGAATCGTCAAGTTCCATTTCAAAATACTCTTCAACGCCGCCCCCGGTTTGTACGGCTTTTTGAACCGGGGGAATATCAACGCATTCCAGGAGCTCTTCGGTATCAAGTTCATTAACCGAAGCTACCGCCTGGCAAAGAAAGGGTATTACGTGACTGTTTTTGGTTTTTATTGCGGTTTCAATTATTGCGTGACAGGCTTTTCCGAATATTAGGGGTAAGCCTGGCCGGGAGGGTAAATTGAGTACGTATCTGCAGTAAAATTTATGCCAGCAGCCGTATTTGCTGCTGGATAATGTTGTAGATAATCCAGAGAAAGAATACATATAATCCCTCCTTATTCCAGATATACTTTTTTAAAGATTTCCCCCAGTGTGCGGGGCAAGATGGCGAGATCAGATACAAACACAGGTGTGTCGTACATAAATTTAAAGGCGGAGATGCTTCTTTCATCTCCGAAGTAAATAGAGATAACTCCTATTCCTTTCTTTTTGGCTTCGAAAACAGCCTGCTTTACGTCATTGAACGCAAGCTGTCCAGCATAGCCATTTACTGAGTTTGGTTGCCCATCGGACAGTACAAATAAGATTTTTTTGGGTTCTGTCCGAAAAGACAACTCATTTGCGGCGATCCGGATGGAAAAACCATCGCGATTATCGCCGCTTGCATCAAATGATGCAATTTTGCTTGAATCGGTATCTTCCCAGGTTACGGCTTTTTCGTGTCTGACACCCAATACATTATAGAAGCCGGTGACGGCATGAACAATTTTTAATTCCCGGCATGCTTCGGATATTACGCAGGCGGCGTTTTTAACCGAGGATATGCGAGTAGGCCCATTCCAGAAATTTGAACCGGCCATGGAACCCGAAAGATCGACTAAGATATATACAGCTAATTCGGGGATGTCTCCCGGGATAATGCGGCGGGAAAAAACGCTGGGATCAGGAACGGCTATTTTCCATAATGACCCGGCATGCAATTTGCCCCGGTTTAAACTGCGCAAATCGTAAGCTTTCCGGGTCTCCAGAGCGACCTGGATTTCATTAACGAGGTTCTTTATAAGGACTTCGTTATGTTTTTTAAGTTTTTGGTATTCAGCATGACGGGGTTTAGGGATGACTTCTTTAAGTTTGATTCCTCCATGAATATTCAAAGGAATCCCTTCAAGAATATCCAAGGGCTTTTCTTCTTCTTCAAAGTTTTCAGCGTCTTTAGTGAGGCTTTGGATTTCTTTACTACTGTCTTCCAGAAGTTCTTCAAAATTTTCTTCCAGAGGATCGCTGAAAAAGTCTTCATCGGTATCAGGTGGGATATCAACCGGGGCGTCAACCGGATTGCCCTGCCCAGAACTACCTGACTTATCAGAAGTTGCTGCCGGGTTTTCGGAATCAGAAGCATTATCAGTTGAGTCAAAATCAGAATTTTCCGAGTCGTTTTCGAATTCATCACGATTGTCAGCTTCGTCAGAAATTTCTACTGATTCATCAGAAGATTCGTTCGTATCGCTATTATCACCACCTGAATCGTCGTAGCCGCTGTTTTCCGATTTATCGGAGCTTTTTGATTCGTCAGAGTTTTCGCTTTCCGATTTGCCGCAGCCTTCGTTTACCGAGTCGTTCAGTTTGCTGCCGTTATCTTCCGGCTTATTGCAGCCCTCGTCTTCTGATTTATCGCAATCCTCTTCTGATTCGTCGGAAGTGTTGCGATCGGAATCTGTATTATCTGCTGATTCATCCGCATCGTTCTGTATCTCATCTAATTCTCTAGTTTTATTGTTTGGAGAATTATTGCCTGATGGGACTTCATGATCGGTATCAGGCTCTTTATCGGAATTAGATTTTTCCTCTGAATTAGGTTTGTCGGAGCTTTTTTGAGGAGTCTTTTCGGGATTCTTTGATTCTGGATTTTCAGATTTGTCTTCAGGAAGTTTTCTAAGTTTTCTGCGCTGGATAATCACCAGTGCCTTTTCTGCTCGTTCTGAGGTTTCTTTAGAAGGGATTGTTTTCTGGGGGGATTTTGTACCCTTGTTCCCTTCTATCATGGAAGGCGGAGTAGATGCATCTACCAGCGCTTTTATCTCCGGGATCAATAGGATTTGCTCGGCACATTGCAGGGTTTCTCCTGTAGCCGGGGCAGCTCTGCCTATGTCCACGTAAGGTCCGGCTAATTTTATGAGCCTTTGGGTTTCAGCAGGCAGAAAAGGCGGGATTGTTTTGAGTATGGAATATGTAGTCAATCCCATAAGGAAAGCTTTTAATCCGTTGCCATAGGCTTCTGGTTTACGGTGATTATATATATATTGGTTAGTGAATTTTATCCAACGGCCAGCGCCGGGCAAAACTTCGGCGATGGCAGCTTCGATCCTGCCATCTTCTATAATGTTTACCAGGCGCTGGAAAATCGGTCCGCGATTACAGGCTTCTTTCCAATCTTTAAGGGAAGTAAAACGGATATGAGCCCCCTCGTGGCAAACGCAAGCCTTATAGAATATCAATAGCTCCACCAGGTCGGCTTTTACACCGGATTCAATTTGATCTCGGGGATTTAAATGTACGATGTTTTTTGCATCGGTAGAGATACTGTTGCTATAAACGATATATGCTTTGCGGTTATTTGAAAGCGCCCGGAGTATATTCTCCAGGCGCAAACGAAGGGCTTCAAAGAAGTATTTATTTAGTTCCATATTCTCCCTCCTTACATCCGCATTTCGATCAAGTCTTTGACCTGGGTGCGCTCAGATTCGGATTCTATGGATTCCGTCAGGCAGGAAAGCACAATCTCTTTTTGAGAGGCAACACTCATCGAGATTTCTTCAGCGGCACGAAGCAATGATCTTAAAGAGATGCAGCTTTCGGTTAAGGTGGCTCCGGTAGGGCTATATACTGAGTCATATAGGCTTTCGTATATATCCGCCAACTGAGCGGCAATTTTTTCATCTACTTTCTGGGAAAGCAAGTCTACAAGAGTATCTCTGGAAATGCCCTGTATCTGTATACCCCGGAAACGGTCCCGAAAGGCATTGTTTAAAGGTCTCGTCCCCATATAACCTACGTTCATGGCCGCAACCAGACGGAAATCCGGGTGAGCTTTGACTTCCCCCAGACCGGGAACGGTTATAGTCCGCTGCCAGTCCAACAGAGTATGAAGGATAGAAGTTACTTCCGGTATCAGAACGTTTATTTCGTCTACCAAAATCATTTCGCCGTTGGTTACCGCCTGAAGCAGTATTCCGGGTTCATGAACTACTTTCATGGATACTTGCCCTCCGGAGATTTGTTTGAATTCTTCCGGCTGCAGCGGCTCGCCAGCTTTGGCGCAATTTAAGGCGATTTTAGCAATTAGCTGCTGGGGAGCCGATTCTATCGGTTCTAAAGTTTTTGTTCCCAGCAAATAGTCGGCGTTTACATCAATCCCTCCGGATAATCTACAGAGGGGCAGATGTAGTATTTCCGCCAAAGCTTCAACCATAGTAGATTTACCGGAACCTTTAGGCCCCATTAATAACGGCGGAGCCCAAGTGTCATACAACAGCGCTGCAGTAGCATAAGTTACTTCGTTCCCCTGGGGAACGTAGTTAACCTTCTGAGGCACCCGCGCTATTTGATCCGGAGTAAGCCTTTGCCTTTGGCGTTCCCGAAAAGTAAAGACTTTCTCTAATATAGTTTTGGGAAAATGATATCGAAAGAGGGATTCGTCTCCTTTTGGATAAGATGATGCCGGGACAATTTCAGCAGGAGCCGGGTCAATCTCGGGTTTTAGTTCCAGTACTATAAATTCTCCGGGTTTACCAAGGAAATCCTGAGAAATGTCTTCCTGGACTGAATGCTGGTCTGGAGGAGAGATCAATTCAATTTCGATCTTTGACTGATTTATTCCAAAAACAACCATGGCTAAGCCCAGATGCCAGCAGCCTTTTTGATAACCAGACTTTTCTGCCTGACACTGGTGCCAGGCGTAAATTTTATCACCGTCTTTATGAAAAATTATAACTTCAGGATTGCCCTTGCTAGAAGGGATATATTCAATGAATATTCTTTCTCCAGACTTAGCGATGGTTAATACAGAACCATCGCTCATTTTTTCTTCAGCTAACATTTTGTTTTTTCCGAAAACAGGAACAACCACTCGTTCACCTCCATAACAAAGCCGCCTTGAAGGCGGCTCATATCTAAACAGCTTGTTGCTGGCTGGAGATTTTTTTGGCTTCTTTTACGAAGAGCATCAACTTTCCATCCTTTTTCATTTCGTCAGCGATGACTATTTCCAGCATATCGCCTTTAGCAAAGGGTTTTAATGCTTCCCCTGCCGCAAATACTGCGGCGTAATTGCCCGGATATTTACATGAAGCGAATGGTTTAGTTATAATCTGGCCTTTATAAGTTATTGTTCCAGGTTTAGGAGTTGCCAGGAGGATTATAACGTTTTCAAGTTCTTCTGGTTCTTCTTTTTTCTTGACTTCTCCTTCGCCTCCGGCAATTGGTTTTACTGAAACAGCTTCGAGTTTACCGTCCAGCAATATCCCTTCGATAATCAAGGCGGCTCCATTGGTCATGATTTCTTTGCAGGCTATAGGAGCAAGCAGTTCGACCTCGCCTTCGTTCTCGGGAGGACTGGCGATCACAGCCTGGACACCTATGATCTCCTGGCCGTTCTTTTTACGGGGAGACCCCATGAGGACAACTTCAAAAACGGCATTTTCTCGCGGTTCTTCTTTGGGTTCTTCAGCCGAATTCTCAATAGGATTCGTTTCTTCAGACTTTTCAGAATTTATCTCTTCAGGCTTTTCTCTAATTATTTCCTCTGTTTCGGATATTATTAAGTTATTCACGGACTCCACGGACTCTCCAATTTCTTCTATTCCGACTAAGCCCGTGATGTTAAACTGGCGTTTCATCGCCATTATTTCTGCGACTTTTTGAATCATCGCGGAGGGATAACCTTGCCATGTGTACGATGATGAATTTGCCGCAGAATACTCCCCATAATCTGCAATGCAAATTATGGTGTCGCGGCCTTTGGCTTTAGCAACAGCCCAACCAGCGGTTATTTCGCCTCGTTTGGTTCCAAAAGAATGCTTAAGTATCCCTGCGATAGGATCAAGCTCAAATGTATCTCCTTCTTTTACTACCCCACCATTTACGCCGTTATAGGATGGGTCTTGCATAGATGCTTTCAGATATCCATCACGGGTAGTAATAATAACAGCTTTCTTTTCGTGAGTGTTTTTATTCTCCCGGATATCAAGTACAATTTCCTTTGTTAAGGGATTGAGACCGTACTTTTGACAAGTATATACAAATAGATCAACGTGTTCTTGGTTTGCCTTTGCCGGAATACAGGTCTTTTTAATTAAGTCAAGTTCTTCTGGAGTAAAAGTAATTTTCGGGTCCATAAAGAGCCTCCTTTTTTGTTTTCAGAAAACAAGAAGACCGCTCATAGAACGGCCTTCTTGTTGTTAAATTTTCAAAAAATATTAAAACGGTATTTCTTCAGGTTCTTCTTCCCTTTTGCCGCCAGCACCAGACTGAATGTTGTTGGTAACAACTATTTCCTGATTTCCTTCGGGTTTACCGCCCGGCTTGTTCCCAAACTGGACATTATTAGCACTGACATAAGTGCGGGAATTCCAGTTCCCGTCTTTCTGCCAGGTATCAATTCTCAGTTGACCGACCACTCCCGCTTCCTGGCCTTTAACCAGGTATTTCTGGCAATTATCAGCTTGAGCGCCAAAAACCTCAATGGGAACGAAATCAGTCTTGTCAGTACCAATTCTGTTGACAGCTATTTTGAAGACTGTCTTGGGGGTGCTTTTCTCACCTATATAAGTAAGCTCCGGATCGTTTACCAGCCGTCCTGTTATAGTGATTGAATTGATATTCATTATGAATTCCTCCTTTAGTATTCTTCTTCAAAGATTTTATTGAAACATTCATTACATATTCTTGAGATAAACATTTCCTTTTCCCCCGGAGAAAACTCAGGAAGTATATCCTGGATATGTTTGTCTCCGGCTTGCAATTCGGCCAACTGTTGGTCAGTGACCTCAAAAACATGTTCTTTTTGACATTTAATGCACGTTATTGATATTTGGGGCATTTTGCCTCCCTTCGTATTGTTCATGATTGATCCTGCGTTGCAATTCCTTGAGATAAATATCACGCTGGTTTTTGGCAATCCGAAGTTCTTTTTTAAGGATTGTGTTTTCAGCTTGAAGACTTTTTGTTATGTTTTCCGTTACCATATTATTCCCCCTGAGCTCTCTTGGCCGGGCCGCGCTGGCCGGCGGTACGATTGGGTTTTAACCCCAACTCCTCGCGGCGGCGGATAACGGTTGGGCGGGATATTTTCATCTTGCTGGCAATTTCCCCGTCGCTAAGACCTTTGGAATGCCAAGCAATGAAATTTTTGAGGTTGATATCAATTGCAGGCCTGCCGCCGGTTTTGCGAATGATTTTAAGTTCTATGTCGTGATTTTCCGGCTCCGCTTCCATACATTCAAGAAATTTATTAATTTTTGAATCAGTTGAATTAGTTTGAAGCGATTGTTTTTTCAATTCTTCTATTTGCTGCTGCAGAGCGATTATATAGCTCACAAGCCTTTCGTCTGCGTAGTTTACGAAATCAGGCAATTTACCTTCGTACAGCATACAAATTCGGGTAATGAAGTCAAGTGGAAGGCCCAGTTGTCTAGCCGCCTGTTCATAGGGGTAAATCTGCTTTTTGTCATCCCAACGGTAAAGACGGTGAATTGGGCCGTAGTTAATCAAAATAGGTGGGCGGGGATGTTGCTTTGTCCATTCCTGGACCGTAAGCTCTATATCCGGCTGATGCATGGGATACCCGCGTTCGTATTCGCTATGAACGAATTGCGCCATTTTATACGGGTCAGGAGCTTTTGCAATGCTTTCGTAGTGGGATGGGCTGATCTCTTCGAATCTATATTTCGGTGGGAACAAGGTCGCCAAACCAACCCATCTTTGAATTGTAACTGGTTTTCTTTTGAAAAGATTGGCGAGGATTTTGATATCTATGCCGGCTTCCAAGGCTTCTCGGCAAATATCGCCGAACTCAAACCAGGAATCATATTTGATTGCCGATGGTTGCCTTTTCCCTATGCGTCCCATTAATTCCACTCCGGGACCGTTTTAAGGTTTTCTGGGGTATAAACTATATAATAATCCTGCCCCAAGGCATCCCAACGGATTTTTGAAGCAATTCCAACAGATTTTAATTGTTCTTGCCGATCAATTAGAGAAGCAGGAATTTCAGGGCGTTTTTTAGAAGCCTTTTTAGTTCTTTCAGGCATGGCCCGAAGGTTTTGGGGGATATTTAAGATATTGCGGATTTCAGATGCTAAGCAGCTTTCAGATTGAGTTTTAGTTAACATTATTATTCCTCCTTTAAATACCGCAACCGGATGGCTGCGGTTAAATAACAGCCACCCGGTCGGGTGGAGAGAGTATTTAGTTGATAAAGTAGTTATTTTTGCATATACGATATTACGCCAGTTATAACAGCTATTTGGCTTACCCAAAAGACAAACATCCATTTAATGATATCTGCCTTAATGTCACTCAGCCTCTTTTCGAATCTGTCGGCTGCTGTTTCCAATATATTGCCCTTGGCATCTTTTATAGTGCTGTTTAGCAAATCAACAAATTCTTTAGAAGCTTGTTCTCCTAATTTTTGCCTTAAATTTTCGGGGAGCAAAATCACCATGTTATTCACCCTCCTTATCACCTCCAGTATATGCAATTTCTCTAAGGCGTAACAAGAGTGGATTGTGAACAACAGTCAGGCTTACTTTTTTCTTATAAGTAATCAGAATATCTGCTGTGGACTTATGCCCAACAGCGGTGAGAATCTCGTTTTCTTTTACTAGTTGCTGCGCCGTTTCCAGTGCAATGTCTTTCAGACTATACTGCCTGGGATTGGTCAAAATTGACGTGTTCAAGACAGCTAATTTCATAATGAATGATCCTCTTTTTAAATAGACTGGAACGCGCGTCTTAAAATAATAATTTGGTTTTTACCCGAATATGATTCGGTATCGGTTTAAGATCGCTTATCCGGGTAATAACAGCCACAATTTTATCGTTCAATAAATCAACCCGGGCATGAGTTTCCTGCATGTCGGTTATCCTACCGAAAGAAACCCCACCGTCAATTCTCGGAACTAACACTATCTGCCCTTTTGTCAAAACAATCTCTCCTTTCTAAATACCGAAAATAACAGCATCAGACGCGCTTAGCGCGCCTGATGCACTGAAGAGTTAAGCTCTCCTGATGTATCGGGAAATATCATCATCATGGTTTTCACCGAGATGAAATTCCCATCCTTGGGACTTCAAGAAGCCTGCCGCTTTCTTTATAAGCGACTGGTCTACCGGGCATCTTTCGATATCCGGCCAAAGGCATCTGATAGTAATCAGATAATCTTTGACCTTTTGGACATTTTTAGCTTCCAGGTGCTTTATCAGCTTTATTTGCATGGCAAACCCACGCTTCGCTTCATCAGCACCCGAAATATTCTTGTCAAAACCGTTCTCAGCAAGGAGTTCCCTTGCTGTTCTGCCGCGCTTTTTCTGCACGGCATATTTGTCAACATCATCGTTGTGGTTTTCGTCGAAATGGAGTTCCCATCCCTTCGAACCCAAGAAACAGCAAGCTTCTCGAAGAATATCTTCGTCTATCAGGGTCCCTTTGGGGCAAAGACATTTGCTCATAATCAACCATTCCCTGACTTTAAAGTCATCTTTGAGACGCAGGTACTTTTCCAGCCTTAGTTGAAGAAATGCTGAACAGCCAAAAAGATCTGGCTGTACTTTTACCGCTAGTCCCAACTGGGCTAACAGTTCCTTGGAAGTTGTCATGATAAGCCCTCCTTTGCCGGTACGTGCATACCGGAAATAATATTGTGCCAAAAACTTTAAGTCTCTGGAAACGGATCTTGTGATCCCTACTGCCTGGATTGACATCCTCCGATAAATAACTCCAAGGGCTTTACGATGATATTCGGCAAGCAGGAGGGATAACAGGATCGTTGATTTTATGAGATTTGCGTTAAACGAAATTTATTATGAACACTATTTGAAGGCCAAAAGAAAAAAAAGAACCTGTGAAAAACACAGGTTCTTTGAACGCCTAAAAGCGTGGTTCATTCTTTTTTGCCGTACAATTCGGTAATTATTTCGTGAAAACCCTTTAATCAGGAATTATTAACATCTGCTTTTACCCCCTCTTGATAGAGGGATTTCGTTATGAACATTATTTGAAAAAAATTTTTCAAATCTTGAACCGGTCTGTCTGAGACTATCCGGGATACTAGATATAGAATATCATAGGTAATTTTGTTTGTAAAGTCTGTTAAAAAGTTAATTTAGACTTTCTTTTAAGAGACTATTGATTATTAACTCCCTTGTTTTTCAAGGTTTCCAACTGGTCGATATTCCAAAGCTGTCGAGTCTGAAGCTCTCTTTTTTTGCCATGAGTCGCAATTCTTCTATGGGATTGGAAGCTTGAGCAATAAGTTTTTTGATTTTTTCAATTTCATTAAAGGTTTTATTTATTGCAGTTTGAAGTTCTTCTTGAAGCATAAATTGAGCCTCCTGTAATTAAATTGTCGCAGAAATTATTTTAGTGGGCTTTTTATCATTTTGCGGCTTTCTTCTTTTTTTGATCTACAAAATCCTGTCTGTATTAGCCCGTCCTAACGGTTTGATATTTTATTATTCTTTTTGAGCCGCTTATACGATGGATAATATGTATTTCCCCGGGTGGATTTTTTTGCACTAACCAATTATCGGAATTTAGCCGATATTTTGCAATGATTTGTCTTTGTCGTCTGGTTGGCGTTTTAGCATTTGCCATTTTTTCACCTCCATAAAAAAACAGGCCCGGGTGCTACGTACATCTGGGCTAAGATTATGTTTGAACTGCCAAGATTAATTTTTGTCTTCTAATTGATCCCCTTCGGCGACGCTTTCGCCAGAAATATCTGTTGTCTCGCCGTTGCCGTTTCCGCAAGTACTTCCGGTATTTTCTTCACTGTTATCAAGAGTATCCGGTTCTTCCCCGGGAGTGTTTTTTTCTTCGGAAACAGTTTGTTCTTCGGGAACCATATCCATATCATCGGTGACTTCTCCTCCAGGGGTAGTTTGCTTTTCAGGCACGATATCTATATCCTCGGAGGCATTTTCTTCAGGAAGGGTTTCTTGTTCGCAAATTTGCTCTTCTTTAATAGGCTCTTCTTGGTTGATTCCTGCTGCGGCAGGCTCAGCAAATTTTAAAACTATATTAAATTCAGTCCCAGGCGGCCCGGCTATTGTTATATATACATCATCTGGCAGGAAATCTATCGCGTACGTAACTATTCCGTTTTCAATACTGCCAACTAAATTATTATCCGAAAATATTTCAATAATGATATTTTCTCCACCTTGAACAGGAGATAATTGAGTCAGCCGGGGATTAAGCTCAATTTTTATCTGAGTTTCAGAAGTTATTTTCAAATTTGTCTTTTCATAAAATTCTACATCAGGAAATTCCTGTATCACGGGAATTTCTACGGGCTTTTCCGAAATTACCGGAGGGGTATTTTGAGATTCGTTTTTTATATCTTCTATGTTTTCCCCGACATCTTTATCAGCGACTTCCGTTGTGTCTTCGCTTACTCCTTCGTTTGCATTTTCGTCAATAACTTTTTCGGTATCTTTTTTATCGGATGCAATTTCCTCGGGAAGAACATTGGCTTGGTCTTTATCAGAATCCTCGTCATTTGTAATGGGTTCATCTTCAACATCTTCAATCGGTTCTGATCCGGGTTCCGTTTGCACCGTATTATCATCCGACAATTCTGAGGTTACGGTGTCATCCAAGATTGCCTCGCAGTCTATATCAGTATCAAGAGCTGCAGCAGGGATCGTATACAACATAAAACATAGTAATAGTAACAGACAGTGTTTCTTCAATGATTTCACCCTCTCTTGAAATTAGTTTTCAGGAAAAAGAGAACCCGGCGCTAAGGCCGGGTTCCCAGGGTGGCAAAGAAAACTATTCTGCTGCCGCGAAATTTAAAATCATTTCAGAATCAAAAGCTTTGCTTAACAATCTTTTTTTACTGGCATCTAAAGTACCGCTTACATTAACTGATTTCTCGGCAACACCGTCGGTGTCAGCAATAACTCCGCAATTGATGGGGTATGTTAAACCACCGTCCACCGTGCTGCCATCTCCCAAGGGGATTATGGAGCCGGCTGCCGGCGCTGTCGCGTAATCAGTATCGGCAGTATCCAGTCCGATAGTTAACCGGGCCTGGTTCTGAGCGTCTGTTAATCCTAACAAAGTAGGGTCGGTAGCTATCAAAGTAGGATTCCAACTACCTTCTTTGTGGGATACTGCCTCCAAAGTCATTTGCACCGGGATAACCGTGGTGCTGGATACAACTATCTGATCTGCGGCTGAAGTATTCCCCACCGGTATGTCCAAGTTTAATGCAGCCTTATCAATTGAAATTTCAATCGAAGCAGCATCAATCTGCCCCTGCAGGGCGATCGTAGTATCCGCGCTTACCGGTGCAATGGGGGCAATTAAAGAAAACCCCAAAAATGTAATCATAGCCAATTGTGCTACTGTCGTTTTATTGAACCTCATGCTTTACCTCCTGTTTTTTAGTCTGTTTTTTAGTTCCCTATATTAACGTTAATAACGCCACCCTGCCCTTGATGTAACTCTCTATTGGGAGCTTGAGGGATATTTACGTTCTGGTTGCCGGAATTGCCGGGATTGAAAGTTTTGTCTTGGCGATCCGGCTTAGATATATTTACCTGGCCCTGCTGGCCGTTAGACAGGTCCCTGCCGGTGTAGCCGGGCAAATCTATTGCCGATGCTCCCGGGGCATTGTTTTTCAAATCCCTGTTTATATAATCTGGTATGTTTGTATTAATACTGCCCGGTTGGTTAGGAGTAAAAACCTTCCCCCCAAGGTCCGGCATATTTACAACAGGACTACCCGGAACCCCAGGGCTGGGATTGAACTCTCCCGGTGCCGGCACATTGATATTTTGATTTCCTGGCTGATTTGGGTATAATTCTTTGATTGGCAAATCTGGGATTGTCACGTTAACGAAGGGCTGAAAAGACCTGCCGTATTTTAAGGCGTAATCATAAGCTGTCGATGGGTAATATCCTGTGATTGTCGTTGCTTCAGGAATAGTATCCGCTGAAGAAAGAATAGTGCTTGAATTAGAAAAAGAAATATTTGCTAACCCTGATCTCGTAAAAGCACCTATACCAATTATTGTCACACTTGATGGAATATTTAAATTAACTAAACTTCTACAAGAAGTAAAAGCACCCATTTCTATCTCTTGTAAAGTGTTAGGCAAAACTATATTTTTTAAATTAGAACAACTATTAAATGTTCCTTCTTCTATTTTTATTATGTTGGATAAATTAATACTTTCCAGGTTACTGCAACAATAAAATGCATATTTACCAATTGAAGTAATATTAGTAGGAATATTTACACTAATTAGATTTGTACATCTGCTAAATGCTTCCCTACCTATTACTGTCACACTATTTGGTATGGTTACACTAGTTATAGTATCCTTGCCTTGAAAAGCAGATGCAATAACTACTACGTCTACTCCACTGATTTTGGAGGGTATCTCAACTGCCCCCCCCGGACCGGTGTAACCTGTTATAGTGCCTGTTGTTTTATCAAAAACAAAATCTGTTATTTCGTCATATTCAATGCCGTGTGCTTGGGCATAATCAAGAACGTTAGAACCGGTAGTAGCCTTAATTATCGCTTGAGATGGAATTGCCGTACCTGCTGGGTCATTAATTACTGTATCAGGATTTTTAAACTCTATGGTTTGCAGGTTAGTACAACCAGTGAAAGCGCCGCTTTCTACTGTTGCTACGCTGCTGGGAACTTCGACGCTTGTTACAGCCGTTTGGTCTTTAAAAGAATCTGCCCCGATTGCAACAATATTTATCCCATTTAATTGAGAGGGTACTATGACCGCTCCACCGGAGCCGGTATAGCCTATTATACTGACTGTTTGCCCATCGCTGGACGCCCTGCAAGTAAAGTTGCCGTCGTTAAAAGCTTTGCTATTTTCTATGGCGTAATTAAGGGCAGTCGACGGGACATTGGCTTTAATTATCGTTTGCTCAGGTATGTTTACAAAATTAGATATTACGGCGCTGGGGTTCTGGATTTCTATGGTTTGTAAGTTTGAACAACCACTGAAGGCATTATCTCCTATATTTGTTACGCTTTCAGGAACTACTATGCTGATTATTTCTGTATGGTTCTGAAAAGCATTTGTTTCAACCGCAATGACATTTTTGCCATTTGCTTGAGAAGGTATCTCGATCGCCCCTCCAATGCCGATATAACTTAATATACTTACCGTGCTCTTATCATCTGATACTTTATATATAAAATTGCCGTTGCTAAAAGGCTGCGGATGCAATAGGTTTAAAAACCAAACACCACTGGGTCCGAGCACCTGAACGGGAGTAAAGTTAATTGTTTTAGTGCCGTCGCCTAATTGACCAACCCAGCCGCTTCCCCACGCCCAAACAGTTCCGTCGGATTTAAGGGCTATGGAATGCCGTTCTCCGCCTGCTATTGCTGTTACGCCGGCAATTTGTGTCTGAATAGGAGTGGATCTGTTTTCAGTAGTTCCGTCGCCTAATGAACCAAATTGATAATTTTTCCCCCACGACCAAACCGTACCGTCTGATTTGAGAGCAAGGGAATGATTGTATCCGCTTGCTATAGATGTTGCGCCGGCAAGGTTTTTTACCTGAACGGGAGTGGATTTGTTTTCAGTAGTTCCGTCGCCTAATTGACCAGAACCATTTAATCCCCATGCCCAAACCGTGCCGTCAGGTTTTAGAGCCAGGGAATGATTTGCTCCGCTTGCTGCTATAGCCGTTACACCGGCAATTTGTGTCTGAACAGGAGTGGATTTACCTTCGGTAGTTCCATCGCCTAGTTGACCAGAACCGTTTCGTCCCCACGCCCAAACATTTCCGTCGGATTTAAGAGCGAGGGAATGACCGCCTGCTGCTATAGCTGTCACGCCGATAAGATTTTTTACCTGAACGGGAGTAGACCTGCTTTCAGTAGTACCGTCACCTAGTTGACCACTGATATTTTTACCCCATGCCCAAACCGTGCCGTCGGACTTGAGGGCAAGGGAATAATGAATTCCGGCTGCTATTGCTGTCACGCCGACAAGGTTTTTTACCTGAACGGGAGTGGATTTGTTTTCAGTAGTTCCGTCGCCTAATTGACCAGAACTATTTAATCCCCATGCCCAAACCGTGCCGTCAGGTTTTAGAGCGAGGGAATGACAAGCTCCTGCCGATATTGCTGTCACGTCGGTAATTTGTGCTTGAATGGGAGTGGATTTGCTTTCGGTAGTGCCGTCGCCTGATTCACCATAATAATTAGTTCCCCATACCCAAACCGTACCGTCGGGTTTAAGGGCGAGGGAATGATTGTTTATACTCGCTATGGCCGGCATCGTGCTGAATTCCGCCTTGACCGGTTTTGTTATCATTCCTGAAAACGACAAAGCTAACACAAATATAATTAAAATTAGTGATATTGGTCTTTTTAATCTCACGATTTAACCTCCTATCTTGTTAATTTCGATGTTACCGAGAATTTTCCGCCATCCAGTGTTTCAACATAAGTAACACATTTGTCAGCATTGCCGACTTGAATTATGGCGTTTACTTCATCGCCGGGTTCGATTATCCTGCTGGAACGATATATCTCCCTCCCTTCCGCAAGCGTGTAGGGCACATAGGCCTGCTGCCCGGTATTTTTAATGCGGATCATGGCTTTCCCGTCCTGGACGGTTAGGCTGGCAGGAATAGAAACGCCTATTCTGCCTGAATTTTCGATGCCTTGTTTTTGAGGTTCCTGGTTAAAATACTCGGTTCCCGGTTTGCCCAATTTTGGACCGGTTACTTCCTGATCCGGCCGGGTGGCCTGGTAAAGTAATGCAAGTAACAATAAGGCTATGATCGCCCACAATAACCAGGTTTTTCGGTCTTTTTTAGGTTCTTTGTCGGTCTGTTGCTGCAATTCAGTCAACTTCACACCTCCTTATAAAATCTAGTTTCAGGACTTTTCCATCCACACAGCAGATGAAGCTAAACAAAAAACACGCCATTTCTAGCGTGTCTACATCGGTTTACTATTAGATTTTTGTAATTAGCATGGTATAATTTTCCTAGGAAATTATTAAATACGCTTAGAGCAGGATTATTAACGTCCGTTTTTTTGGTATGAGATACCAAGCACCTGCATTAACATTATGGAGAAGTGAATATGATTAAACATAAGACTCTAGTAGGAATCTTAGTTTGTCTTGCCGTTTTGCTTTTTATTGCAAACCCCACAAAATCAAATTACGTTTCCTGGGCTAAAGAGCAAATAAGTAGTGACAGTAGCAGCGTTTTTGAAAAAATCTTAACAGCGTTTTTAGGAGAATCGTTGATTGAGAATAGCACATCTACTGCAAATTATTTACTATTCAGTATTTTTACAACCAAATGGGATGGACAAGAAATAAAAGTTTTAGGAATTCTTCGCAATTTTATTCTGATTCCAAGTAGTTCATCCATTGTTCAAGATCAACCGGATAAGCAACCAAACAGCAAAATATCCGACACTGCAGGCCCCTCACTCGAAAAAAAAGAAAAATCCCGAGAAATCTTATATCAGTACAAACCTGAGTGGGAAGAAAATGTAGCCATGGGGAGGCAATCGTTCAAGGATTATTACACAACTTTTCTTATTGATTCTGAATGGGAGCCTGATAAATCCTGTTATCTTTTTCATATTTATAATATCATTAAGGATAAAGATTTTGTCGGCCATACAGCCACAATAGACTGGTATTATATTTATCCTGATACTGGTGAGATATGGGAACAAACCAGAAGCTAAATTAAGGCTTATTGATATTACATTATATGGATTATGTAAGCCAGTAGATAAGACAACCCTGTAAGAACCCAAAAAGAAAGGCTGAAACAAATTTTTTTATAAACAGAGGTTAATTATGAAAGATTACCTGACAGAATCAATTATACCTTTTGTGACAGCTATGTTTATTTTTTGTATTGCAAATACTTTTGGGGCATTATTTCAATCTTTGGCAGAGATATGTTATCAAAGTATTATGGACAGCGGATTAATATTTGTGCCCCCACCCGATATAGACGGCATGATTCTTAAGTCCTCGTTATTCGATTTGTTTTTAAGCCCTTTCTCATATCTGCAATTAATAGTGCAAACAGCACAGATGTTGTCGGCGGCTCCCAGTGAAGGAATATTTAAATTTCTCCAATTATTTACCCAAATACTTTCTTTTTTTAATATAGGACTATCTTTGCTTGTGAAAAAATACAAAATGATGGCCCTATTTTTCGGTACTTTCATTATTGTTGCTTACGCTCAGGCGATATCGTTTTTTGCCCAATATACTGTAACGGTGATATCACAATGGCTCTCTGCCATTCCAGTTTTTCTCTTTTGATATAACTAAAATTTATCCAATTCTTTTTCTTGCCAAGCTACGAATTCATTCACATTATCGAAATATTTAAATCCCGACTGTTTAATTAACCAGTCGATCTCTTCTTGTTCCAATAAGGGTCCATGCCAGCAATAATAAAGCATTTTTTCTTGTTCTTCGTTGCGCACTCGTATTATGTGATAGTCCTGCTTGTTGATAATATAGAAAACATATCCCTTGTACCCTTTTTCTTTCGGGTTATATACCGTTAACATAGCAACACTATGATTGCTGAACCAATACCCTCAATAATCTTCTCTATAACCATTAAAATCCATATATATCTCCTCCTGGCAGCGGATCACTTGTATACATATAAAATCTTGACCGCCTCCAGCATGTAGGGCATAAGGAGGCCGTAATCAAAAAGGTTATACGGGGTGTAATATCTGGACTCTGCCAAATCGTCGCCGTAAGTTCCATTATAAAGATTGAATGCTAGGCGGCATATCCGGATTGTGGCTCCTGTTTGCCAGGATTTTTTTAGACCCTCCGGTCTAATATAATTTTTCTGAAAGCCATATAAGTGATTAATATTATTTTTTGTTTCAGAAGTAAGCCCTAACGTATAGAACAAAGCTTTACGCTCACGATCATTCTGGCTGTTAGTTTCCTCAATGGCACTATTGTAAAAAGCTCTGTGTTGGTCATCTTTAAATAACATCCGCTTTACCTCCCCCGATGTTAACAGACTATACCGTTAACACCAACGCTTATCATATTTTAATGTCTCTTTGCTTTCTGATTCTTCCATAGTTTTTTGAACCGTACCCAGATTAACCCCATTATTTAATAAAAACTTATTCAGCCTGCGTTTCGGATAATACCGCACCCGTTGTTGCCTTCCAGTACTTGGAAATTGACCAAAGCGAAAAATGGCTGTATCATATTGTAGAACATATGTTCTGTGATACGGGGGTTTTTGTGTGATGAAAAGAGTTATTTTGCATTCTGACCTCAACAATTTTTATGCATCCGTCGAATGCCTGTACCGCCCGGAATTAAGGAGTAAGCCGGTAGCTGTGGGCGGCGATCCGGAGCAGCGGCATGGTATTGTCCTGGCAAAAAATTATCTTGCGAAGGCAACCGGCATAAAAACGGGCGAAGCACTCTGGCAGGCCCGACAGAAGTGCCCCGGTTTGGTGATCGTACCTCCCAATTTCCCACTATATTTACGATATTCCCGCCTTGCCCGCAAAATTTATGCTGACTATACAGATCAGGTGGAATCATTTGGTCTGGATGAAGCCTGGCTGGACGTGACTGGCAGTCACATACTTGGCGATGGCGTACAGATTGCAGATAAGATTAGAGAACGCATGAAATCTGAGTTAGGCGTGACGGTATCAGTTGGCGTGAGTTGGAACAAAATTTTCGCAAAGCTTGGGTCTGATCTGAAAAAGCCTGATGCCACAACTGTTATAACCCGAGAAAACTATCGGTCAATAGTCTGGCCTCTGCCGACCGAAGAGCTTTTATACGTGGGGCGAGCGACAAAACGTAAACTGTACAATCATGGGATTACTACGATTAGTGGCATAGCTGGGGCAGAGCCCACATACTTAAAATCTATTTTGGGGAAATGGGGAGAAATGTTATGGGCTTTTGCAAATGGCCTGGATGCCTCCCCAGTAACTCGCATGGGCGAAGAATCCTTGGTAAAGTCCGTCGGCAACAGCACCACCACGCCCCGCGATTTAGTTGACGAGGAGGATGTAAGCCAAGTTACTTATGTCCTGGCAGAAAGCGTAGCGGCCCGGCTCAGAGAAAGCGGACTTGAAGCCAACATAATAGAAATTCAGGTACGGGACAACGAGCTTTTCTCTTTCACTCGGCAACAAAAACAGCTTCGGGCTACAAACTTGGCCGGCGAGATACACGATGCAGCGTTGAAGATATTCAAAGGAAGCTACGACTGGGAGAGGCCTATACGAAGCATTGGGGTGAGGGGGTGCGACTTGGTAATAGCGGGATCCCAACAACCCATACTGTTTGATGATGCACAGCATAGCAAGTTGGAAAAAATCGAGACTGTGGTTGATGATTTGAGGCGCAGGTTTGGCCACTTTGCAGTGCAGCGAGCAGCCCTATTAAATAGTGATTTAAACAACATTAACCCTAAAGATGATCATATAATCCATCCGGTAGGCCCGGTAGGCTATTTAAAAGGATGATAACTTATGGAAGAATATAATAACCCCAGCAAAGTATATGTCGATGTCTTAGCAGTGTTTAACCAAGAAGGTGAACTCCGCCCGCTGGCCCTAAAATGGGAAGATGGACGGCGGTACCCTGTTGATCGGGTTATTGATGTCCGACAAGCCGCTAGCTTGAAAGCGGGCGGTACCGGCATTCGTTATACGTGTAAAATTAGAGGGAAACAGACCTATCTCTTTTTTGAAGAAGGAAGGTGGTGGGTTGAACGAAGATAACCCTAACGGGAAGCTGTATTAACGCGAAGGCTGGGGTTATTCCCCGGCCTCATTTTTGCCGGCCACAGTGATCCTCTCTACCGTTCTATATCTTGTAAATCCAAGCCTTCGCAAGCAAAAATATATTCAAGGAAATGTTCACTCCATCCGCTTATTTCTGCCGTCCATAATTCCTGATAATTAATTCCTCTGGAATTACTGGATACGTCTACAATATAATTCTTTTCACCAAAAGGGTTCGGAATCTGGCGATCAGGATAGTCGCAATCCTGGCTGTCTGAGAATATGATGATTCTATCCGGCATTTCGGGTTCCTGTTCCTTTATATATTCCAGACATTGACGGGTAAATATCCCACCACCACCAAGATGTCCTTTTGCGTTTTCGATTTCTTCACATAACGCAAAGCCCCGGCGAGGTTTGATTTTGGTGGTAGCATGAATCCGCGTTCCGTCATTTCCCGCCGTTGCGTATATGGAAATATGCTCGCAGGTTTCCGAGGCGATTAACGCCATAGCCATAGCCGCATCTAAACGATCAAATGTGCTTTTCAAACTAATATTGCTTCCCATAGAACCGGATACGTCTACAATAAAGATAGTATAACCCGGTAATTTAGGTGCCTGCGAAAATCCGTTTAACATTAAGGATTCTATTTCTCTTTCCCAGCCAGGAGCCTTCCGGGCGGCGGCAAAGTAATTTAAAGGCAACAACCATCTGGGATTAATGCTGTCAAATCCTTTTTGAATGGTTGCTCTATTTACTCCTGCCTGCTCCATGTTTCGCAGTTTACGCAGGAATGCCAGCGCTCCGATCTTATTTTCCTCAATCAATCGCGTCCATGATTCTTTCTTGTCCTTCCCAGCAGACAAGGCGACTTCCCATGTATCGGGGGTTGCCAGTTCATTATCGGCCAGCCGCTTAAACAGATCCGCTTTTTGCCCTGGGTCGGGGTGGACCATGAATAATACGTCACGCAGTTTAATCGCTTCGTTCCGATTATATTTTGCAAACTGGTATTCGTCAAAACGATCAAATGCCTTTGATAATCCGACTTTAACTTGCTTGGAGATAGGCTGTTTTCCATCCTGCCAGTATAAGGCCATGAACTCAGTTAATTCGTCGGCTCTCTTAATAACTTCCGGTAGCAGTTTCCCCACCAGATATTTATGAGATTCCAGCCGGGCCATTTCGCGGGCAATAAATAGAGGAACATGGCGTAGCTTCTGTTTATTTCTTGCTTCTATTGCGATATCGAAAACCTTTTCGGGCTCAACCCGAGGAATAAGGCTTTTAATGTTATCCGCAACAGAACCACCGTCTTCATAAGCATTTTTTTCCCAAAGCAAACAAGCTAAAACAGAGCGCCGAAGTAATGCCTCTGCACCTTGCTTTGCAACATAGGGACCGTATCCTCCTGCAAGTCTTGCAGTTTTATCTATCCGATGATCCATGGGTTTAGTATTTATTTTCATCAAAATGCCTCCTTTTGCAAAAATAAAAAACCTTCGGGGAACAAGCGGAAAGAGTACATAACGTTGCTCTACTATTGAGCTATCCCCGTTATTACGGGGAACAGGATTCGAACCTGTAACATACGGCTTATCATGCGAAGTAACTCTTACCTACACCACCGAAGGCTTTTATTCTATTCAGCGGGGGAACAGGTGGGAACGGGTCTTATTCAATCACAAATCGAAGGAACCGTCCTCTTCACCACCCAAAGAAATATTAACATATTAGCAGCAATGATTAAAGTGATTTTCGCCAAATGAATCTCGAAACAACAGACTGCAGCCTGTTGTCCTTAAATATGCTTATATTTATTCTTTCAGTCATTGTGACATACACCCCGGAATGAATTCCGGGGTGTTCCCGCACGAGCTTCATAAAAAAAGAGCCTGTTTTTCAGCAGGCCCTTTCTTTACTGCCGTCCGGCAGGTAAAAAATAAGCGAATCCATTAAGTCTTTGTCTAAGACTATCCGGGCAGGAACAGAGATTTTATTAAATTCCGGTTCGAGTTTTTCGGATATTATTATCAAGCGTTCCAAAGAGCGGACCAAAAGCGGCAGCATGGAAACGTTATCGCCGTATCTTATGATTATCACCGGGAAGGTTTTAGCGTTAAAAGCCAAGTAGGCGTGGATGAAGTTACTGCCGGGAATGATCTGTACGGGGAAAGATTCTTTAAGCTTTATAACCAACTGAGTAAAAACCAGGGTTTTTAGCAAAGTTTTTAAATCGCTATAAGGACGCGAAGCGGCTATGTTAATACTTCGCTCGCCTTTTAGCTGGTATTTATACATAAGCCCGGCACGGTTTAAGGAATCAAGTTTTCTTTTTTGTTTACTGCCGGAAGTAATTTGGAAGTAGGTGGCCGCGCCCACGTCCTCCAAGAAAGACAGGGTTTCCATTTCCCATAAAGACAGGTTTCCCGGAGGGCGCGGGTAGCAAGGGTAGGCTATAAGGTCATATTGCTTTAAGGTGGAAAAAGGGCTATTTTCTTCGGACAACACGGGTTATAACTCCGTTTATTTTTTTGTCTTCGGGAGTAATACGAGTTATTAAGACCGCCACCTTATCGCCTTTGTTCAATTTCCCGGACTTGGGGTGTTTGCATAGGGTATTTACTCCGGGCTCAAAATCTGCGAAGATGCCATATTCGGCAATGCCGGTTACGGTTCCCACATAAATAGCATTTTTAGCATAACGGTCGGCGCAGCCAGGCCAGGGGTCGGGATACAAGGATTTTACTGACAGGTCAAGTCTTTGTTTTTCTTTGTCAACGCCGGTTATTTTGACGTCGAAGACGTCACCGGGCTGGATCTGGGATGAAATATCCCCCACCCAGCCGTAGGAAAGTTCCTGAACCGGAAGAAAAGCTTCTATGCCGTCTATTTCCACATAAAGACCAATGTCGTTTACGGTTCCGTCTGGTTTAGACCGGCGTATGATACGCCTTGCAATAGCGGCTTTGGTTTGACCGGATTCGAGTTTATCCCATGCTGCCGAAGATAATCTTTCCATAGCTCTTGAGCGAGAACCTATGAAAAGGTTGTTTTTTTTATCAATACCTATCACCATGAAGCTTAGCTCTTGTCCGACAAGAGACATTAAGCGCCGGCGGGAAATTTTTTCGTCATGAGATACGTTGATACCGGATTCCTCCAGGGGGATAAGGCCTTTCAAGCGTTCTTTGCTTATTACCAAGCAAAAAGTCTTGTTTACTTCTTCAATGCCGGTGCAGGGCCATGACAAAATAGTCTTATTCTGCCGGGACGAATATATCTGAGGCCACAAGTCTTCTAAAAATTCTATTTTTTCAGATAGCATATGATCGTTCCTTTCTTTTTTAAGATTTAGCTTTGAAAAACCGGCTCAGGGGACCGACGGTTAATTAACTGCTCCGGGAAAAATATGAAACGCGCTTTGGGATACTGGGAAGTAAAAAGTTGTTTCTGTGATTCCAGACAGATTATAGAGACGGGTTTCTTTTGGTAGGGAGCTATGAAATACCCTGTCAAGGCGCTTTTTTTGGCAATATCGTTTAAAACCAAAATCGTAATATACTGCGAGGCGGTTTCATAGTTGGCGAACGGCTGGCGGGATGGTATTGCCCCAGGGAAAAGAGATTTTAAGTATTCTTCGGTCTCCGGTGTAAAGAAGTTGTTGAGGAGGTTTAAACCGGAAGGATAAGGCAAAAGAAGAAGCTCGTCTTGTTTACAGGAGTTATCCCCGAAAAGAGCCATAGCAGTTTGGGTCGGAGCAAAAACAATTGCTTTTCTGGCAATTCCAGACGTGGAATAGATTTTTAGTTCTGACCTTATGCCGTTGATATGCTGAGTTGAAGGTTCTTCGCTCAACAAGTAGAGAAAATAATAATAGCTGTTGATAATTACCGCGCCTTTAAAATAAGTTTTGCGGTTTAAACCGAAGTCGTTCCGTAATTGGCGATTGGATATAAAATTAAGACCAAGAGATAAAACAATATCGGCTATTTCTGCGTGGAGTTCACGGACCCTTTCATTGCGGAAACGATATTTTGTCTCGCCGATGATTTCTGCGGAGCGTTTGGTGAGCTCAAGATAGTGACCCCGCTTAATAAGATAGGCATCTTTTTCTAATCGCTGGACACGCTTGTAGTGATACCACTGGTTATTGCTGAAAGACCTGTAGATTGCACGCGCCTGCCCTAAAGTACATACTCCGGAGGCCGCTATTAACTTAAAAAGACTTTTGTCGTATTCGGTTATTTTGATTTTAATCACCACCTTTACTGCCGGCATTGCCGGAGCATTGTTGTAGAGATTTTTACGAAAAAGATATTACTGCCCTTGGCGAATGTTGCCGGGAAAGCAGATTGTTGTTGGGAAAATTTGCTGCTGAGTATTGCTGCCGAGAGATTGACGAAGGCAGTTGTCATTGAAATGCATGGATTATTGCCAGCGAAGGAATTGCCGCCCTAGAATTGCTAATCGGAATATTGCTGGCGGTGGTACTACTGACGGAGGCATTGTTGCGGATTATTGCTGCCGCTGCCTGGGGATTGCTGCCGGGATTATTGTGAACCATCCCCCTATTGCAAGCCTATTACTGCCCTGCTTGCCATACCGCTATCTTCCCTGATTACTGCCCCAGTATTACCTCATATCATTACTGTCCCGCCTGCTACTCCACTTTATTACTGCCCCGTCTCACCTTATTATTGCCCCCACTTACCATCTCAAATCATTACTGCCCGGCAGTCCAAGACCCCTATTTTGAATGAGCCGATATTAATACTGCAAAAAATTAGTACCAAGTGCGCATGACTCCCAACCCACCGCTTTTGGACATCGCTATTTCTGACTTTTGCCGGTTGTGTTGGACAGCTTTAAATACCGGTTTTTATAAGGGTGATAAGACTTTAGTTTTTGTCCAAAAAAGCTTGGATTTAAACGTCCAATAATGTCATGACATTTTTTTCTTTTTGGACGGTTTTTCATCCTGTTTTTCTGATAAAAAACTCAAGATAAAACTAAGGTTTTTGTTGCGCAAAGAAGAGAGGATTTTCAGGGTGCTCAACCAAATAAATTTCTGTCCTGGGGTTGTTTTTGTCAACCCCGCCCATCACCATAAATGACAGGTTATCCACCTTGTCATTTGGAATGATTTGGTTATATCTTAAGGAATTGATAATGATGTTATATGCCCGATTATCAGTATCCCAATAATAGGCCGGACTAAAAACCTTAATTACGCAAAGCACTTTTTTATATTTCTTTTTAATGTCCTTCAGAGCTTTATGCATAATACCAAGCCAATGTTGCTCCAAATTTGATTTAGGCAAACCCGCTATGCGGGGCAAAATATCGTTAATTGTGATCTTTATAAACTTGTCGTTCATTTCAGTATCAACCATTTGGATTATGTCTGTTGCCGGATCGTTTTCACAAGAATCATCGCTTAAAGGGCTATTGATGGCAGCCCACAATTTCATCCTGGCTTTTTCGGCTAATAAGTAAGCTTCTTCAAGTTCTTTCCTTTCCACGAACATAAATAAGAATTAATCTCCTTTCTTGCGGTGTTTCCGCTACGAGGCTTAGTCAATGCCAAATCCTTTTATAAGGTTTTGCGTAATTGTTTTTGTTTTATCTTTATCGGGTTGACCGGAGAGATGGACTCTTTCAATGCAATTCTCCAGTTTATCCAACCTGTTTTCGATATGGGATAATTTTATCCCGATATCTAAAAATGCTGCCGCAACGGCGCTCCTTGTTCCGCTGGGATAAGTAAAAATTTCATGATTCTCCGGCAGCCGAAGCTCTAATCGCTTTGTTTTTGCCATTTTTCCTCCACTGACCCGGAAGCGTCAAACCGCCAATTTAGTAAGGCTGAGAGGCGTTTTTTTCACCCTGCATCCGGTAGCTTACCCATTCGTATATTTTTCGTCCCGGTTGAAGGCTTAAAAAAACACCCTCTAGGTATCTACAACCCGGTGTTTGAAGCTTCCGGGCGGTATCCTCAATGCATTCCGGGCGAAAGCGCAAAAAAGTACCCTTTAAGCCTTGGCGTTTCGGCGTTAGGTGGTTCCGGCACCTTCTTCTTGATAGGACATCATAGATAGAAAACCTTCCGTATTTGCAAAAACAGGATCGGAAGGCGTAGTAATATTAGGAAAACTCAGATACCGGCTCAGCAATAACGTCCCGCCTCCGGCTGAAATCGTTTGGCTTATGTTATCGGCTTGCTTTCCCCAGGCCGACAACACTTCTTGGGTTATCTGATCGGCGTTTCTCCTGAGAACCTGATTTAATTCTAAGTTCAAATCAAGGGGTTTGCCGTCAAAAAATATCTTGTTGCCTGCGGTCAATTCGTTTAATAGGAATTTAGGAGCCAGAGAACCGGTTTTTTCTTGATATAATGACGATATCCCCCGGGACGCTAAATGAATTCCGGTATCCAGCGAACCGCAAAGCTCCGGTATAGGCACGGGAGAACCATCAATTAACTCAAACAACAGATAGTCAGTAGTATAATACCCTATGTCAACAACCGCTATCTTTCCCGCCTGTGCCAGAGCCAATCCGTTAGCTAAAAGAACCCCTACCCCTTGGGGGAAAACATGAACCGAAGAGATTGTAATATATTTCTCCGGGCCGTCGTCTATGCTGATATGAGCGTTTATTTTCTGGAGCCTTTCTCTTAGTTCTTGCTTCTGAAACCGGTAATAGGCCAGCGGAAGCCCCACAGCTATATCGGTAAAACCGGAAGCGCCACAAAGATAAGCTGCCGTTAGAATAAAGAGATCGTGTATTTCTTCGGATTTTACCCGGCTTAAAGTTGTAGTAGCGGTAAGCGATCTTAAAGCGCCTTCGCCGACTAATTCTTCTCGTTTTTCATTAAAGGTTCTAATTTTAACCCGATAACCCAAATGCTTAAACATTCCGGCTGTGGGATCACTGGCAATTGAAGCTTTTACTGACGGGAATAATATTTTTTTTCCGCTCCCGGCAAGAGCTTTTGTCTGCGAATATCCAACATCAATACTTATTTGCATCCTATAGCCTCCTTGCATTTCACATTCAACAACAACGTAAATAGTTGTTCTTGCTGGTTCATGATTTTTTCGATTATAACCGGGTCGAATTGTGCTCCCGCATTGATTTGGATTTCTGTTAATGCATCATCTATCGGCAAAGGATTGATCCGATATGGCCTCGGAAATATCATGGCATCAAGCGCATCTGCTATAGCTATTACCCGGGCACATAAAGGAATGGACTCTCCTTTAAGATGATCTGGATACCCGGTGCCGCTATAATGTTCGTGATGGGATTTAACACCTTCAATAATCACTTTATTAGCTGTTTTTAATAATTTCAATCCGTTTTCTGGATGCTGCTTGATTATTTTCCATTCTTTTTCATTTAAACGTTCTTTTTTTGATAAAATTGTTTTGGGTATTTGAATTTTACCGAGATCGTGTAAAAGTGCTGCATGCCAAAGATTCTTTAATTCTTTGGGGGTAAATCCGATGCTTTTGCCAATATATGCAGATACCTGTGCTACACGTTGGCAATGCAGGTATGTGTCAAAATCATAAAGCTTGATCTCATTTAGATAAGATTGTAAAGCAGCCCTAATTTTCGATCACCTCCCTTTTTTAGCATAAAAAAACCCCGGCCATTGCTGCCGGAGCATATGGTAAAATATAGTTGCATGGAATTGACGCGGTGTAAAAATCAAGCATTTAACCGCCGTTATTCTCAATATACTCCCATAGCCATATACCAGTTGAAAGCATATATATAAAAATACCTAGTATTTTTCGGCCCGCGGATGCATTACTAAACAGACTATAACCATGTTCAAATGCTTGAATTATCTGAAGTTCAATATTATTGGAAGTTATATAACCCAAAAGCGTTAATGCAATTAAAAATGCAAGTATCGTAACTGAAATATATAGCAGAATATATTTTCTAGCTAAATTGAGAGAGGAAACTATGCGAAATTTTCTCAAATTTTCACTCCCCTTTCTTTTAATTCATACCGTACAATTAATGGAAGTTGTTTTGTTTGCTTTTTCACTTTTTGTTATCGTTGTTGGTCCCGGATATTCATCCCTAATTATAGATACTACCCGCACATATCTATTAGTCAGCGTAGGAATTGTTACAGGTTTAATTTACTCAATTATCGGCATTTGGCTTTTTTAAAAAAATAACACCTGGAAAAAGAGTATGTTATTCCTTGTTGGACAAAATCTTGCCCAAAAAAACAGCACATTAGTTTTTTTAAAATCATTATGGGCTGGCCTGGGGGAAGAATTATCAATTAGAATGCCGACTCTAATATTATTCAGTGCAAGTATTATAGATCAGCTTTATTTACCTCTCGGACTACTCATCGTATTTTCATTGCTGGTAAACTCTATGTGGACGGTAGGACATTTAGGTAACGTTCCCAAATCGGTTAAACATAAACAATCTTTTTCAAGCACTATTAGATTGGCAATGCCACATATGATTGTGATATTTCTTTCTGGAATACCTTTTTATATAATATCTTTAAAACTCCAATCAATTCTGCCTGTTATAATTGCACATTTTCTAACTAGATTTTATTATGGGCCTTTACATACGATATAAAGAAGACGGCAACGACATACTTCTACCACCTAGCACTGCTAACGTTTGAATCAGGGCTTCTCGTTCCAGTATCTAGTAAACGGTAATCAAAAAAACCCCGGCCATTGCTGACCAGGGTTTTTGTTGTTATCCCTCGGGATAAA
>ENA-UOOH01000651-UOOH01000651.1-fermentation-metagenome-genome-assembly--contig:-NODE-651-length-37999-cov-10.997760_pt1 | contig 37999 bp, 35 predicted proteins | sample MGYA00245778_ERZ724025 | MGnify/ENA primary metagenome ERZ724025 (study PRJEB28704, sample SAMN03018313) | fermentation metagenome | biome: anthropogenic terrestrial biome; feature: soil; material...
GGCCGAACGCCATGCCGCCGTGCGGCGGCGCGCCGTAGCGGAACGCGTCGGTCAGGAAGCCGAAGCGCACCCGCGCCTGCTCGGGCGAAATGCCGAGCGCGCGGAAAATGCGCTGCTGCAGCTCGCGGTCGTGGATACGGATGGAGCCGCCGCCGACCTCGTTGCCGTTGAGGACCATGTCGTAGGCGTAGGAGAGCACGCCGCCGGGGTCGCTTTCCAGCTTGTCGATGTCTTCGCGCCGGGGCATGGTGAACGGGTGGTGCATGGAGACCCAGCGGTTTTCCTCTTTACTGTACTCGAACAGCGGAAAATCCGTGACCCACAGCAGGCTGATTTTTTTCGGGTCGATCAGCCCGAACCGGCGGGCCAGCTCGCAGCGCAGCGCACCGAGCGCGGTGCAGACCGTCCTGCGGTCGGCATCCGCCACCAGGAACAGCACGTCGCCGGGCTGCGCGCCGAGGGCGGCGCGCACGGCCTTCGCCTGCTCGGGTGCGAGGAATTTCTCGTAGGAGGAGCTTTCCCCCTTGGAGGAAAGGCGTGTCCACGCGAGGCCCTTCGCGCCGTAGTCCCTGACCCAGCCGCCCAGGCGGTCGAGGTCCTTGCGGCCGAGGGAGTCCGCCTTGCCTTTGAGGTTGATGCCGCGCACGCTGCCGCCCTTTGCGAGCGCGCCCGCGAACACGCGGAACCCCGTGCCCTTCAACGCGGCGCTCAGGTCGGTCAGCTCCATGCCGAAGCGCAGGTCCGGCTTGTCGGAGCCGAAGCGGCGCATGGCCTCGCGCCAGGTGATGCGCGGCAGGGGGATGGAGACGTCCGTCCCGAGCGCGCGGTAGGCTTCGCGGATGAAGCCTTCGGCGACGGCCATCACGTCGTCCTGCGTGACGAAGGACATCTCGAAGTCGATCTGCGTGAACTCCGGCTGGCGGTCGGCGCGCAGGTCCTCGTCGCGGAAGCAGCGCGCAATCTGCATGTACCGGTCGAACCCGGCGAGCATCAGCAGCTGCTTGTAAAGCTGGGGCGACTGCGGCAGCGCGAAGAAGCGCCCGGGGAACACGCGCGAGGGCACCAGATAGTCCCGCGCGCCCTCCGGCGTCGATTTAATCAGGTCCGGGGTCTCGATTTCGAGGAAGCCGTTCCTGTCGAAATAGTCGTGCGCCGCCTTGACGATTTTATGCCGCTTGACGAGGTTTTCCTGCAGATCGGGGCGGCGCAGGTCGAGGTAGCGGTATTTCAGGCGCAGATCTTCCTTGACGCCGGATTCCCGCTCGACGGCGAACGGCGGGGTCTCGCTTTCGGCGAGGATGCGCAGTTCTGTCACGGCAATCTCCACGTCCCCGGTCGGCAGGTCCGCGTTTTTCGCGGAGCGCTCCCGCACGGTTCCTCTCGCCGCCAGCACGTATTCGGCGCGCACGCCGGCCGCTTTTTGGAACACGGCCCGGTCGGTCTCCTCGTCGAAGGCGAGCTGCACGATGCCGGTGCGGTCGCGCAGGTCGATGAAAATCAGGCCGCCGAGGTCGCGCTGGCGCTGCGCCCATCCGCACACGGTCACTTCCTTCCCGGCGTCCGCGCCCCGCAGGGTGCCGCAGTACCGGGTCCGCTTCAGGCCGTCCATGAATTCTGCCATCAAAAATTCCTCCAAAAATCTGTTTTCTCTGGTCCCTTTTCCGCGCGGGGCACAGTCAGAATCCGGCCGTCTCGGCCGCCGCGCTCACGGCGGCGAACTGCCGGACGAAGCCTTCCTTCAGGCTGATTTCGGCCGTGTCGCCGGTCTTCATGTTCTTGAGCGCGGCCCTTCCCGTTTTCAACTCGTCGTCGCCCAGGACGAGGGTGAACTTCGCGCCGATTTTGCCGGCGTATTTCATCTGCGCGTTCAGGCTGCGGCCGACCTCGTCGCACGCCGCGGCGACCGAGCTTTTCCGCAGGGCGCAGACCAGGCGGAACGCTTCGCTTCTCGCCCGCTCCCCCAGCGGGGCGATGTACAGGTCGCAGGTCTTCCGCGGGGGAAACTCCGCCTGCTGCGCGTCCATAATCAGCAGCAGGCGCTCGATGCCCATCGCGAAGCCGAGCGCCGGCGTGGCCTTGCCGCCCATCTCCTGTACCAGCCCGTCGTACCGGCCGCCGCCGCAGACGGTGCTCTGCGCGCCGAGGTCGCCCGAGACGAACTCGAACACCGTGCGGGTGTAGTAATCCAGCCCGCGCACGATGGAGGGGTCCACCTCGTACCGCACCCCGGCGGCGTCGAGGCCCGCCCTCACCTGCGCGAAGTGCGCCCTGCACTCGTCGCACAGATAGTCGAGAATACGCGGTGCTTTCGCGGCCACGGCCGCGCAGGAGGGGTTCTTGCAGTCCAGAATCCGCATCGGGCTGCGCTCCAGGCGCGACCGGCACGTTTCGCAGAGCCGGCCGATGTGCGCGGTGAAATAGGCCCGCAGGGCCCTGACGTATTCCGCGCGGCAGTCCGGGCAGCCGATGGAATTGATTTTAAGCGTCAGGCCCCGCACGCCCAGACGCCCGAACGTGCCGGCCGCCAGCGCAATCAGGCCCGCGTCGGCCAGAGGCAGGGCGGAGCCGAACTCCTCGACGCCGAACTGGTGGAACTCGCGCAGGCGGCCCGCCTGCGCGCGCTCGTACCGGTAGCAGGGGGTGAAGTAATACAGACGCACCGGCATGGGGCTGTTGTACAGGCCGTGCTCCAGGTAGGCCCGCACCGCGCCGGCTGTGCCCTCCGGCTTCAGGGTGATGGAGCGTCCGCCCCGGTCCTTGAAGGTGTACATCTCCTTTTCCACCACGTCGGTCGCCTCGCCGACGGAGCGCTGGAAAAGGCGCGTGTCCTCGAACAGCGGGGTGCGGATTTCGCGGAAGCCGGCGGTTTCCGCCTCGCTGCGCAAGGCGGCCTCCACCGCCTGCCAGTGCCCGGACTGACCGGGCAGGATATCCTGTGTTCCTCTTTGCGCTTTGATGGGTTCCATGGCAAACTCCTTTTTCTCCGTTTGGTTTTCCCGGCGGCGGCCCGGGAACAAAAAATCCCCGTCCCGTAAAGGGACGAGGGAAAATCCGCTCGTGGTGCCACCCTTTTTCGGGGGCGGAAGCCCCCCTCGGAAAGCGCCCCCGTGCGCGGGGGGATGCGCCGGCTCCCGGATGTCTTCGCCGAGACCCGCCGATGCGGGGGCGCTCTCAGCCGCGGCGCCCTTTCTCTGTGCGGGGGGCTCGGGTACTCTTTCCGTTCTCAGCCGGAACCGTTTATGGAAAATTATAGAAAAGCCTTATTTTTTCGGGTTCAGAATGTCGCGCCAGTCGAGGTCGCCGCGCTCCAGCCCGTGGATGAGGACCTCGGCCGTGGCGATGTTGGTCGCGACGGGAATGTTGTGCATGTCGCACAGGCGCAGCAGGTTCATGTCGTTCGGCTCGCTGGGCTTGGGGTTCAGCGGGTCGCGGAAAAACAGCAGCAGGTCGATCTCGTTGCAGGCGATGCGGGCCGCAATCTGCTGGTCGCCGCCCTGCGAGCCGCTCAGAAAGCGCTGAATCTCAAGCCCCGTCGCGTCGGCGACCATCTTGCCGGTCGTGGCCGTCGCGCACAGGGTGTGGCGGCTCAGCACGCCGCAGTAGGCGATGCAGAACTGCACCATCAGCTCTTTTTTGGCGTCGTGGGCAATCAAAGCGATTTTCATAAACTTCCCCTCCCAAAAAGGAAATTTGTTTCAAAGTTTCTGCAGCGGCGGCAGGGGCACATGTTCCCCCTCCAGCCGCGCGGCGAGGCGGGCCAGCGCCATGCCGCCGGGCGATTTCGGCGGCGCCGGTCTGGCGGCCGCGCCCGCCGCCGCCAGCTGCGGGTCTTCCGGCACGACGGCGATCAGCCGCACGCCGGCCGCGTCGATCACGGCGTCCAGGTCGCGGTAGCACCCCTGCCTGCGGAAGGCGGCGGCGCTGAACCGGTTGACGACCAGCCTCTGCTGCGCCACGCCCGCTTCCCGCAGGCGCAGACGCGCCTGCGCGGTGTCGCGCAGACAGACGGGGTCCGCCGTCGCCACCACCAGCGCGCGGCGCGCGGCCGCCGCCGCGCTCAAAAAACCCTGCCCGACCCCGGCGGGGCTGTCGATCAGCACGTGGTCGTAGTAGCGGGCGAGCACGCCCACCAGTTCCCGCATCACGTCGGGGCTCACGACGTCCTCTTCCGTTCCCGGCGCGGGGAGGAGAAACAGGTTCGGCGAAAAGGAAGAGGCGTAGACGGCCTTGTCCGGTTCCGCCGCGCCGGAGACCACGTCCGCAATGTCGAACACGCGCCGCTCGGAGATGCCGAGCATGTGGTCCAGGCAGCCGAGGCCGGCGTCGCCGTCGATCAGCAGCACCCGCCTGCCCCGCGCGGCGAGGGCGGCGCCGAGGCCGGCCGTGACCGTCGACTTCCCCACGCCGCCTTTGCCGGATGTGATCACTGTGACTGTTTCCATGCGCCATTCCCTCGTTAATCTTTATCTTATCACAACATTTTTCCAGAGTAAAGCATTTTCGGCAATCCTTTTCACGCGGTACCGCAAAGCGCCGGACCGTTTCAGCCTGCGGAGGCGGCCGACGACGCCTGCTGCGAAGCGGACGGCATCACGAGGTTGCCGGAAGAATCGACGGTCTTGCCGAAGAAATAGGCGTCGAACAGGTCTTTTGCCACCTGCATGGAGTATTTGCCGGTCGCCCCGTGCGACAGCACGACGGCCACGGCGATCTGGGGGTCGTCGTAAGGGGCGTAGGCGATGAAGGTCACGTTGTCCGAGCCGTTGCCCTCGCCGAGTTCGGCCGTGCCGGTCTTCGCCGCAATGGCGATGCCGTAGTTCTTGAAGACGGAGGCGGCGGTGCCGCCCTTGGTGACGCTGTGCATCGCGTCTTTGACGTATTCCTGATAAGAGCTGCTCACGCCGATATCCGCCGCTTTTTTGGGCTTTGTGGCGTACAGCGTCTTTTTCTGCGTATAGTCGGTGATTTTGTCGACGATGTGCGGCTGCAGGCGCGTGCCCTTGTTGGCGAGGGTCGCGCAGTAGGTGGCGAGCTGCAGCGGGGAGAACAGGTTGTCGTCCTGGCCGACGGCCGCCTCTACGGTGTTGCCGTCCCACCAGGAGCCGCCGGCCGCGCTGCGCTCCGCGGGGCCGGCAAGGGTGCCCGCGCTCTCGCCGAGTTCCACGCCGGTCTTTACGCCGAGGCCGAACCGCTTGGCGTAAAGGTTCATCTTCGTGATGCCCAGGCGGTAGCCGACCTCGTAGAAAAAGGCGTTGCTGGATTTCATCAGCGCGAAGTTCGCCGTCACATAGCCGTAGTTGCCGATGCTGTGCGGCGTGAAGCCGGAATCCGCAAACCGACGGTAGACGCTGTTCGCGAGGATGCGCGTGGAGGTGGTGATGGCCCCCTCCTGCAGCGCGGCGAGCGTCACATAGGGCTTGACGATCGAGCCGGGCGTGAACACGCCGTTGAACGCGCGGTTAATCAGCGGCTTGGCCTTGTTGTTCAGCAGCGTCTTGTAATAATTCGGGTCCTTCGCGTACTGGTTCTGGTCGTAGGAAGGGTAGGTGGAGGATGCGAGGATGGCGAAGTCCTTCACGCGCAGCACCACGGCGCCGCCGGCGACGCAGTCCTCACCGTGCCCGGAGGAGCTGCCCTTGTAGCCCTGGGCGCAGAGCTGCCGCCCGTAAGCCTGCGCGCCCTGCACGTTCTGTGCCAGGGAGGCGTTCAGCACCTTCTGCAGGCGGCTGTCGACGGTCAGGTGGACCGTGTTGCCCGGCACCGGCTTTTTGGTGACGACCTCCGACGCGACGGAGCCGTCCGGGGCGAGGTTCACGTCCAGCTCACCGTCCTTGCCGCGGAGCTGGTCCTCATAGTACTTTTCGATTCCGCTCTTGCCGAGCCGGGCGTTCAGGGGGTACCCTTTCGTCTCGTGCAGGGCGTCGTACTCTTCTTTCGAGATGGCCCCCACGGAACCGAGGATGTGGGGGAGCAGGGAGCCGTCCGGATATTTACGGACCGCGGTGACCTTGATATCCACCCCCGGCAGGGCGGGCGAGTTCTCGCTCACGATGGCCACGGTGTTCTGGCTGACGCTCTCGGCGAACGTGTAGGGAAGGGAGATGGAAAACCACGAGCGGTCCATGTTGTACCGCACGGAGACGATGTCCCGCGCGTCCTTCGCGGAATACCCCTTGCACCCGTATTTCTCAGTCAGGTGCTGCATGCACTGCTCCGCCGTCGCATAGGGGTTGACATTCAGAAAATCCTTCGATTTGAGAACGGCGGCCTCTTTCTCCTGCCCGGGGATGAACTCGTATTTCCCCGCGGCCGACAGGCGGATGGGGAGTTTGTCCACCCATTCTTCGCCGCGGGAGCGCAGCAGGGAAATCAGGGTGTGGATGGTCTTGTTTTCCGTCTCTTCGGTCATGTACGCGGCGTTGAAGCGGATGGCGTAGCCCGTCTGGTTTATGGCGAGTCCGTTGCCCTTGTCGTCGAGGATTTCGCCGCGCGCGGCGTCGAGCGTGACCTTGGCGGAGCCGGAACGGTCGGCTTCGTTGAGCCATTTTTGGTGGTTGGCAATCTGCCAGTCCGCCAGGCGGAAGACGTAAAAGGCCAGGACGCCGAGCAGCGCCAGCCCCGCGAACAGCAGGCGGCCCCCGCCCCGGGGCTTTTTTTGCTCTTCTTCTTCGTCCATCGCGTCATTCCTCCTTCGAGCGGATCTGCAGGGCGAGGCCGCGGTTGAAAGCGTACGCCACCGGCGTCAGCGCAAACGTGTAGCAGAAGATGGGCAGATAGTGTGCCGTGAGCGCGTACAGGGGGTAGGCGTAGCCGTGCACCACGAAAAAGAAAACCCACTGCAGCAGCGTCAGGCAGGCCTCCGATATTGCGCAGGTCAGCAGCGCCGTGAAAAAATTCGTCTGGAACAGGTTCGCCGCCATCAGCGAAACGGCGAAGCAGACGACCGCCAGCAGCAGGCCGTGGAAGCCGAGCAGGCCGCCCGCGCCGAAATCGGCCAGCAGACCGCCCGCCAGGCCGAAAACCATGGCGGGCGTCTCATGTTCAAACATGGCGATGCACACCGCCGCCGGAATCAGCATCACGGGGCGCGCGCCGCCGATTTCGGGAATCAGGCCCGGCGTTTCCTGCAGGACGAACAGGACCAGAATTTCGATGGAATACCCCAGGTAGCGGACAACGCGGTAGCGGTTCATGGCGTTCCCCCCGCGGAGGAGGCGGTGCCGGGCGTCCCGGACGACGCCGTGCCGAGCGCCTGCCCCTGCCCCTGGAACGCGGTGATGACCAGCACGTCGCGCACGGACTTGACGTCCACGGCGGGCTTCACTTCGGCGTAGAGCGAAACGTCGTAGCTGCTGTTTTTGACGTCTTTCACGGTGCCGATAATCAGGTTGCGCGGGTACAGGCCGCCGATGCCGCTTGTTACGACCAGGTCCCCGGCTTTGGCGGAGGTCCCCGCCGAAAGGTAGTTGAGGTGCAGCAGGCTGCGGTCGGCCGCGCGGATGTCGCAGCCGACCACGCCGGTTTCGCGGTTGACCCGGTCCATGGCGCTGATTTTCGTCTCCGGCGAAAGGATGGTGGTGACCTTGCTGTAGCTGGAATTGAGCGACGAGACCCAGCCGACCACGCCGGCCTCGGTCACGACGGGGTCGTTGACCGAAATGCCGGCCTGCGAGCCCTGGTCGATGGTGAACTGCCCGAACAGGTCGTTCGGGTCGCGCCCGATTACCGCCGCCGCGACGGGTTTGAAATCCTGGTTGTTGTTTTTCAGCTCCAGAAATTTGCGCAGCTGGGCGTTCTCCTGCTGGGCGGAGTAGTAGTTGACGAGCTTTTTGTTCAGCTCGTCCACCTGCCGCCTGAGGCTGCGGTTCTCAGCCTCCAGCTCTTCCTTCGACCGGGCGGCCGATTCCGCCGACACGGCCGCGTTGTTGGCCACGATGGTGCTGATCCGCTGCATGGGGATGGTGATGAAGCCGAACAGCTTTCCCGTCGCCGAGTCCCCGGCGCCCGCCGTGTAGAGCATCAGGCAGAGCATGGCGAACACCACGGCCACCATGATTTTGAATCCCGTGGAATGAAAAACGTCCTTCACGCGCAGGCTCCCTCCAGTCGCTCGGTTTCCGGCGGCCCCGCCTGAAGCCGCCGTTTTCGTTAACCCTGATTATATCATGCTTTCCCCCGGCAGACAAGGCGCGCCCGCCGCGTTTCGGGGAACTTCTGCTCCACCGGCATCTCGGCCCGCGCGTTCAGGTCGGGGCCGGCGGTGTGCCCGGCCAGCAGCTCGTAGTACCCCTGCGAGCCGACCATGGCCGCGTTGTCCCCGCACAGGGAAAGGCGGGGGAAATAGCACGCGAGCCCCCGGCGGGCGCATTCGGCCTTCACGGTGCGGCGCAGCAGCGCGTTGGCGGAGACGCCGCCCGCGAGGGCCAGCTTTTTCGCGCCCGTGGCGGCCGCGGCGGCGAAGAAATTGCGCGTCAGGCAGTCCACGACGGCCTTGCGGTAAGAGGCGGCCAGGTCCGGAAGGTCCAGCGTCTCGCCCCGCTGCTCCGCGTTGTGGATTAGATTGATCGCGTTCGTCTTGAGGCCCGAGAAGCTGAAGTCGTAGGGGGCGCCGTCCACCGACGGGCGCGGCAGCCGGTAGGCCGTCTCGTCCCCGCCCTCGGCGATTTTGTCCAGCTCCACGCCGCCGGGGTAGGGGATGCCCATGGCCCGCGCGGCCTTGTCGAACGCCTCGCCCGCCGCGTCGTCGCGCGTTTTGCCGAGCACGCGCAGGCGGGTGTAGTCCAGCACCTCGACGATGTGGGTATGCCCGCCGGACACAATCAGGCACAGGAAGGGCGGCTCAAGCTCCGGAAAACAGAGGTAGTTCGCCGCGATGTGCGCGCGCAGGTGGTGCACCGGCACCAGCGGTTTACCCGACGCGAGGGCCAGCCCCTTCGCAAAGTTGACGCCGACCAGCAGCGCGCCGATCAGGCCCGGCGCGCTGGTCACGGCCACGGCGTCCACGCCCCCCACATCCGTCCCGGCGTCGCCGAGGGCCTTCTGCACGACGCCCACAATCGCCTCGCAGTGCCGGCGCGAGGCGATCTCCGGCACCACGCCGCCGTACAGGCGGTGCTCCTCCACCTGCGACGCGACCACGCTGGAGCGCACCGCGCGGCCGTCCTCCACCACGGCGGCGGCGGTCTCGTCGCAGGAGCTTTCGATTCCCAGTATTTTCATTCTTCTATTCTCTCTCCGTCCGTCTGCTGCTGTTTTTGCAGGAATAAAGTCAGAATCAGCCCGTCTTCCGCGGGAAAACTGTAAAAATTCTTCCGGCGGCCCGCCTGCCGGAACCCGAAGCCGGCGTAGAGCGCGCGGGCGGCCGCGTTGGAGGGCCGCACCTCCAGGCTGAGGAACCTCGCGCCCCTCAGGCGCGCCTCGGCAATCAGGTACTCCATCAGTATCCGCGCGACGCCCGCGCGCCGGAAGCGCGGGAACACGGCCACGTTGTCCATATAGCACTCGTCCAGCACGCAGTGCATTCCGGCGTAGCCCGCCACCTGCCCGGCCAGCTCCGCCACCGCGAACACGGCGGCGGAAACGCCCAGCACCGCGGCGAGGCCGGCGCGCGTCCACGGCTCCGCGAAGCAGACCGCCTCCAGCTCGGTCAGCGCGTCCAGGTGGCGCTCCTCCATCAGGACGACCGTCAGCTCAGCCACTTGCGGCGCACCGCCTTCTCTATTTTTTCGTCCCGCGAAAGGTAGACGGTGCTGATGCCGACCCACAGCAGGCAGAACAGCATCAGCACGGACAGAATCCGGATGTGCAGAAAGTGCGTGTTGAACAGGCTGTGGCAGACGGCGTAAGTGGAGCTGAACACCGTGATGACCGGGACGTAGAACTTTTCGGGAAAATAAAACGCGAACACGACCGAGAGAATATCCGCCGGGTAATAGTACCGCTCGCGCATGTAGGGCAGCACGTACGGCACAAAAAGCACCGAGAGCAGCGCGAGCGAAACCAGCATCTCGTCCGTCAGCTCAAACTTTTTGCGCCAGAACCAGAATACGCCCGCCAGGGCCGCCGCCGCGGCGGCGATGACAATCGCCGTGCCGACGGCCTGCGGCGTGCCCTTCGGGTACCAGACCGAAAGGTTCGGCAGATACATCGAGATTTCGCCGGGCGCCGCCGCCCGCCGGGCGTACACCGTCAGCAGCTCCCCGAAATCCCGCCCCGACGCGGCGGCGGGCAGCACGGCCAGAAGGTAGACCGCGGGCACCGCCAGCAGGCTGCGCCACGGAATCCTGCGGCACAGCAGCATCAGCAGCAGGAACGGCGCGAGAAAAATCGCCTGCGGCTTGAACACGAACGCGACGGACCATGCCGTTACGGCGGCGTACGGGCGTCTGCGCAGCAGGAAGTACACGCAGGCGAGCAGCGCGGCGGTATAAAACGAATCGCACTGCCCCCACGCCCCGGAGTTCAGCACCACGCTCGGCAGAAGCAGCACCGCCGCGTAGGCGATCTCCCCCCAGAACTGGGCGTACTTCAGGCGGACGATTTTCAGGGCGAAAACGGCCAGCACGATGTCCCCGGCGAAGGAAAGGAGCTTGATGAGGTACAGGTCCCGCCCGGGCAGATAGCTCATCAGCGCCAGCAGATAGAAATAGGGCGGCAGATATCCCCCGGCAAGGCGGCCCGCGGCGGCCAGGCCGCCGTTCTGCTTCAGCTGCGCGAACCAGCCCTGCAGGGCCCGGAGGGAATCGGCGGACCCGAACGGCAGAAACTTCAGCCGGACCGCAAACGCGAGGGTGGTCACCGCAACGAGGAACAGCAGGCTTTCCGCCTGGGGAAAATCGACGAGGTCCTTTCGCTTGGTCATGCTTCTTCCGCCTTTCGGTAAACCAGAAAATCGAACTGGATTTCGGTCCGCAGGAACCCGGTGCCTTCCAGCCGCTTTTCGCCCTCCCGCGGCGTTTTCCAGCAATAGGGCGTCATGGCGAACAGGTCGCGCATCGCCGCGCGGTCCGCGGTGGCGAGCTCTCCTTCCACGGGCAGGCGCCCCAGAAAGCGGAAGCCCGGGTAGGGGATGTCTTTCCGCACGTTCTCGTACGGCGCGTCGTAGAGAATCTCTTTCAGGCCGTACAGGTGCCGCGGGCCGGGCACCGCGAGGACCAGCGCGCCGCCGGGCTTCAGCACGCGGTTCAGCTCGGCGGGGACGATGGGCGCGAACACGTTCAGCGCCAGGTCCGCCGCCCCGGAGAGGAACGGGATGCCGAACGCGCTGGCCACGGCGAAGGAAATCCCCGGGTGCCGCTTCGCCGCCGCCCGCACGGCGGATTTTGAGATGTCGAAGCCGTAAAGCTCCGCGTTTCTGCCCCGCGCCGCCAGAAAATCACGCAGCCGGCCGGTGTAGTACCCTTCCCCGCAGCCCGCGTCCAGCACCGCGCAGGGTCCGGCCGGCAGATATTTTTCCGCGAGCCGGTTCAGCGCGTCGCTGAAGACCCGGTAATACCCCGCTTCGAGGAATCTGCGGCGGGCGGCCACCATCCGCCGGTCGTCGCCCGGGGCGCGGCTGTGCTTTTTGTTCGGCGGCAGCAGGTAAACGTACCCTTCCGACGCGATGTCGTAGCTGTGCCCCGCGGCGCAGGCATAGACCTTTTCGCTGCGCGCGAGGGGCCGCCCGCAGACCGGGCAGGCGAAAAGGCTCATGCCTTCGCCTCGTACCATGTTTTTCCGCTCTTGGCGTCCACGGTCAGCGGAACCGAAAGCGAAACGGCGCCCTGCATCTCCTCGGTCAGCACCTTTTCGGCCCGCTCCGCCTCTTCCCGGGGCGACTCCACAATCAGCTCGTCGTGCACCTGCAGAATCAGCCGGGACTTCATCTTCTCCGCCTGAAGGCGGCGCTCGACCCGGATCATCGCGATTTTGATGATGTCCGCCGCCGTGCCCTGGATGGGCATGTTGCGGGCCACGCGCTCGCCGAACGCCCGCAGGTTGTGGTTGGAGCTCGCCAGCTCCGGCAGGTAGCGCCGCCGCCCGAACAGGGTCTGCACGTAGCCGTCGCCGCGGGCCTGCTCGACCACGCGCTTCATATAGGCGTCCACGCCCGAAAAATGCGCGAGGTAGTCCTCGATATACCGTTTTGCCTCGGCGATGGAGACGTGGATGTTGTGCGAGAGCGAGAAGGGGCCGATGCCGTAGACGATGCCGAAGTTCACGGCCTTGGCGCGGCTGCGCATCAGCGGCGTGACCATCTGCTCCGGCATGTGGAACACCTGCGCGGCCGTGCGGCGGTGGATGTCGTCGCCGTCGCGGAACGCCTGGATCATGTTCCGGTCGTTTGCGACGTGCGCCAGCACCCGCAGCTCGATCTGGGAATAGTCGGCGTCCACCAGCACCCAGCCGGGCCGGGCGATGAAGAAGCGCCGCATCTCGCGCCCGAGGTCGGTGCGCACGGGGATGTTCTGCAGGTTCGGCTCGGTGGAGCTGATGCGCCCGGTGCGCGTCTCGGTCTGGTTGAAGCTGGAGTGGATGCGCCCGTCCGGCCCGACGACCTTGAGCAGGCCGTCGCAGTAGGTGGATTTGAGCTTCGCCAGCGTGCGGTAGGTCAGCACCATCTGCACGGCGGGGCTTTCAAACTTCAGCTTCTCCAGCGTGGCGGCGCTGGTGGACCAGCCGGTCTTCGTCTTTCTGCCGTGGTTCAGGCCCAGCTTGACGAACAGGGCGTCGCCGAGCTGCTTGGGGGAGTTGATGTTGAACTCGTACCCCACGGTGTCGTAGACCTGCTTCTGCACCTCGCCGAGCTTGGCCTCCAGCGCCTTCCCGAACGACCGGATGCCCTCCACGTCCACCGCGAAGCCGACGGTCTCCATATGGGCGAGCACGCGCGCGAGCGGAACCTCGATTTTACCAAGCAGCTCCGTCTGGCCGTTCTCGGCGATTTTCCGCTCCAGCGCGTCCGTCAGGGCGGGCATCACCGCGGCGGCTGCGGCCGGGCCGTCGGGCAGCTTTTCCGGCACCGGGACGCCGTATTCCCGCGCGAGGCGCAGCGGCTCGTACCCCGTGGCGGAGGGGTTCAGCAGGTAGCCCGCCAGCATCGCGTCGAACGCGCCGCCGCCGGTCTTCTCGCCGCGCGAATCCAGCGCGGCAAACAGCGGCTTTACGTCCCAGGTGTTTTTGCGGATTTTCGGGTCGGCGAAGACGGCGCGCACGGTTTCGGCGTCCCGCACAATCCGGATGCGCCCGTCCCGGTTTATGAACAGCGCGCGGATTTCTCCGTTTTCCGCCTGCGCGGCGAAGTCGGCGCGCCCGGCCTTGCGCAGGGGCTTCAGCAGCGCGTCGCCGCCGGCGCACTCCTCGGGGGCGGCGACGGCGGGCGCGGCGGGCGCCTGCCCGCTCTCCGCCTGCGGGGCGGAATCGAGGCCGAGCTTTTTTATCAGCGAGAAGAACTCCAGCTTCGCCATCAGCCGCGCGGCGGCCGCGGCGTCGCGCCCCTGCGGCACGTACTGGGAAAGGTCGGTGTCGACCGGCACGTCGGTGCGGATGGTGCCGAGCCTGCGGGAGAGGAACGCGCTGTCTTTCCCCGCGGCCAGCCTGCGGCGCAGGGTGTCGCGGATATCCAGCTCCCCGAGGTGGGCGTAGATATAGTCGACGGAGTGGTACGCCTGAATCAGCTGCCCTGCGCCCTTCGGGCCGATGCCCGGAACGCCCGGGATGCAGTCGGAGGCGTCGCCCTGGAGCGCCTTGATTTCGATCATTTCCTTCGGGGTGACGCCGTAGTCGGCTTTGATTTTCGCCTCGTCGTACAGCGTGACCTGCGGCTGCCCCAGCTTGGTGGAGGCGAGGCGCACCGTCACGTGCGGGCCGACGAGCTGCAGGCTGTCGCGGTCGCCCGTCGCCAGAACGCAGTCGCCGCCGCCGTCGGCGCAGGCCTTCGAGAGCGTGCCGAGGATGTCGTCCGCCTCGAAGCCCTCGCGCTCCACCAGGCGGTACCCGAGCAGCGTGAGCAGCTTTTTGAGGGTGGGCATCTGCTGCGCGAGCTCCGGCGGCATCCCCTTGCGGTTCGCCTTGTAGCCCGCGTATTCCCTGTGGCGGAACGTCGGCGCGCACATGTCGAACGCCACGGCCACGGCGTCCGGCGAGGTCTCTTCCAGCAGGCGGTGGAAAATCGTCAGGAAGCCGTAAATCCCGTTGGTGTACAGGCCGTCTTTCGTCGTCAGCAGGCGGATTCCGTAGAACGCGCGGTTCAGAATGCTGTTGCCGTCCAATACCAGTAATTTCATCGGCCTACCTCACTTGCAGGTTTATGGGAGTATTATAGCACTTTGCGCGCGAAAAAATAAGTGCTATAATGGGGCGTGCCCGCCTTCCGGCCCCGCGCCGGGGCGGCTTTTTAAGACTCCTGGTCATGAATTCATTAAAAAGGCGGAGGATTTTCCGAATGGGCCTGAAAATCGGCGGAATCGAGCTGGCCGGCCGCGCGGTGCTGGCCCCCATGGCGGGGGCGGGCGACCGCGCGTTCCGCGAGACCTGCGCCCGCTTCGGCGCGGCGTACACGGTCAGCGAGATGGTCAGCGCGAAGGCGCTGGAGTTCGGCGATAAAAAAACGCTGGAGCTGATGGAGCTGGGCGAAGAAGCCCGCCCGGCGGCGATCCAGATTTTCGGCTCCGAGCCGCCGGTGATGGCGCGGGCCGCCGAGAAGGCGATGGCGTTTTCCCCCGACGCCATCGACATCAACATGGGCTGCCCCGCGCCGAAAATCACCGGCTCCGGCGCGGGCAGCGCGCTGATGAAGAACCCGCCCCTCTGCGGCGCAATCGTGGCCGCCGTCGCCGCCGCCGTGCCCGTGCCGGTCACGGTCAAGCTGCGCGCGGGGTGGGACGAGGGCTCGGTCAACGCGCCGCAGGTCGCGGCCGTCTGCGAGCGGGCGGGCGCCGCGGCCGTCGCCGTGCATGCGCGCACCCGCGCTCAGCAGTATGCGCCGCCCGCGGACTGGAGCGTCATCCGGGCCGTCAGGCAGGCGGTAAAAATCCCCGTCGTGGGCAACGGGGACGTCACGGGGGCGCAGGCCGCCGCCCTGATGCTGGAAAGGACCGGCTGCGACGCCGTGATGGTGGGGCGCGCGGCGCTGGGCAGCCCGTGGGTCTTTCTGCAGATCAATGCCTACCTGGACGGCTCGTGCCGCATTGTGCCCCCGCCGGGCCCGGCGGGGCGGATGCTGGTGATGATGCGGCAGGTGGAGCGGATGTGCCGCTACAAGGGCGAGCGGAGGGCGATGCGCGAAGCGCGCAAGCACGTCGCCTGGTACCTCAGGGGGCTGCGCGGGGCGGCGCAGTTCCGCCGCCGGGCCGGTTTCCTCGAGACCCGCGAAGACCTCAAAAAACTGGTGCGGGACGTCCTCGCCGCCCAGAAAGCGCCGGGCGACGAAACGACGTAGCGCGCTTCAGCCGGCGCGCCCCGCAGGATATTCCTCTTTCGTAATCCGGTAGACGACCTCGTCCCGTTTTACGCCGCGGTAGTCGGCGTACGAGCCATGCAGGGTCTTGAGGTAGCGGAAACCGCATTTTTCGATGACCCGCTTCGAGCGCGCGTTGGACGGAAAATGGGCCACGACCAGGTACTCCAGGCCCGCTTTCCGGAAGGCGAAATCCATCGCGCCGCGCACCGCCTCCGGCATCAGGCCGCGGCCCCACCAGGCGCGCGAGAGCGCGTAGCCGATCTCCCGCCCTTCGCCCGGCCCGGGAAACAGGCCGCACAGGCGGCCCCGGTGCATCCCGAGCGAACCGACCGCCCTGCCGTTTTCCTTGAGCTCCAGCGCCCAGGTGTCGTCGTTCTGCAAAAAAGACCGCAGGATTCTGCGGCTCTCCTCTTTGTTTTCGTGGGGCTTCCAGCCCGCGTTGGGGCCGACGGCCGGGTCTTTGCAGTACGCGTAGAAATCGTCGAGGTCTTCGGGCCGCCACGCCCGCAGAAGAAGCCGCTCCGTTTCAAAAGATTCCACGCCCGCTCCGCCTTTCCGTTTTCCGCGGCCCGCACCTACGAGAGGTCGGTGTTCTGGACCGTGTATTTTTTGCTGCCCAGCGAAGAAATCAGCGCGCCGATGGGGATTTCGATATAGTAGGTGGCGGTGCGCCAGAGGGTGACGGCCGGCATGATGCGGTTGCCGAAGAAGCTGTGGAAGAACAGCACGAAGCCGCCCTCCATCCCGCCGGAGGAGCCGGGCAGCGGCACGAACGAGGCCGCCATGGTGGTGAAGGCGTCGCCCGCAATCAGCGTGAGCACGGACTGCCCCTTCAGGTTGAAGCTGCGGTAGACGAAATAGGAGACGAGGCTGGAGATCGTCACCTGCGCCACCGTCAGCATCACGGCGGTGAAGTACAGCGGAAACGACCGCCCCATGATGTCCGCGCTGTCGTGGAAGATGAGGAGGTGGCTGTGCGCCTTTTTGTAGAATTTTTCCGCGAGCTTCTGCATTTTCATCCGGTTCATGACCCGCACAATGGTCTCCAGGATTTTTTCGGTCAGCCGCGAGTTCTCAATCATCAGGAATACCCCTACGATGAAGATGCAGTTGGTGGCCAGGCCGAAGACCGTCACAAAGGAAAAATTGGTGATGGCGGTCTGAAAGTAATGCAGCTTCAGCGCGACGAGAAGCAGGGAATAGAAGAACGTCACGGCGTGGTGCACCAGCGACTTCACCGCCACAATCGAGGTCGCCGCGCCCACATCCATGCCGATGCGCGTCATGTTGTAGATCTCCATCGGCTCGCCCACCGAAAACGGCGTCAGGTTGCTGTAGAGCAGCCCCACCATGCCGACGTAGAAGGAGCGCCCGAAGGTCCAGTGGTGGTACAGGTGGCGGCAGAACAGGTGCAGCACGTACCCTTCCAGCACCCAGCCGGCCACCACGCCCGCCATCACGCAGAAAAGCCAGCCGGGCCGCAGGTCCAGCAGGGAATCCCACAGGTTCTTCAGCCCGTTGTCCTTGACCAGAAAGTACCCCATCACGGCCATGGAGAGGGTGATGGTAATCAGGGAAAAGAGATTTTTCCGAAACCAGGTTTTGGTTTTCTGCTTCATGTTTATCCTCACAGGAATGTGTTAAAAACGGGCGGGCGGTCCGGCGGTTCCTCTCCCAGGTAGAAAATCACCAGCGCGCCGGGGCCCGCGTGCACGGTCATGGTGCATCCGGCGCGGGAGGTGAACACCTCGCGGAATTTGCCGCTGGCCCGCACCATCCCCACGATTTCGTCAAACAGGGGGCGGTCCATCCCCGTGGTGGTGACGAACGCGCGCCCCGGGTCCGTCCCCGGCCGCGAAAGGATGAACCGCGCGTATTCGCGGCAGACCTGCGCGAAGTTGCCGCGGAATTTTTTTGCGACGGAAAGGCTCCCCGCCGTGTTCAGCAGAAGACAGGGCCGCAGCTTCAGCAGATTGGCCCCGAACGCCTGCAGCAGCGACGCGCGCCCGCCGCGGCGGGCGTAGTCCAGCGAATCCAGCAGGATGTAGGCGCGCACCCTCTCGCAGTCCCGCCGCGCGGCGTCAAAAATTTCCTGCGCCGAAGCCCCGGCGTCCCGCCGGTCGGCGGCGCGCAGCGCCAGCAGCCCTTCCGCGCTGCTGAGCGTCCGCGTGTCCACGACGAAAACGTTCCGGAACTCCTGCGCGGCGATGGCTGCGTTCTGAAAGGAGGAAGAGAAGCGGGAATTCATCGCGAAGTGCACCACGCTGTCGCCGCGCTCCGCACATCTGCGGAACAGCTCGAAAAAATCGAGCGGCGGCGGGGCGGAGGTTTTCGGGAGGGCGGCTTTTCCGCTTCCGGGGGGAAACAGGTCGTCCGGCCCGATGTCGAACATGTCGCGCCCGGTCCGCCCGCCCGCGGTAATGTAGAGCGGGACCAGCGCGACCCGCCGCTTCCGGTACCAGTCGGGGAACAGGTCGCACGCGCTGTCCGCGCTGATCACTACCGCCATCTTTTCGCATCCTCACTTTTTGCACAATTATAACACCGGTGCACCCGATTTTCAAATAGGAACGTATGGAAGGCCCTGCTTTTTTATAGTTTTAGGCGAAACCCAGTTGTATTATTCGTCAAATTCATGGTATGATAATAACACTTTCGAGCGTTTTTGAGGGGATTTGCAAAATGATGAGCCAGAGAAGCGGAAAATACATAGCCGTTCTGTTCGGGGTGCTGTTTTACATCTCGTTTTTCTCCATCCCCGCGTTTGCAGGCAAGACAGAGCCGGCGAGCGATCCCCCCGGCTCCGGCTCGCCGACGTCCGAGACGGCCTCTGGCACGGTCTCCTCCGAACCGGGGGCGGGGAGTTCGTCCGTCAGCCGGGAGCCGGAGCAGGTGCACGTGACGCTCCGGCTCAACGGCGGCACCGGCGCCGCGAGCCGGGAGGTCCCGAAGGGGACCCGGGTTTCAAGAATCCCCAAGCCCGCCAGAAAGGGCTATCGCTTCGCCGGCTGGACCTACCAGGGGGTCGAGGTTTCCGACACCTACCCCCTTTACGACGACATCACGCTCTCGGCTCAGTGGGAGAAAATCACGCCCGCCGCGCAGGCGTCTTCCGGCGCGTCGGCGCAAAAAGGGGCGGGGGAAACGGTCGACACCCATGAGAGCGAGGTCGAGCGCGCCGCCCGCGAGGCGGAGCAGGCCCAAAACGACCCCGACGCCCTTTCTTCCCAGAACTGGGGCGCCCTGCTGACCTCTTCCGGCACGGCGGAAAACGCCGCCGGCCCGGCTTCCGCCGCAGAATCCGCCGTCCCGCAGGAAAAGGGCGGGGCCTCGAACCTGCTGCTGATCGGCATCCTGCTGGTCGTCGCCGGCGCCGCGGGAATCGGCGCGTTCGTCTACCTGCAGTTTTTCCGCGGGAAACGCGGCCGCAGCGGCCCGCGCCGGCCCGGCGGCGGGAGCGGCCCCGGCAACGCAACCGCCGCGTTTACCGACATCAGCTCTTACAGCGACGGCCGGCGCGGGCATGAGGCCGACGAGCTGCACCGGCTCCTCAAGACCCGCGGGGTCTCCCGCGCCGCCCGCCCGGCGTGCGGCGACGCAGACTGGGACGCGTTTTTCAGCGGCCGCTGAGCCTGCCTGAAAACAGGGAACCGAGACCACCGGGTGAATGAACCGGCGGTCTCGACTGGCTGAAGCCATAAAAAATGGCCGGAACGGCGAAAAGCCGCTCCGGCCGCCGAGCGCCCGGCGTGCGCCGGTTCACTTCGGCTCGGTGCCCTTGTCGCCGAAAAGATTGAACCGGAACAGCTTGGACTCGTCCTCCGGGTTTTCGCAGATGATGTAGGCCTGGGCAATCTTGCCGCCCTCAATCAGCTTTGTGAGGCCGACGAGCTGGGACAGCTTGCTTTTCAGGTTCAGGTGGTCGCCCTCGCGCGTCACAAGATAGACGTTCCCTTTGCACTGGTCCAGCACTTTGAGGAACGACGGAACGTCCACATCGTGCAGTTGAACTGGAGATTTCATCGGTAATTCCCCCTCCCGCAGACCCGGTTTCAGATAAGACCTGCAAAAATTTCCATATGCCAATTATAACATGCGGCACGGCGCTGTCAAGCGGATTCCGGCGGGCAGATTCCACAAAAATCCGCCCGCTTTTTTCAGCATTCCGGCTGGGGGGCGCCCGGCCCGGGCAGCCGGAGGTCGGCCGCCAGTCTGCCGTCGCGCAGGCGGAGCATGCGGTCCGCGCTGCGGGCGATTTTCTCGTCGTGCGTAATCAGCACCACCGTGCGCCCGGCCCGGTGGAGCGCGCGCAGGATTTCCATCACCTCTTCCCCGGAGCCGGAATCCAGGTTGCCGGTCGGCTCGTCGGCGAGGATGACGGGCGGCTGTGCGGCGATGGCGCGCGCGATGGCTACGCGCTGCTGCTGGCCGCCGCTCATCTGGGACGGCCGGTGCTCCGCCCTGCCGGAAAGCCCCACCTGCCCCAGCGCCCGCAGGGCCAGGCGGCGCCGCTCGGCGCGCTCGATTCCGCGGTACAGCAGGGGCAGCTCCACATTCTCCAGCGCGCTGAGGCTGCCGATCAGGTTGAAGCTCTGGAACACGAACCCGATTTCGCGGTTCCGGATGCGGGTCAGGCGCTTTTCGCTCAGGCCGGCCACGTCCTCGCCGTTCAGGCGGTATTCCCCGGAAGTCGGTGTGTCGAGGCAGCCGATGATGTTCATCAGCGTGGATTTTCCGGAGCCCGAGCGCCCCGTCACGGTGACGAATTCCCCCTCCGCGACGTCGAGGGAGACGCCGTTCAGCGCATGGATGCGGCTTTGGCCCACGGTGTAGGTTTTGGAAAGGTTGCGGATGGAAATCAGATTCGGCATAAATTTTCCTTTTGCCCGCCGGCGGCTTTGCCGGCCGGCTGAAATTCAGCTATAATGTAGGAAGGATAAAAAAGTCAGAGGCAGAAGACAGAAAAAAAGAAATGCGCCGCGCCCGGCAGGCGGGCGGAAGCGAAAGGAGTAATGGAAATGCTGTCGAAAGATTGGGAAAAATTCAAGAGCGGAACGGACATCCGCGGCGTTGCGAGCGAGGGCGTGCCCGGCGAGGAGGTCCTGCTCACGGACGAGGCCGTCCGCCGCATTGCGGGCGGCTTTGCGCTGTGGCTTTCGGCGCGGGCGAAAAAGCCGGTGCCTTCCCTCACGGTCGCGGTCGGCCACGACCCGCGTATCTCCGCCGGGCGCCTGCGCGCGGACGTGGTCGCAGCCTTGACCGGCGCGGGCGTCCGCGTGCTGGACTGCGGCCTTTCCTCCACGCCCGCCATGTTCCTCGTCACGAAGGACCTTTCGTGCGACGGGTCCGTCCAGCTCACGGCGAGCCACCACCCGTGGAACCGCAACGGGCTGAAGTTCTTCACCCCGGCCGGCGGCCTCGACGGCCCGGACATCGAGGCCATCCTGCAGCATGCGCAGGACGGCGACCGGCCCACCCCTGCCGCCGGGAGCGTGGAGAAGACGGACTACATGCCCCGCTACTGCGCCCGCCTGCGGGAGCTGATTCAGAAAGGCGTGAAGGCCGCGGATTACGGCCGTCCCCTCAGGGGCTTCCACATCGTCGTGGACGCGGGCAACGGCGCGGGCGGGTTCTATGCGACGGACGTGCTCGCCCCGCTCGGGGCGGACACCTCCGGCAGCCAGTTTCTGGAGCCGGACGGCCGCTTCCCGAACCACATCCCGAACCCGGAGAACGAGGCCGCCATGCGCTCGGTCTGCGCGGCCGTCGTGCGGGCGAAGGCCGACCTCGGCGTGATTTTCGACACCGACGTGGACCGCGGCGGCGCCGTGGACGGCAAGGGGGACGAAATCAACCGCAACCGGCTGATTGCCATCGCCTCCGCCATCGCGCTGGAGAACTGCCCCGGCGGCACCGTCGTGACCGACTCCGTCACCTCGACGGGCCTGAAGGACTATATCGAAAAAACGCTCGGCGGCAGGCACCGCCGGTTTAAGCGCGGCTACCGCAACGTAATCCGGGAGGCCGTCCGCCTGAACCGGGAGGGCGTCAACTGCCCGCTGGCCATCGAGACCTCCGGCCACGCGGCCATGCGCGAGAACTACTTCCTCGACGACGGCGCCTACCTCGTCACAAAAATCATCATTCTGGCCGCGCGCCTGCGCGGGAGCGGCAACACGCTGGAGGACCTGCTCCGCCCGCTCAAGGAGCCGGCCGAGGCACTGGAGCTGCGCTTCCCCATCCGCGCCGAAGATTTCCGCGCCGCCGGGGAGGCCGTGATTGCCCGCCTTGCGGAGTACGCCGCAAAGCAGGAGGGCTGGTCCGTCGCGCCGGACAATTTCGAGGGCGTGCGCGTCTCCCTCGACGGGGCGCACGGCGCGGGGTGGTTTCTGCTGCGCCTGAGCGTGCACGACCCCATCCTGCCGCTGAATGTGGAAAGCGACAGGCCGGGCGGCGCGCGCACGATTCTGAAGGAGCTTTCCGGATTCCTCGGGCGGCACGCGGACGTCATCGACCTCGCGCCGCTGCGCAGGGCGCTCGGCTGAGCCGTTTTACGCCTTCAGGTAAATCAGGTGCGCCACGGACGGGATGCTCTCCCCCTGCTGCGAGGAGGTGGGCGACAGCAGCGCCCCCGTGCCGAGGAACAGAACCTTGTGCAGGCTGCCCGCCGTCATCCGCTGCAGAATCACCGAGCACAGGATGGCCGCGCTGCATCCGCAGCCGGAGCCGCCCGCGTGCACGTCCTGCTTTTCGAGGTCGTAAATCATCAGCCCGCAGTCGTTGTGCACGGCCGAGATGTCTTTCCCCTCTTTTTTCATCAGCTCCTCCAGCAGGTTCCCGCCGACCATGCCGAGGTCGCCCGTGAGGATCAGGTCGTAATCCTTCGGCGCGGTGCCGGTGTCGCTGAAATAGTCCAGCAGCGTCTGTGCGGCGGCGGGGGCCATGGCCGCGCCCATGTTGTTGGGGTCCTTGACGCCGTAGTCGGTGATGCGGCCGAACGTGACCGCCTGCAGCCCGACCTTGGCGGTCGGGTACTCTTCCCGCTTGCCGAGGATGACGGCCCCGGCGGCCGTGGCCGTCCACTGGGCGGTGGGCGTGCGCTGGCCGCCGTACTCCAGCGGGTAGCGGTACTGCCGCTCGGCGGAGCAGAAATGGGACGAGGTGACCGCCGCCGCGCGCGAGGCCGCGCCCGCTTCCACGAACAGCGAGGCGATGCCGAGCGTCTGCGCCATGGTGGAGCAGGCCCCGTACTGCCCGAGGAACGGGATGTCGAGGCTGCGCAGGCCGAACGTGGACGAGATGCACTGGTTCAGCAGGTCGCCGGCGAAGATGCAGTCGACGTCGGTGTTGTTGAGGTTCGCCTTGTGCAGCGCGAGGTGGATGGCCTCGTTCTGCAGGCGGCTTTCGGCTTTTTCCCAGCTGGATTCCCCCAGGGTGGTGTCCTTGTGGCACTGGTCGTAATATTGACCGCAGGGCCCTTCGCTCTCTTTTTTGCCGACCACCGACGCAAAGCCGAGCACGGCGGGGTTGGCCTGAAGCTCAATCGTGTATTTTCCCACTCTCGCAGGCATTGAAAACACGCTCCCTTCTCATCGGCTCCGCGCCGCTCAATACAGATGGAAAAACCAGAGGATCAGCCCGTAGATGACCGACGCCGCGGTGCCGTAAACCAGCACGGGGCCGGCAATCATGAACATCTTGCTGCCGATTCCAATCACATATCCCTCGCTTTTGAACTCCATGGCCGGCGAGACGATGGAGTTGGCAAAGCCGGTGATGGGGACCAGCGTGCCCGCGCCGCCGTACTTGGCCAGGTTGTCGTACACGCGCAGGGCCGTGAGGATGGCGCTGAGCGCGACCAGCGTCATGGATTCAAACGCGGCGGCCCCGTCTTTGCCGAGGCCGAGCGACAGGTACCAGTTCTGGAACACCTGCCCCAGCGTGCAGATGGTCCCGCCAAACAGAAAGGCCATCAGCATGTTCTTGCCGTAGGTCGTGCCGGGCGAGGCCTTTTCCGCCATCGTCTTGTATTCTTTTTTGGATACCGTCAATTCGTTTGCCCTCTTTCCCTCAAACTTTCTCTGTTATTCTGCCAAGCGTCCCGGCAAATATGCGCGCCTGCGCGCCCGGAATGAAACGCCGCAAAACGGCGAATCCTAAGCGACGGGCGGGCGTCGGCCCGCGGATTTGCCGGGAGGGGAGAAAATGGGCGGTTTCCATGGCGGCGGGCGCCGGCCGTATTTTGAAGGATGGTATTTCAAGCAGCAGAACGAGACGGACACCGTGGCGCTGATTCCGGCGTTCCATATCGACCGGGCGGGCCGCCGGTCGGCCTCGCTGCAGGTCGTCTGGAACGAAAAATCATTCGGCTTCGCCTTTCCGGAAGGGGCGTTTCGCGCCGGAAAAGGCGGGCTTCCCATGGCGGTCGGGGATTCTGTCTTTTCTGCGCGCGGTTGCCGGCTGAACGCGCGCTCGCGGGGCTGCGAAATTGCGGGCGAGCTGCGCTACGGCCCGTTTCAGCCGCCCGCCGGGGACATCATGGGGCCGTTCCGCTTTGTGCCGTTCCTCGAGTGCCGCCACAGCGTCCTCAGCCTGCGGCACCGTGTGGACGGCGAACTTTCCGTCAACGGAAAAAGCGTCGCTTTCCGCGGGGCGGCCGGCTATGCGGAGGGCGACCGGGGCCGGTCGTTCCCGCGCAGCTATGCCTGGACGCAGTGCTCGGCCGAAGCCGGCTGCGTGATGCTCTCCGCGGCCGAGGTGCCGCTGGGCGGGCGGTGCTTCACGGGCTGCGTGGGCGCGGTCCTGCGGGGCGGCAGAGAGACCCGCATCGCGACCTACCGCGGGGCGAAGGTGCTGCGCGCCGGGGAAGGGGAGATTCTGATCCGCCAGGGCGGGCTGACCTTGGGCGCAAAGCTGCTGGAGCCCGCGGGCGGCTGCCTGCTGCGGGCGCCGGTCGAGGGCGGCATGACCCGCACCGTGCGCGAAAGCGCCGCCTGCCGCGTGCGCTACACCTGCCGCAGGGACGGCGTTCCGCTGTTCGATTTTGAGAGCGGGCGCGCCGGCTTTGAGAGCGCCCGGCGGGATTGACCCGCCCGCCCCGCGGTGCTATGATGATGGCAAAACGGAGGGGGAAGGCGGATGGAAACGGATTCGGAGCGCCGGGCGCTGGCGTACCTTGCGAAGGACCCGCTGCTGCACCTGAACATGACGGAGGCCATCCGGTGCGGCGCGGCGAAGCTGCTGCGGGTCACGGAAAAGAGCGTGCTGCTTTACAGCACGGCCGGCCGCGTCTGCATGGCCAGCGCCGCGGACCCGGCGGAGGCGGAGCGCCTGGCGGGCGCCTGTAAACCGCAGGAGCTTTACGCCGTGTGCCGGCCGTTTCTGGCGGATGCGCTGACAGCGCGGTTCGGTCTGGTGAAAGGGATGGAGTGCCGGCAGGCGGCGTACCTGGGGCGCGCCCCGCTTCCCGAGCCGCAATCCCCCGCTTTCATCCGCCCGCTCGACGAGCGGCACCTGCCGTTCATCCGCGCACACTACAACATCGTGGATTCCCCCGGCTACCTTCGCGGGCTGCTCCGGGCCGGCGGCGTGCTCGGCGCGTTCGTCCCCGGGGACCCGCTGCCCGCGGGCTTCATCGGCATGCACGCGGAGGGCACCATCGGCATGCTGCAGGTGCTGCCGCAGTACCGCCGCAGGGGGATTGCCCTTGCGCTGGAGGTCCGCATGGTCAACCGCCTCCTCGCCCGCGGAAAGATTCCGTTCGCCCAGATTGCCGTCGGAAACACCGCCTCGATGTGCCTGCAGAGAAAGCTCGGGTTCTCGATTTCGGACCGCTCGATTTTCTGGCTTTCCGAAGAAAGACCGGCCGAAACGGTTGACAGCGGCGCGCCGGCGCGCTATCCTGATACATAGGAGAAGCCGCGGAACGGGCCCGCGCACCGGGTCTGCGGCTCCCAATTCACTGACAAATTGAACAGATGGCAGAGTAGGAAACCGCGGGTCATGTGTCCGGGGAACGGGGAGTTGATCCCGGAACGGAAAACCTGCGAAAGGCTTGCCGTGCGGTTTCCGCATCCCGCTGCCGCATACCGGGGGCATCCCCTCCTTTATGTGGCTGTGCTTGCCATGTTCAGGGAGGGATTTTTTATGCTACAAAACGTTCGCAGCTCGTTCCTTTCGCCGGCGTACTGGGCCGCCGCGGCCGCGGAGCTGAAGCGGCCGCGGTCGCTGGTGCTGGCCGGCCTGACCGCGGCGCTCAGCGCCGTTCTGTCTTCCGTCTACATCCCCGTGGGCCTCAACCTGCGGGTGACCGCCGCGTTCCTCGCCGTGGCGTTCGGCTCCATGCTGTTCGGGCCGGTCGTCGGCCTGTTCGCGGGGCTGGCCTCGGACCTTGTGGGGTATGTGCTTTCACCCGGCGGCGTGTTTTTCCCCGGCTACACGTTTTCCAGCATGCTGGCGTTTTTCCTCTACGGCCTGTTTCTCTACCGCAGCCGCCCGACCGTCCTGCGCATCCTGCTGATGAAGCTCCTCATCAACTACGGCGTGCACGTGGGCCTCGGCTCGCTGTGGAGCAGCATCCTGTACGGAAAGGGATATTCCTATTTCTTCGCCCGCAGCCTGCTGAAAAACACGATTCTGCTGCCGCTGGAGGTGGCCGCCCTCGCCGCGGTCTTCCACGCGCTGCTGCCCCTGCTGCGGCGGCAGGGCCTTCTGCCGGAGCGGGGCGGGAAAAAACTTCCCCCCGCCTGACTTCCCGTTGAAAAATTCTCCGCCGTGAAAGGGCGGAGAGTTTTTTTGCTAAAAATTTAACAAATAGCCGTAATTCCTCTTGAAGGCCCCAAAAAGAAGTTGTATAATGCAAACTGGAGTAAATTTCAATAGGCCATTGGGCGAAAGGAGAAATTATGACTCAAAATCAATCCGTATTGAAGTGGACAGGGGAAATGAAGGACCTTGTCCGACCGGACAAGGTCCTGTGGATCGACGGTTCCCGGCAGCAGATCGAGGCGCTGCGGGCGCAGGCCTGCAGAACGGGCGAGATGGTTAAGCTGAACCAGGAAAAGCTGCCGGACTGCTACCTGCACCGCACGGCGGTCAACGACGTGGCCCGCGTGGAGGGCCGCACGTTCATCTGCTCCCGCAAGGAAGAGGACGCGGGGCCGACCAACCACTGGATGGACCCGCAGAAAGCCTATAAAATGCTGTACGACATCGCACGGGGAAGCTACCAGGGCCGCACCATGTACGTCATTCCGTACTCGATGGGTCCCATCGGCTCCCCGTTTTCCAAGATCGGCCTCGAGGTTACGGATTCCATTTACGTGGTGCTGAACATGTCCATCATGACCCGCGTGGGCGACAGGGTGCTCGAGACCCTCGGCGACAGCGACGACTGGGTGCGCGGCCTGCACTGCAAGTGCAACATCGACGCCGAAAAACGCTATATCTGCCATTTTCCGGAGGACAACACCATCATTTCCGTGAACTCCGGCTACGGCGGCAACGTGCTGCTCGGCAAAAAGTGCTTTGCGCTGCGCATCGCCTCCTACCTCGGCAAAAAAGAGGGCTGGATGGCCGAGCACATGCTGATCCTCGGCATCCAGAACCCGAAGGGCGAGATCCACTACGTGGCGGCGGCGTTCCCGTCCGCCTGCGGCAAGACGAACCTGGCCATGCTGATTCCGCCGGAAGTCTACCGCAGAAAAGGCTACAAGGCGTGGACGGTCGGCGACGATATCGCCTGGATGCGCATCGGCCCGGACGGCAGGCTGTGGGCCGTGAACCCCGAAAACGGCTTCTTCGGCGTGGCGCCCGGCACCAACACCAAATCCAACCCGAACGCGCTGGCAACCACAAAATCCGGCACCATCTTCACCAATGTGGCCCTGAACCTGGACGACAACACCGTCTGGTGGGAGGGCCTCGACCACAACCCGCCGAAGCACGGCGTGGACTGGACCGGCAAGCCGTGGGACGGCACCACCGCGAAGACCAAGGGCGCGCACCCCAACAGCCGCTTTACCGCGCCGGCAAAGAACTGCCCCTGCCTGAGCCCCGAGTTCGACAGCGGCAAGGGCGTGCCGATTTCCGCGATTATCTTCGGCGGCCGCCGCGCGCACACCACCCCGCTGGTCTACCAGTCCCGCGACTGGAACAACGGCGTGTTCGTCGGCTCCATCATGGCTTCCGAGACCACGGCTGCCGCGACGGGCGCCGTGGGCGTGGTGCGCCGCGACCCGATGGCCATGCTGCCGTTCTGCGGCTACAACATGGGCGACTATTTCGCGCACTGGATTGAGATGGGCGAAAAACTCGGCGACAAAGCCCCGAAGATTTTCAACGTCAACTGGTTCCGCCTGGACGACAAGGGCCACTTCATCTGGCCGGGCTTCGGCGACAACCTGCGTGCGGTGGACTGGATTTTGAAGCGCTGCGAAGGCGAGGTCGGCGCCGTCGAAACGCCGATCGGCTTCGTGCCGAAGGCGGAGGACATCAACCTCGAGGGCCTCAGCCTCGACCGCGGAACCCTGCAGGGCATCCTCGATGTGGACAAGACCGAATGGAGAAAAGAAGCGGCCAACATCGAAGAATTCTACAAGAAATTCGGCGACAAGCTGCCGGCGCAGCTCCGCAGCGAGCTGAAAAGCCTGAAGGCCCGCCTGCAGTAACCGCTTTTGCGTTTTATCGTCTTTTCCCCCCGAAAAAGTTCCGCGGAATCCCTCATTCCGCGGAATTTTCTGCACTTAGGCATCTCATCTTCAGAAAAGTATGAATAATCTGTTTCAAAAATGAGAAATTTGTGTAAATAAACCATTGCGCCGCGCCCTGAAAATCCTTATACTATCCTTATACATTCTATATTTCTATGCCCGCCCGATATCCGAATTTCCCGATGCCTGCGCAAAAGCGGCTTTTGAGGCGCGCGGCAGGCAATTATTTTACCGGAGGGATCATAAAAAATGGAAGAAAGCAAGAAAACGCCGTACCGCCCGAAGGGCGATTTCTTCGACCTGAAAAGGAACCGCACAAATGCCAGAACCGAAATCCTGGCCGGCCTGACCACCTTCTTCACCATGTCGTACATCCTGTTCGTCAACCCGCAGATTCTGGGGTTGACGGGGATGAACCAGCAGGCGGTCTTTCTGGCCACCATCATCGCCTCCTCCATCGGCACGCTGGTCATGGGGCTGTTTGCCAACGTCCCCTACGCCCTTGCGCCGGGCATGGGGCTGAACGCCTTCTTCACCTACACCGTGTGCTTCTCGCTCGGCTTCAAATGGCAGCAGGCGCTCGCCATGGTGTTCATCTGCGGCGTCATCAACATCCTGATTACCGTGACGAAATTCCGCAAGAGCATCATCCGCTCCATCCCGAAGAGCATCCAGAACGCCATCGGCGGCGGCATCGGCATTTTTGTCGCCTATATCGGCATCAAGAGCGCGGGCCTGCTCAACTTTACCAGCGACCCGGGCACTTACCAGATGCTGAAGGACAAGACCGTCGTCGCCTCCTCCGGCGCCGTGCCGGCCATTGTGCCGCTGAACACGCCCTCGGTCCTGCTGGCGCTGTTCGGCATTGTGCTGATGGTCGTGCTGCTGATGGCGAACGTGCGGGGCGCCATTCTGATCGGCATCATCGCGACGACCGTGGTGGGCATCCCGTTCGGCGTGACGGATTTTTCCAACGCCTCCATCACGGCCGGCACGCTCGGCAGCTCGTTCTCCCAGCTCGGCACCACGTTCGGCGCGGCGTTCGGTCCCGCGGGGATGGGGACGCTGTTCGCCGACCCCTCCAAGCGGCTGCTGGTGATTATGACGATTTTCGCGTTCAGCCTTTCCGACACGTTCGACACCATCGGCACGTTTATCGGCACCGGCCGCCGCACCGGCATCTTCAGCATGGAGGATGAAAAGGCGCTGGAAAACAGCAAGGGCTTCCGCTCCAAAATGGACAGGGCCCTGTTCGCCGATTCCATCGCCACCTCCATCGGCGCGCTGTTCGGCACCTCCAACACGACGACCTATGTCGAGAGCGCGGCCGGCATCGGCGCCGGGGGCCGCACCGGCCTTACCAGCGTGACGACCGCCGTGATGTTCCTGCTGTGCACGGTGCTGGCGCCCATCGCGGGCTGCATCCCCGCGGCCGCGACCGCCCCGGCGCTGGTGCTCGTCGGCGTGATGATGATGAGCTCGTTCCGCGAAGTGAACTGGCCCGATTTGGAAGAGGCTATCCCGGCGTTCGGCGCCGGCATCTTCATGGCCCTGTGTTACAGCATTTCCTACGGCATCGCGGCGGGCTTTATCTTCTACTGCATCGTGAAAATCGCGAAGGGCAAATTTAAGGAGATCCACCCGATCCTTCTGGTTTCCGCGATTCTGTTCATCCTGAACTTCATCGTGCTGGCGCTGATTTAGCGCCTTTCTGCGCGTCCGGCCCCGCCTTCTGAAAACAGGAGGCGGGGCCTTTGCGCGCGCTTCGGCATTTTTGCGTGATTTTTCCGCCTCCGCCCCCCTGAAACGGCATGTTTGCCGCATCCTCCGCATAAGATTGAATATCGCAAAAGTTTGGGGAGGCGGCAGAGCAGTGAAGGGAATCGTGGAAGAGCGCGCCGTGGAGCTTGGCGAGTATATTATTGAAAACAGGACCACCGTGCGGGGTGCGGCGAAGAAATTCGGCGTCAGCAAGAGCACGGTACATAAAGACGTTGCGCAGCGGCTGAAATATATTGACCCGCAGTTGTACCGGAAGGTCAAGGTCGTTCTGGATTTCAACAAGGCGCAGCGCCATATCCGCGGCGGCATCGCCACCCGGCTGAAATACAAGAAAATGAGATGAACCCCGGCCCGGCGAAAAACAGGCGGGCCGCCGGCAGGCCGTGCGGGCACGGCAAAGCCGCGCCTGCCCGCGCGCCCCGGCGGTCTTTTTTGCAGTCTTCCAACCGATTTTTTATTTTTCGGTTGGAATTTTTATTTTTTCAGGTATAATAGAAGCGGAAACAAAAATTCAGTGAAGGAGGCTTCTGTGATGATTTCGGAATTCAGTGAGGATTTGAGGAAGATTTTTCTGGCGGGGCTGGGCGCTGTCGCGGTCACTTCGGAAAAATCAAAGCAGGTCGTCGACGAGCTGGTGAAAAAAGGGGAGCTCACGCTGGAGCAGGGCAAGGTCCTGAACGAGGAACTCCAGCACCGGGTCCGGGAGAAAGCCCGGGAACAGTCGTCCAAGAAAAACGCGGAGACCGTGGCCAAGACCGTCGAAAAGCTGAGCCCGGAGCAGCTGGAGGCCCTCAAGAAAAAAATCGCCGAAGTGGAGGCTGCACGGCAGGCCTCCGGCGGAAAGCAGGAAGATGCCGGGAAATAAAAATTCCGGCAGCAGGGAGCGCCTGAGGGAAATCCTCGCGGTCCTGCGCAGGTACCAGATTGTAAAAGGCATGACGCCGGTCAAGCTCCGGCAGATTTTCGAGGACCTCGGCCCCACGTTCATCAAGTTCGGGCAGATTCTCTCCACCCGGCCGGACGTGCTGCCCGCCCCGTACTGCGAGGAGCTTGGCCGCCTGTGCGCCGACGTGCGCCCGATGAGCTTTGAGCGGGCGGCCGGCCAGGTGGAGCATGAGCTGGGCCGGCCGGTCGGCGAACTGTTTGCCCGCTTCGACCGGGAGCCCATCGGCTCCGCCTCCATTGCGCAGGTGCACTCGGCGGTGCTGAAAAGCGGCGAGAAGGTCGTGGTCAAAATCAGGCGGCCGGGCATCTACGCCGTGATGCAGCGCGACGTGACCCTGCTGCACCGCGTCTCCGGCCTTCTGAAAATCGCGGGCGGCACGGGGGAGGCCATCGACTTCAACCAGGTGATCGACGAAATGTGGCAGGCCGCCCGGCAGGAGATGGACTTTCTCAACGAGGCCGACCAGGCCGAAAAGTTCCGCAAGCTGAACGCCGGCGTCGCCTATGTGACCTCGCCGCGCGTTTTCCGCCGGTACTCCACGGCGGCCGTGCTGGTGATGGAGTACCTGGGCGGCATCCCCATCGACGACGCCCGCGCCCTGAAGGCGGAGGGGTACGATTTAAACGAAATCGGGCGGAAGCTGGCCGAAAACTACGTGAAGCAGGTCGTGGACGACGGCTTTTTCCACGCGGACCCGCATCCGGGCAACCTGCGCGTCCGCGGCGGCAAAATCGTCTGGCTGGACCTCGGCATGATGGGCCGCCTGACGCAGCGCGACCGGCACCTGCTCCGCCGCGCGCTGGCCGCCGCCGTGCGGGGCGACGTGAACGAACTGTGCAGCCTGCTGCTGGTTTTTTGCGACGCGCCGGCGCCGGAAGACCGCTCCCGCCTGTTCGCCGACGTGGAGAACATGCTGAACAAGTACGAGATGCTGGATTTCGGCAGCGTGAACATCGCCAGAATCCGAAGCGACATGCTGGCCGTCGCAAACCGCAACAACCTCTCCATGCCGCAGGGCGTGACGATGCTCGGGCGCGGCCTCGTCACGCTGGAAGGCGTGATCAGCCGCATCAGCCCGGAAATCAACGTGATGCAGGTGATGCTCGGCCATGTTTCCGATTCCGTGCTGGAAGAATTCAAGCCCGCCAGAGAAATGAAAAAGCTCGCCTTCGAGCTGTTCCGCTCCGGCGTCCGCTTTCCGCAGATTCCGTCGCAGGTCGCCGAGCTGCTGAAAATTGGCATCAAGGGGCAGGGGAAGCTCAACGTGGAACTGACCAGCTATGACGGGCCGATGCACGCGCTGGACCGGATGGCTTCCCGCCTGGCGGGCGCACTGGTCGAGGCCGGGCTGCTGGTGGCGTCGGCGATTCTGTGCGCTTCGGATTTGCCGAAAGGGCCGTTCGGCATTCCGGCGGCGGGGTTTGCGGGTTTTCTGCTTGCGCTGGCCCTCGGCGCGGGACTGGCCAGGTCCGCCCTGCGCGGCCGCCGCAGAAAGCCGTGAGCCCGCGCTCCCGCGCAGGTTTTTTGATTGGACTTTATGACGAAATCGAATCGACAGATGCCGTGTATGGCAGGAAGGGAGTGTTTCGGGATGAAAGATTTCTTTGACCTGATTCGCATGCGCCAGAGCTGCCGCAGCTTTTCGGAGAAACCGGTGGAGAAGGAAAAAATCGTCCGCTGTGTGGAGGCCGCGCGCCTTGCGCCCTCCGCGTGCAACAGCCAGCCGTGGGGATTCGTCGTGGTCAACGGCGGCAAGCTGCGCGAAAGCGCGGCGCAGAGTGCGCAGGGAGCGGGCGCGAACCATTGGGCGGAAAACTGCCCCGCTTTTGTCGCCGTGGTGGAAAGGAGCGGGCTGGCGGGCGAACCCGTCGACCAGAAATGGGGAAAGTTCAATCTTGGCCTCGCGGCGATGCAGTTCTGCCTTGCCGCGACGGAACAGGGCCTTTCCACCTGCATGATCGGGGCTTTTGACGAAGAGAAGGCGAAGAAAGCGATGCGGCTTTCCCCCGAAGAGCGGCTGTGCCTGCTGATTGCCGTGGGGTATGCCGCGGACGGCGACCCGCTGCGGAAAAAAGACCGCCGGAGCCTGCGGGACGTTCTGAGATTTGCGGAGTGACGGGGGATGCGCCTGTTTTATGCCGTGAATTTCGAGGAGGAGATCCGGGACCGGCTCTGCGGCGTGATACGCGGTCTGCGCCCCTGCTGTGAAGGCGGCCGCTTTACGCGCCCCGAGAACCTGCACCTCACGCTCGTCTTTCTGGGGGAATGCCCGCCGGGCCGGCTCGCCGCCGCGAAAGAGGCGCTTGCGGCGGTGGACGCCGGGCCGTTCGTGCTGCGCATCGGCGGGATGGGGTGCTTCCGCCGGCAGGGCGGGGACCTTTACTGGGCCGGCGTGGAGCGGACGCCCGCCTTGCTGCAGGTGTACAGGCAGCTCTGCGCCGCGCTGCGCGGGCGCGGATTCCGGCTGGAGGCGCGCGCCTACCGCCCCCATCTTACGCTGGTGCGGCAGGCCGTGCTGAAGGAGGGCTGCGACCGCGGCGCGTTCACGGTCCCGGCCATGAAGATGCAGGTCCGTAAAATCAGCCTGATGCGCTCGGACCGGACGGCCTCCGGGCCGGTCTATACGGAGCTGGCCGCGCAGCGGCTGGGGGAAGGGGCGAAAGAATGAAGGCGCTGATTACGGGGGCGAGCTCCGGGATGGGCCGCGACCTGGCGCGCGTGCTGAGCGCGCGCGGATGCGAGCTGGTCCTGACCGCGCGCCGGGAAGAGCGGCTGGAGGAGCTGAAACGCGAGCTCGGGGCCGGGGTCCGCATCCTGCCCGCCGACCTTTCCGACCCGGCCGCCTGCTTCGGCCTGTATGAGAAGACCCGGGACGACGGAATCGACATCCTGGTCAACGACGCGGGCTTCGGCGTTTTCGGCCCGTTCGACGAGACCGATCTGGACCGGGAGCTCAGGATGATCGACGTGGACGTCCGCGCGCTGCATATCCTCACGAAGCTGTTCTACCGCGACTTCAAAAAGCGGGATTCCGGGTACATCCTGAACGTCGCCTCCGCCGCGGCGTTCCAGCCCGGGCCGCTGTTTTCCAGCTATTACGCCGCCAAGGCGTATGTCCTTCGCCTGACCGAAGCGCTGGCGGAGGAGCTGCGGCGCGACGGCAGCCGCGTCTACATCGGCGCGCTGTGCCCCGGCCCCGTGGCGACGGAGTTCGATTCCGTCGCGGACGTGCGTTTCAGCGTGCGGAGCCTTTCGAGCTTTGCCGTGGCGCGGTATGCCGTGGACCGCATGTTCGCGCGCAAGACCGTGATTGTGCCGGGGATGCAGATGAAGCTGGCCCGGTTTGCCGAGCGTTTCCTTCCGGAGGCGGCGGTCGTCCGGGCCGCGTACCACATGCAGAGGCGCAAGACGCACCCGTAAGCCTGTTTCCGGCAAACAATGAAGCCCCATGCTTTTTTCGCATGGGGCTTCATTTTGTCCGGGTTTCGGCAAATTACTGAATTACTGGTTGTAGCAGTGGATGCCCGGGAATTTCGCGTTTTCGCCGAGCTCCTTCTGGATGTGCAGCAGGCGGTTGTACTTCGCCACGCGCTCGGTGCGGCTGGGGGCGCCGGTCTTAATCTGCCCGGCGTTGAGCGCCACGGCCAGGTCGGCGATGGTGGTGTCTTCCGTCTCGCCGGAGCGGTGGGAGACGACCGCCGTGTACCCCGCGCGGTGGGCCGTGCGGATGGCCGCGATGGTCTCGCTGAGCGAGCCGATCTGGTTCAGCTTAATCAGAATGGAGTTCGCGCAGTGCATACGGATTCCGCGCTCCAGGCGGCTGGTGTTGGTCACAAACAGGTCGTCGCCGACGAGCTGCAGCTTGTCGCCCAGCTCCTCGGTGATTTTGGACCAGCCCTGCCAGTCCTCTTCGCCGAGGGGGTCCTCCAGCGAGCGGACGGGGTATTTCGACGTCAGGTTTTTCCACAGGTCAATCAGCTGGTCGGTGGTGTAGTGCGTCTTGTGCTTGGGCAGGGTGTAGCCGTCCGGCCCGGCCCATTCGCTCGCCGCCGCGTCCAGCGCGAGGAAGAAGTCCTTGCCGGGCTTGTAGCCCGCTTCCTTGATTGCGCTGAGGATCAGCTCGATGGCCTCTTCGTCGGTGGAAAGGCTCGGGGCGTAGCCGCCCTCGTCACCCACGGCGGTCGAGAGGCCCTTCGATTTCAGGATGGCCGCCAGCTTGTGGAAGACCTCCGCGCACCAGCGCAGCCCTTCCGAGAAAGAGGGCGCGCCCGCCGGCATAATCATGAACTCCTGAATGTCGATGTTGTTCGCGGCATGCGCGCCGCCGTTCAAGATGTTCATCATCGGCACGGGCAGGGTGTCCGCCGTAATTCCGCCGATGAAGCGGTACAGCGGCAGGCCGAGCGCGTTGGCCCCGGCTCTCGCGGAGGCCAGCGAGACGGCCAGGATGGCGTTCGCGCCGCATTTCGATTTGTCCTTGGTCCCGTCGGCCTTCAGCAGGGCGGCGTCCACGGCGGCGCTGTCGGTCGCGTCAAGGCCGCGCACGGCCCGGGCCAGCTCGTTTTCCACATGGCCCACGGCCTTGGTCACGCCTTTTCCGCCAAAGCGGGACTTGTCCCCGTCGCGCAGCTCCAGCGCCTCGAACGCGCCGGTGGAGGCGCCGCTCGGCACCGCGGCCGTGCCCGTGGTGCCGTCTTCCAGCGTCACGCGGGCTTCCACGGTCGGATTTCCGCGCGAGTCGAGAATCTGCATCCCTTCGACCTGTTTGATTCTGTAATCTGCCATTCTTAAACCCTTCTTCTGTCAGAGAATTTTTTATGGGAACGGGTGGCCCGGTTTTACGGGCTTCCCCGCAAGTCAGCGTTTGCCTGCGGCGGTCAGACCCCGCTGCCTGCGGAATCCCGCCCCGCTTTCGCAGTTGCTCCCGGTATCACCGGTATTCATTATACCGGAAAGCCGCATCCAATGCAAGTGGAATCGGCCGGCCGGCCGCGCCGAAAAAGCGCGTTCCTCCGACCTGGCACATTTTCTCGGGTGGTATGATAAAAACTGGGAAAACGACCTGATTTCGTGCTATAATAACACCGTGGAGGCCGCCCGCGCCGGGCGCGCGGCGGCGGAGGCGGCCTCGTGAGCGGCCCGGCCCGCGCGGCGCGGGCGGAAGACGGGAGGGTTCCGATGAATCGGACGGACTGGCATGTGAACGAAGACCCGCGGCATATCCTGGCCGGCATCCGGTGCTTCGCCCTCGATATGGACGGGACCGTCTACCTCGGCGAGCGGTGGATAGACGGCGCGAAGGACTTCCTCAGGCGCGTGGAGGAGACGGGGCGCAGCTATGTGTTCATGACCAACAACTCCTCCAAAAGCGCCGACGCCTATTACCGGAAGCTGGAGCGCATGGGCCTGAAAATCCGCCCGGAGCAGCTCATCACCTCCGGGCACGCGACGGTGGACTACCTCAGGCGGCACTTCCCGGGCAAAAAGGTCTTTCTGCTCGGCAACCCCGTGCTGGCGCGGGAGTTTGAGCAGATGGGCATCGTTCTGGACGGCGAACACCCCGACCTTGTCGTCACGGCGTTCGACACGTCGCTGGATTACCGAAAGATGTGCAGAGTCTGCGACTTCGTCCGCGCGGGGCTGCCCTACGTGGCGACGCATCCGGATTTCAACTGCCCGACGGAGACCGGCTACGTCCCGGACATCGGCTCCATCCACGCATTCATCGAGGCTTCCACCGGCCGCCGGCCGGACAAAATCATCGGCAAGCCGAACCGCGAGATTGTGGACTACACCCTGCGGGTCACGCACCACACCGCGGCGGAGACCGCGATGGTCGGCGACCGGCTTTACACCGACATCGCGGCCGGCGTCAACAACGGCCTCACGGGGATTTTCGTGCTGAGCGGGGAGGCCCGGCTCAAAGACCTGCCCGGCTCGGACGTGAAGCCGGATTTGATTTTCGATTCGGTCAGGCGGATAATCCCTTATCTTTAATTGAAACCGAACATAACAATCAGGCCGCCGGAAGCCGCGCGGGCGGGCCGCGTATCAAAAACGGAGGGAAGGCTTATGCCGATACGGCTGATGGCGCTGGACGTGGACGGCACGCTGACCGACGAAGCGGGAAAAATCAGCCCGGAGAACGCGGCGGCGGTCCGCCGCGCGATGGACGCCGGCGTTCTGGTTTCGCTGGCGACGGGGAGGCCGCATCAGGGCGTGGAGGCTATCTGCTCCGGGCTCGGCATCAACGGGCCGCTGATTCTCACGAACGGCTCGCTGGTGCTCTCCGCGCGGGGCGAAATCTGGCATGAGCAGTCGCTGGGCCGGCAGGACCTGCGGGGCGTTTACCGGCATGCCCAAAAGGCCGGCGGGCTCTGCGTCATCGCGTTCCGGCCGGAGGACGTCGTCTTCTGGGCGCCGGGCGGCATGGACGCGGCGCGGATTGCCGCAACGCTGGATTCCTTTCTGCTTTTCAGGCGCTCCGCCGTGGCTTCGCCGGATTCGCTGCCGCTGGAGCGGGTCAACAAGGTGATGCTGATGGGGGAGGAGCGCACGGTCGCGGAGCTTCTGCAAAACTGGCCGGCGGAACTTTCCCACCTGGCGAGGAGCCGCTCCTACCCCTATCTGGGCGAGGTGAACCCGCCGGGGGTCGGCAAGGGGGAGGCGCTCCGCCTCGTCTGCCGCCGGCTGGGGATTGCGCCGGGGGACGTGCTCGCGGCCGGGGACGGCGGGACGGACCTGCCGATGCTGCGGGCCGCCGGCCATGCCGTGTTCGTGCCGCGCGGGCCGCTGCCCGCCGGCCTGCCCGCCGGCTGCGCGGTGGTGCCCCGCAGCGAGCTTGACCGCGCCGTGGCCTGGGCGGCGGCGTGTCGCCGCCGGCAGAGCCGGTTTCGGCCCGGCGTGGGGAACGGTAAAAACTGAAAGTTTAGTCTGCCGGGACTGTCAGAGAAAGCTCCCGAAGCGCATGAAAAACGCTCCGGGAGTTTTTATAGCTGTAGTTTTGTCCTTATAAATTGGCTTTTGGGGGATTTTAAAGTTCTTTTCAGACCGCGCTCAGGCCGCGCCGGGCCCCTACTTTCGGTCTTGTCCGAAAGTAGGCAAAGATATTTCAAAAGACAG
>ENA-UOOH01000655-UOOH01000655.1-fermentation-metagenome-genome-assembly--contig:-NODE-655-length-37909-cov-8.057088_pt1 | contig 37909 bp, 34 predicted proteins | sample MGYA00245778_ERZ724025 | MGnify/ENA primary metagenome ERZ724025 (study PRJEB28704, sample SAMN03018313) | fermentation metagenome | biome: anthropogenic terrestrial biome; feature: soil; material...
ATCGAGACCTTTCGGGGACGGTTGTTTGGGATTGAATGGAATGTGCCGCGAATCGAGGCGTTTCTTTCTCTATCCGCCGCGAATCGCGGCGATGGTTGACGCATAACACGGCGCATAATTGCATATGGCATCGGAGAGGAGAGCGAGCTGGGTACATATGGTGAAAACGCCGCAAAATCAAGGGCTGCAACTAACAACTAATGTCACGTCTGCGGCCAGGGACACCTATGTCAGGATTATATATCCTTAGCGCCCGCCGTCCAGCCCGCTCCATACACCTATACGTTCTATTATACATCAACCATCGTCGCGATTCGCTGCACATAGCAGAAGAAGCGCTGCGAATCGCAGCGTATCACCTTAGCACAGGTCAACATGGGCCTAGAGTCCCTCGGCGTGGAGAGGGGCCTCAAGTTACGCCTTGAGGCCCGTAAGCAGACGTTGCGCCAAGGCCTTGCCATGGATGTGGGTAATGCGTAGTTTGCAGGGCCTCTTCGTCGACGGACCAAGCAAAAGCGAGCCGGCCGCCATCGCCTGTTACCTTGGGGTTGTAGATCTTCCGGTATTTGCGCAAGGGACCGCTGAAGAAAGCGTCTATCCGCTTATCTACGTAGTCGAATCTCTTGTAGCGGCGCTTGTCTATCTTGTTGTAGCGAACATCGCGCAGCCAGGCGTCGATGGTCTCAATCTCTTTGGCTCGTTTCATCTGATCTACTTTGAGCTTGCTTGGGCTCTTGACGACGATTGCCCGAAACCAGCCGGACTCGTCCCGCCGCTCTTCGCCGTCAAGCTTCCGATGGAGGCAGATGCCTCGTTCAGCGATGAAGAAGGGCTCGCCGTCCTTGGACCTGTAGTCCGCTTCCTGGAACTCGTCGTCGCTCGTCTCGAGGATCAGCCGAGCGTAGCAGTCATCGTCGTCGGCCGGGGCCACGAACTTCGTGCCCTTTGAATCCAGCAGGAACACGTTCTTCACGCTTGCAAGCGCCCTATCTGCTACCACAACATATTCGGCGCGGCCTGCCGTGCTGAGCGTGGCTTTCAAGGTCTCAAGGTTATCGACGACGAGCTCGGAATCGGTCCTTCCTTCCACAGCATATCCGAACGCTACGAGCCCGGAGTCGTCATATGCGCCTTCGAAGTAGAAAGATGTGCTATCCCATATCACAAGCTCGGGCGAGATCCCGAAATCGCGTATGAGCTTGAGGCAGAGCAGAGCCAAAAGCGGTTTCAGAAGAAAGATATTCCCGATGACCCTCGACTCGTACCTCCTGAAAACGCCCGATGGATACGGGTTGAAGGTTCCGCAGTGCTGCCTTTTGGGGTTTCTGAGCGCCATGCCGACCAACCCCTCGCGTCTGCATCGATGCTATGTTCGACATGAGTTCGGTACGTACCTTCTCAGAATATTCGGACTATTGTTCGAAGATTCAGTCTTTTCTACTGCGGAAAATGAGCAGAGAGACGCCGGAAGCCTCATGCGCCAGGTGCTGCTTCGTGCCATGGATATGGGTAACGTGTAGACGTAGATGGGCGGACGGCCCTAGACCATTACACCCTCAGTTCGTCCGTTCATCTTGTTGGTATACATGTGCTTTGCAGGAACTAGGGCTAATATCAGCCAATGCCACACCAATACCACACACCGAGAGGATGTGTAGATTCGTGGAGGTGTGATCCGCGCACTTGCGCTTGCTCCTTGTCGTGATGATAGGACTGGGTTCTGTGTCGGGGACTTGGGCTGGTATGGCTGCCGGTATGGCCGGGATGGTCGGGGCTGCGCGGGCCGACCTTCCGGCGGACGTCCTGGCGTGGTTGGCGCTCATGCCGGAACTGGCCACGGCGCAGCAAGGCATGGCCGTGGTGGAGTCACAGCGCAGGCTGACAAACGTCTCCGGCTGAGTCGGGGCCCGTAGCCGGCCTACACGGACGGCTAACGCGACCGGCTCAGGTAGAACACCGCCAGCTGGGTGCGATCGCGCAGCTCCAGCTTTTCCAGGATGACGCTGAGGTAGTTGCGCACCGTACCTTCGCTGAGATGGAGGGTCTCGGCTATCTCCCGGTTGCTGAGCCCTTGGGCAACGAGTTCGATTACGTCTTTCTCTCTGTCGGTGATCCCGCGCCCGGCGAGGTCGATCCCTTCGTCGTCGCGCAGCAGTCCGGGCAACTTGGTGATCACGGCGTCCCCTAACACGCTCTGGCCCATGCACACCGCTTTCACAGCCGGGATGATGCTCTCGAAGTCTTGCTTGAGGATGTAGCCCTTCGCCCCAAGGCGCAGCGCCTGCAGGATATAGTCGTCGTCCAGAAACGTGGTGAGGAAGAGTATCCGGGCGTCCGGGAACTCGTCCAGAATACGCTTGCACGCCTCGAGCCCGGTCATGCGGTCCATGCGGATGTCCATCAGAAGCACATCCGGCTTTAGTTGCGCGAAGAGCGCGACTGCCTCATGGCCGTCGTGGCCCATTCCGACTACCTTGATACCTTCATCTCCCTGCAGAATGGTCTTCAGGGACCGGCATACCAGCCGGTCATCGTCTACGACCAGCACTCTCATGCAGCCGACCTCCTTTGGGGATGGAGACGAAGACACTGAACCCACCGTCTCGCCTGATCAGGAACTGACCGTCCAAGGCGGCCACGCGGTCGGCCATGCTGCGCAGGCCCAGCCCGTCCGCACCTTCGGCTTCGCCTGACGCCCTGGATCCGTTATCCTCCAGGACGAGCTGGTAAAGCGCGGGATGTTCCAACAGTGTCAGGCTGACTACGCTCGCGTTGGAATGACGAATGATGTTGCTCAGCCCTTCCTTGACGATGGCGATGAAGCAGTACGTGACTTCCTTCTCCGGTTGAGTCTCAAGCCTGTAGTCAAGACGGATCGGGCAGAATGCGAAGTCTCGCGCCAAAGCTTCGATCTGCGCTCTCAAGTCCAGCGATTCTTCGTGCAGATCGTGGACGCTGGCCCGGACGCTGTCCATGGCCTGCGATAGAGTGTCCCGAATCACGGCCAGGCTTTGCTCAAGATCTTCCTGTGCATCAGTGTCAGTACGTGCCCGAGCGGCCGCCGTTGGGCCGCGCTGCGCGACCATGATCGCGCCGACCTGCAGGATGGACCGCGATAGCAGGTGCCCTACGTGGTCATGGATCTCGCGGGCGATGCGACTGCGCTCCCCGAGGGTCGCCAGGCGGATCTCATAGTCCTGCTTCTCCAACAGCTCTCGATTTCTCTGCTGTAGCGCCATGGCCAGTTCATGGCCATCGTCCCGCAACTGCTTGAGCTCTGTCTGGCTGCGTCCCAGGGCATCTGCCCGATGCCTCAGGGCACAAGCCGTTGCCGTCAATACAGCCACAATCAGTGCTGTGCTCACAGGCAGGGATGTGAAGCATGCCGCCAACCCTGCTGCAGCGATCAGCGCCCACCAGGCCTGTTTGGGCGCGAAGGCATCATAGTAGACTAGTGGGAAGAAGAGACAGAAGCCGGGCCAGACGGCGCTTGCCGCAGTGTAGGCCGCGATGCTCGCTAGGCGAAATCCGGGCGAGGCCAAATAGCCGTTGAGCCCGCTGACTGTCACTGCAGTTAGCAACGCCGCTACGGCTGTCACATCGCTCGGCTGCCCCGAAAGCAATGCGGCGCAGCACGCCAACATGAGCAGCCTGTCCACAATTGTGTGCATGGCCACAGCTCCTTCGAGATCAAGTCTACCATCCCTGCCTTTGCCCAACAATACGTTGGCATTGCGCCCGCGGGCCGACGAGAATCATGACACGCACCGATTGTGACAACTGTCATCCCGAGAACTGACGGTAGGCACTAACGGCGCGACGGCGCAGCCGATAGAATCGAGGCACAAACAGATCGGGAGGAGTCGCGATGCTTGTTAGGGTGGAGAACCTGGTGAAGCGATACGGAAACCTGCTTGCCCTGGACCACTTCAGCCTGGAGGTGGCCGAAGGCGAGATCCTGGGTCTGTTGGGTCCCAACGGATCCGGCAAGACCACCACGATCAACTGCATTCTGTCGCTCCTCAAATACGACAAAGGCGTGGTTGAGGTGTTCGGCAAGCCGATGACGCCCGATGCCTACGACAGCAAGCGCAACATCGGCATCGTGATGCAGAACGTTGCGGTCTTCCAGGAGCTCAGGGTGGATGAGAACATCGATTACTTCTGCGGAATGTATGTGAATGACCCCAAGACCCGCCGCCGCCTGGTAGATGAGGCCATCGAATTCGTTGGTCTGGGCGAATTCCGCAAGTTCACCCCGCGGAAGCTTTCGGGCGGGTTGCTGCGCCGGCTCAATATAGCCTGCGGCATCGCCCACAAGCCCAGGCTTCTCATCCTGGACGAACCTACGGTGGCTGTGGATCCCCAGAGCCGGAACAAGATACTAGAAGGCATCCGCGAACTCAACCGTCAGGGCACTACTGTGATATACACCTCGCACTACATGGAGGAAGTCGACCATCTGTGCACCCGGATCGTGATCATGGACAAGGGCAGGACTCTGGCCACGGGCACAAAGGAAGAGCTCAAGTCGATGATCAACGATGGAGAGACGATCAGCGTGGAGCTCTACATGTTGCAGCCCGACGATGTGAGTCAGATCCGCCAACTGCCCCATGTCGCGCGGGCGGACTATGCCGAGAATCGCCTGAGTGTGCATTACGATGGAGGCCAGCACAATCTGCTGAACCTGCTGGACTATTTGAAATCCCGCGATCTCTTGTTCGGACGGGTCTTCTCGGAGCAGCCGACGCTGAACGATGTGTTCCTCGAGATCACCGGCAGGCAACTCAGAGACTGAGGGACAGAGAGGAGTGCAAGACAGTATGTTCATGCATGTGTTCGGCTATCGCCTGAAGTGCCTGGCGCGAGACAGAGAGACGGTGTTTTGGACCGCGGTATTCCCGCTTATCCTGGCTACGATGTTCCACTTCGCCTTTGGCCAGCTCATGAAGGGAAACGAGGCGTTCAGCCCTGTCAAGACCGCGGTGATCGACAACGATGCCTATCGCAGGGACTCGTTCTTCCGGCAGACGCTGGAGATGCTGTCGGCGCCGGGGGAGAACCAGATGATTGAGCTGACTGTGACCGATGAGCAAGAGGCCCGTCGATTGCTGGAGGGCGGCATCGTGGCGGGGATCATCACTGTCGGCGATGCTATCGGGCTCACTGTAAGTCGGTCGGGGATCGACCAGAGCATCCTCAGGGCGATTCTGGATGAGTATGCGCACACGTCCGCCACGGTCGCGGGCATCCTGGCGAAAAACCCGGCGGCGGCAGCAGGGCTCCTTTCGAGGCTCGGGCAGAGGCGCAGCTACACCCAGCAGGTGTCGTTTAGCGATGCCGCGCCCAACACCGCGCTCAACTACTTTTATGCGCTGGTAGCCATGACCTGCCTGTACGGCGGTTTCTGGGGACTGCGCAACACCACCGATGTGCAGGCGGACTTGTCGCCTCAGGGAGCGCGGCGCAGCGCGGCGCCCACGCGCAAACTCCAAGTGGTGGTGTGCGACTCAGCCGCTGCGCTTGTCGTCAGTCTGGGCGAGGTTCTGGTACTTTTGGCGTATCTTGCGTTGGCGCTACGCGTGGATTTCGGAAACCAGCTGGGGTATGTGTTGCTGACGTGCGTGGCGGGCTGCGTAGTCGGCGTGTCCTTCGGCGCCTTCATAGGCACTATGGTCCGCAAGAGCGAGGGTGTGAAGACCGCGATCCTGACTGCGTCGAGCATGGCGATGAGCTTCCTCGCGGGACTGATGGTCGTCAACATGAAGGACATGATCGCCCGCAAGGCGCCTGTCCTGGCCTACATCAATCCGGCGGCTTTGATCACCGATGCCTTCTATAGCCTGTACATCTTCGATAGCCATCGTCGGTTTTTCCTCAACATCGGCCTGCTGTTCCTGATTTCGGCGCTGATGTGCATTCTGAGCGTTCTGCGCCTGAGGAGGGAGAAATATGCAAGTCTTTAGAGCCTACTTCAAAGTGATGCGCGCCTCCGCCGGGGGGATAGCCATCTACCTCGTGGTTTTCCTGGGATTGTCCGTTATGTTCTCCTCTGCCGGCTCTCCGCGGACGATGGGGGACTTCACTCAGACGAAGACGCCCATCGCCGTGATCAACCGCGACAAAGACGCTCCGCTTGCGCAGGGGTTGGCGAGCTATCTGGCTGAGACCAACAACGCGATTCCGTATCCGGACGATGCAGAGAAGCTTCAGGACGCGCTGTTCTTCCGCAACGTGGAATACATCGCGATCATCCCTGACGGCTTTTCCGCCGATTTCATGGCGGGCCGCCGCTGCGCCGTGCAGAAGGTCATCGTGCCTGATTCGGTGAGCAGCCGCTACGTGGACATGCGCATCGATAAGTACCTCAATACCGCCCGCCTCCGCCTGCAGTACGGCGGGGAAGAATCGCAGGCGCGGTTGGCGGCGGCCGCCCGGGCCGATCTGGAGTTCGAGACCCCGGTCGCAATAGAGTCCGCCTCGGCTTTCGGAAGCTCGACTCAGGGGTTCGTCTACTACTACCGGTATTTCGCCTTCGCAGTGCTGGCCATGATCATGATGGGTGTGAGCTCTATCATGATGGCGTTCAACAAGCCCGACCTGTACCGGCGCAACCTGTGCGCCCCGATCCCGGCGCGCAGCATGAGTCTGCAACTGGCAGCGGGTCACGGGGTGTTCGCCTTGGGTTGCTGGGCGCTTCTGGTGTCGGCGAGCTCGGCCCTCTATGGCAAAAGCCTGCTTTCTTCCGGCCTGATGTGGCTGTACTGCCTCAATTCGCTGGCGTTCACCATGGTGAGCACCAGCATCGGGTTCTTGGTCGGCAGTTCCGTGCGGAGCCACGGAGCGCAGGCAGGGGCGGTGAATGTTATCGCCAACGGCATGAGCTTTCTCTGCGGGGTATTCGTGCCGCAGTCGATCATGAGCAAGCCGGTGCTGGCCTTCGCGCGGTTCCTGCCTGCGTACTGGTATGTAAGGGCAAACGATGCCATCTCGGCGCTTTCCCGGCTCACTGCGAGCACGTTGCGTCCGATATACGGCCACATCCTGATTCAGCTACTGTTCGCCATCGCCATCTTCGCCACGGCTCTGCTGCTCGTCAAAGAGCGGCAGGCGGCGTAGAAGGGGCGGGCAAGCGGGCGCGCGGGAGTTTTCGATGCCCGGACTTTGGTGGATGCTGCCCTGGACTGCAGGCGACCGGTAGGCGTTCAGGATGATCTAGCCCTGGCTCAGCGCCTCCCGGATATCTGTCGCGAGGGCGTCGATCAGTCTTTCTTGGTAGCCCGCCTTTTGCTCTGCAAGCATCGCTTCTTTGGCTGGAAGAAGCAGAGGCGCCGTGATCGTCTGAAGCTTGGCGAGGCGGTCTGCGGGAAGGGGCGTCTCCGGCATGCAGTGTAGATAATCCTGAAGTCCGTAGCGCCACGGCTGGACTGATTCCGGGAACCGATCCATCAGCTTCTGGGCCATCTGAAGCCCTTCGGGGTCGAAATCCCCTGAGTAGAACAGCGTGGCCCCGCCGGCTGCGAGTTTGCCCAGGATAATCCAGGCAGCCAGTTTGAACTGCCCGTGGGTACAGACCATGGGCGGTCGGCGAACGCATCGTGGTAGGTCGTCCGCTATCTCATCCAGTACGGCCGAGAAGACCCCTGAGTTCTCGATGACGAACACAGCCGGGCCGGCGTCGCGGTGTTCCCAAGGCCCCGCGCATGTTTCGAAAGGCCTGCACGACTGCACCCTGACCAGTTCACGTAGGGGAACGTTGAGCACGGCGCCTTCTTGGCAGGCTGCGACCCATGTTGCCAGCGACCGGGCGGTGCCGGGGGGCGCGCAGGGGGCGGCGCCGGAGGCCAGAATTCCGGTGCATGTGACAAAGTTGAGGAGGTCATCCCGGATTATCCCGAACTGCGCTAGGAGCTCAGTGATGTCTTCGGCCCCGAGGGGCGATGCGATCGGCGCCGCCGTCGGTGACTCGGAAGCTCTCACCCAGTTGAGCGCGGCGATGAGGTGCTTGCCCAGTTCGGTGTGTATGTCGAAGCCGTGTGGGTCGCCGGCGATGCGACTTGCGAACACTGGAAGTCGCTCGTATCTTCCTGAGTCTGGGCGAGAGGGATCAGTGGGCAGATCCGCCAAGGCACGAAGGACCGTCTCTAGCTGAGCGCGCAACGCCGCTGGATCGCGGCCGTAGGAGCGATGGACGCTCCGGCTCCCCGGGCCTTTGACCGCAGCGTTGTCGAGCCATGCCCGACCGTGGGGCGATCCGCATGTGTCGCGCAGGCTTTCGAAGTATGCGCTCTTCGCTGCCTGGCGTTCATCACGCTCTTCCGCAAGGGTCCTTATGGGGCCTCCCTGGTAGCCCTCGAGGATTCTGGCCAGTTCAAGCCCGGCAAATCTGGTGCGCTCGAGCGCCTCTGCGAGGCACCGGGCGGGAATCGCGACTGAATCGCGGGAGCTGTAGTCGGCGCGGAAGAGCTCCGACAGGGCCGCTCTCTCGGCATCGTCAAGCCGATCTAGTTTCACCTTGCCGCGAATGTCGCCCGTGCGCCTGTATTTCTGGATGACCTGGTCGATCAGGCGGTGAAGCCCCTTTTCCTTTCTGAAGAACTCTACCGCGTCAGCCAGCCGCTCGTCCACACTCATCATTGTTCTGCCGCTGCGGCGGCCACCATATCCCGCACGGCCCTGACTTCCTGGGCCGACTCACCGGCCGCTTCCAGCTCCTGGGGTGATTCGAGCAGATGACGCGTCCGTCCGTCCCAGCGATAGCGCACACAAGTCACGAATGATGCGTTCCTTGGACGAACGAGCTCGCAGATGGATAGGGATGAGACCGTATCGTAGTCTCCCCACAGGCCCGCTGAGTTCATGATGTAGTCGAAGCCAAGTTTCTCCAGGAGATCGAACATGTCGCGCACGTTGTTCTCGTCAACGCCCGCGAACGCCTCGTCCAGGGAGATGACGTAGGGCGCATCGTCACGCGCCTCGGAGTACCTGGAGAACGCGGCAGACAGCAGCGGGATGTACATTGCCATTGCCTTCTCACCTCCGCTGAACTTGTAGAAGGCGTTGTTGGTCAGCTCCCGCTCGCGTTCGCCCCGGCGGTTGTAGTACAGAGTGAAGGAGAACCACTGCCGGTAATCAAGCACTTCCTTGATCGCCCCGTGTAGAGTGTCGCCCTGCCTACCCTCAGCGAGCATCTCCTTTGCATGGTCTATCCTTGACCTGAAATGCTTGACCACTCTGTTCATGTCCTCTTCCTTCAGCAAGCTCGGGTTAGCCCTCAGCAGATCCACGAGATCTTTCGTGTCCATCTCGTCCTCGAATTCCGCCGTGCGGGGGCGCCAGCGCAGATCGAAGGTGAGGCCGCTCGAAGTGTCCCTCTCGGCCATCAGATCTCGGATTCGCCTGACCCACTGCTCTGCTCGGCCTATTCGTTCCCTGATGATCCTGCCGACGCTGTGCATGATGATCTCTTCGTAGAGCTCACGGTCCTTTTCGCTGAGCAGCCTCTGCTGAAGCTCAATCTCCCGGTCTAGCTGGTCGCAGACGAAGTAGGGGCTCACCCGTTTCCCTCCGTACTCCATCAGAACCTGCAGCCGCCGGGACCTCTGCCTCAGCTGTTCCCATTCGGCGTTTTCGGCCTCAGCGCCTTCGCCCAGGACGGGTAGCTCCGCGTCAAGAATAGGCTCAATCGCGGGGCGGTACTCCACGAGGACTCCGATCTCCTCATAGAAAGACTTGGTCAGCCGGCCCGTGACTGCCGCCTGATCCAGGCTGGAGCGAGTGAGCAAGTGCCCGAGTTTCTTTGCTGCCGTTTTGGCTCTGGCTAGAGCATGAGCTTCGCCATCGCCATCGCCATCGGCATCGTCGTCAGACGAATCGCGGACGCTGACGAAACCTAGCTGTTCGTCATCGAGGAATACCCTCCTCCATGCGTACGCCGCCGACTGGGCGAAGCGGAGTTCCTGCGCGTGGCCTGCGATGTCGCGCTCAATAGACTCCACAGCCGCCGCCGCGCTGCCCTCTCTGCGCCCGAGCTCCTGCATCTGGGCGGGGATCGCTCTCAGGCGATTCACCACTTGCGCTACGCGGCGGCGTATCTCATCCGCCCCGAGATCGGCGAGGCGGGTTTGGACTTGCTCCAGTTCGAGCGAGATCTCGTCAAGGGAAGATGTGAGAGAGTCGATCTCGCGGATAAGCTCGGCTGAGTCCGCCGCTACGCCGGCGAGCCTCTCCTGGTATTCATGCGCGAGTATAAGGCTGTTACTTAGTTCGCCGTGCACGAGCTCCGTCTCGTGCAGACGATGCACATACTCCTTCATGGACGCCACGGCCCAATCGTAGGCATCCTCAGTCGCCTCGAGCTTCAGTCCTTCCGCGGCGGCGGCGAGGCGCGCGCGCACCTCCTGAAGGCTCAAGTAGGCCTGCTTCATCTTATCATTGCAGCGCTCCACTTCCCGCTCGTGTGCCTGTATCTCCAGCCTTACGCGAGCGAGCTGCTCGAACGCTGCGAGCGCCTCCGCATCTTTCGGGAAGGCTGCGTGCTCCAGGTTGAGCTGGCGCTGGCGTGCGTTGATCATGCTAAGCTCCGATTCGAGCGCAAGATACTGATCCCGAATCGATACGAGCTCTGCCTCAAGCCGCGCGATGGTCTGCTCGCGGAGCCTTCGTCGTGCCTCCCTACCGATGAACGATGCAGGCTCAGCCTTGACAATTGAACCTTCGACTATGCCGATGCGGTATGCGCCGTGTTCGGTCAGGGCCGCGGGAGCCGGGGCGGGGAACGCGGAGCCGACGACGAGCACGCTTGACAGGGCATCCTGGATGTCTCTTTCCGAGATGCCGGAGTCTTCCGCTGCCGCAGGGCGGAGGAAGTTAGCGAGTGTGCGCGCGAGAACCTGAGGCTCCGGCCGTATGATCCTATCTGATTCCAGTGACGCGATGTCGAAGCCCCGAGGCACGATAATCGCGTCGAGCAGGCCCATCTCCCGGACGGCCGATTCGATGCGGCCGCGCAGGTCATCGGACACTTCATCGCAGAACTCAACTGCGGCGAAGAAGGGCACGTGCGGTATGCCGGCTTCTGCCAATCGCTGCCTGGCGGCGATGCTCTCGGGGCTGCGCGGAGGCTCGGGGTCGGTCTTCTTCCGCCATTGGGCAAGCTCGTCTTCCTTCGCGTCGATCTCGCGCTTCTTGACGCCCATGGCGTGCTCGATGTTGAGCATCTCGGCATGCATCGCGCGCAGGCGGCGGGCATGGGCGTCCTCCTCAGGCGCGCAGACTTCCGCGTATCTGTATGGCTCATACAGCTGCGAGACTCGCCTGGAGATCTCGTTGGTTTCGTCGCCGGTGAGCTCCAGCTCCTGGCACTCTTTCCGCCACCGATGGAACGCCTGTGTGAGCGAGTCCTTTGCCCCTTCGAAGCTCCCTTCGAGTTTGTGCTCTTCATTGCGGGCCAGGTCCAGTTGCTTCTGCGCTTCGCCCAGCGTCTGCTGGGCTTCCTGGTACTTCTCCCGCTGGGCAACGTGTTCGCGGATTATGCTGCGCACAGACTCGAGCCTGCGCAGATGGCCTTCAGCTTCCTTTCGCCACAGAACGAAGTCGCTAGAGGACCGTGGATCTTGCTCGAATTTGAGCACCGACACAGCATGCGGCTCATACTGCGCCTCCGCGGAGTCCGTTTTCATGGCTGTGAGCGCTGCTCGGATCTTGGCTTCAGCGGCGGTCGCCGTCGATTCACACTGGCTCAGCTTGTCGCGTAGGCCCGATTCCATCTGCTGTTTGCTGGACAGTTTACTGTGCTTATGAGACTTAGCCCTCTGGAGGTTGGCCTGGTCCGCCTCCAGGCTCTGCTTCTGCTGCTCAGCCCTGAACACGTCATGTTCCTTGAGGCGGGTCTCCTCATCTTCAAGGACCCTCCTTTCGCGTTCGAGTGCGTCAAGCTCCTGGTCGCACTGGGCTTTTTCGGCCCGGCATCGCTCGAGGTCTGCCGCAAGCTCTTTGCCCAGGCTTTCAAGGCGTTCGCGATGCTTGACCGAGCTTAGGAAGGCCTGCGCCTTGTCGACGAGCGTGAACTGATTGTATAGGTCATACTGCTTGCACAGGCGGGCAAGGGATGCCCGATCCCGTGTAGTCTGGTCGAGCTGCTGCTTGATCTGGTCCATGTTCTCGATGGTGTCCGAAAGCGGCCTGAGCTCGTCGTCGGACAGGGTGGGAAGCGATGCGGCCAGGATCTCGTATATCACTGTGGGCTTGAAGTCCCTCGACAGCTTGGGCGTACGGAGTTGGATGAGCAGCTGGATGAGCTCATCGAAGGCTTCGAGCGAATCGAACCCGAAGACGTACCTGTTGACGAGCTCCATGTACTCTCGCTGAGTGCGCACAACGCGACCGCCCGCGCCGAGCTCCTCTTCGAGCTGGCGCCGGGTCAATGGAATCTTCTGCTCTTCGCCTTTTTCGGCGCTGAACTCCGTCTTGTAGAGCAGCAGGTCGCGACCAACGCGGCGGTTGTCATGGATCACGAAACCCCAGAAGTCCATGTCCGCCCCACGCCTGGCCTTAAGCCCAATGCCGGTCGTCATGAACTGAGGCGTGTTCGCGCGTTTGTACTCCAGGTACAGGTATCCAGTGCGCTCTTCCCGATCCACGACTTCCTTCTCGCCCAATAGGTAGTCTTCCATCCGCCGTGCACGCGAGCCGAACGGATCCAGCCGGTCAGCGCTCTTTCTCCCATCCAGCAGCACCGGGATGAGGCTCTGCATCGTCACCGACTTGCCCGAGCCGTTTGCCCCCCGAAGGAGCAGCTTCCCATCGGAGAACACGAACTCCTCGTCGTCGTAGTACCAAAAGTTCAGGATTCCTGCCCGATGGATGCGCCATCTGTCGTCTGACCTGCGTCCGTGCAATTCTCACTACTCCTTTGCCGCCAGGTCGGCGGATAGCTTCTCGTCAAACTCGGCCGGATACTCCCCAGTTACGCGACCCAGCGCCGGCATGAGAAGGACCATGCCGGATGCGGGATCCTCGCGCGCCAGTCGCCATTCGACAAGGAATGCCTTGAGTTCGGAGGCCGCTTCTTGCAGTTTGGCCCTTCGGTGCTGAACGCCCCATCCTGGTCCGTATCTGGACTTGCATATGCTCACGAAACGCTCGAAGTCGACCGGGGTGAGCCTAATAGTCCCGTCAGGTTGCATTTGTAGTTCGCCCGCGGCGAGAGCTTGGCGCGCAACCGCCGCGAACTGGAGCGAGATGTCCGAAATGCCCTTGGCATCGGGATATGTGGTGTACCTCATTCTCCGCTCGGGCAAAACCAGCATAGCGCAGTTTCGGTATAGCTCGAGCCTGAAATCGGTGCGAGCCTCGATGTCTTCTTGGATGCGGTTACGGTAGTTGCGGAGGTACACCATGTCGGGATCCAGGCTTCCACTGCTTTCGCTCCCGTACAGCGCGGGGCACAGGAAGAGCTCGCGGTAGATACGATGCCGCCGGGCTGCAGTGCTCTCCCGGTTATCCCCAGTCTGGCCTACGGTCTCTACATCCTCTACATCAGATCCCAGGTCAGCACCAACGTCAGCCCCCGCTTCAGTCTCGATCCAGGATGCAGCGAGGAGTTCGCGCATGGTTGCAAACTCCGACAGGTCCTTTGGATAGGGACGCATGAAGTATCTGGACACAACCGTCACGTCATAGAGCACTTCGGTTTCCGGACGGAAGCTGAATTGCTCCACATCGCCCTCGACCGGCTGGATGATGCCCACACTCTTGGCGAATGTGAGGGCCCTGACCAGGGATTTCCTGTGCTCGTACTGGACCCAGTCCAGCCCTATCTCGGCAGGGCATGTGGCCATGAGATCATCGCACACTTCACTCAGTAGGAACTGCTCCTCGACGGCTTTTCGGTCGAGGTAAGCGAGTATGCAGCAGAACAGGGCGTAGTCCATGGGGAGCTTGAACTCAGGGATCCCCATGTATGCCTCAGGCCGGGCGGGAATCTTCTCGAGGCGTGCGAAGTATCGGTGCACGACGAGCCTGAAACCCAGCTTGTCCATGGCGTACGTTCTCAGGACTGCTTCGCGCTCGCGGACCATTCGGTATTTGTCAGGCTCCCTGTCCCTCAGGATCCACCACTGCTCCATCAGGTGAGACAAGGCTTCCTTGGCTATGTCATCGAACGGGACCTCAGGCAAGGTTTCTACCTCCAGACCTGTAGGGCGTCACAAGGAATTCGTAGTTGGGCGTCTCCAACACTCCATCGCTGGACTCAAGGCGTATCCTGTCGTTGTTCACTAACCTCAGCTGTACCACATCGCCGGTTTCAGTTTTCGCTCGCATGTCCGAACTGATCATACACCGGTCGATCCAGGCCAGGAGCACCCGACGCACGTTCGGGTCTACCGGGCCCAACTCCGCCAGGGCGATCCTGCCTTCGGTGATGATCTCTTCGATCAGCCGCCGTTCGGCGGCCCTTTCCCGAAGATGCGTTTCGAGCATCTCCCGCTTTTCGCGTTCGCGGCTCACAACTGCGCTCGGTTTGGTTCTCTCGCGGTAAAGCCGAGTCCTGGGTTTGATCGTGACGATGGACGGGGGCAGGTCCCACACTTCTGAGTACATGTCGTCTGAGGTCGGGAAGTCCGACACGAAGTGACGGGTGTTTGGAACTCCGAATACGCATGCGGAAAGCTTGTGCGCCTCTTCAATGCCATCGAGCCCGGCGAACCAGCGCGCCAGGTAGAGATAGTCGTTGTACCGACTGCGGATGTTCTGGCTTCTTTCGCCGAGCCTCTGAGCAAACCGCGTTATCCTGCGGATCGTCTCGTTGGTTTCGTTCTGAAGGTACGACAGATCGCTTTCTCGGCCTCCGGCACCCAAGAACCAGTCTCTCAGCCCCTGCCACTGCCCGTGAAGCGTGGCCTCGAGGTCGGATTTGGACGGCCGCGCGTCCAGCCTCGGGATGCTGAGCTGGTGGTCGGCGACTTGGCTCGCCAAGCGGCGCACGGTATCTTCCGGAACGCTCCGCAAGAGCGCGTCTATCTTGGCTGATGTACGCTGCAAAGACGACATGAAGTCGCGAAGGTACTCAGTGAGCGCATCCTTATATACAAGGAACGCTTCAGTCTTCATCAGCCCCTCAACTTTTTCACTCTTCAGATGCGCAAGGTAGTCGGCGGCGTTCTGCGTCAGCCGCTTGAAATGCCCAAACGCGTCGTCCCAGGCCTGACTGACTTCCTCGTTGGATCGGGCGCTGTTCAGGCCTGTCGTGGATCCGGCCGCGGATCCTGCCGTGGATTCATCCGCGGATCCATCCGCGGATCCTGCCGTGGACCCGACCACCGGCCCGACGAGCGCTTCGAGTGACTCCAGCATCCGCTGGACCAGGCTCCTTTCGAGCGATCCGCCGAAGGAGTCGCCCATCTGTTCCAGGCTCCGCACCATTCTCTCGATCTCGACTGTGTATGGAGCGCATTGATATCTGAAGCGCTTCTTCTTGAACTGCTCGATGCTGGCTACCCTGCCCGTCTCCTGACGGGGTATAAGGTTCTTCCACTCAACGAGCTGGTCGAGGTCGCGAGTGAGCAGGTCTTCAGTGTATTCGCGAAAATGCAGGCTCTCCTTCAGATGATCCAGCACTTCCCCAGGGAGGAGGTAGTACCTGAGCCGTTCGTGCTGGATATAGAAGTACCGGAGGATGGCGCGGTAGCGCCACGCATTCTCGGTAGTGAGGTAAGTGACCTCAGTGATCGGTTTTAGCAGTCTATCGTCCACTAGCATCCGCCCATTCCTATACTCGGTATGACCGCGCGCTCCATGCGTGCCGGGACTCCCAAGCGCCCAGAGCGCCCCAGGCACCGGGAGGGTCGATTGACCCCTAAAACTTCGTGATTGGGTCGCGACATCCTTCAAGCAATGAGAGTGAACTGGACCAACAATGCACGAGACTGGGAGAATCGAGCGTGCTCGCATGGGCGCGGAGCATCGCGACTGCCGCTAGCCTGGCGAGACCACGCAGGGCCCCGTCAAAGTCGTGCTAACCCTGCAGACCGCATAGTCGGTCTGTTGAGCTTACCCGTGCCTTCGGGTTTCCCGAAATCGTGGCCACTCCATAGACGTAATCCAGCCGTTGAGCAGGCTGCGTATGGAACAACCTGGGATGCTCACTTTTTGACGGAAGTTTCGCGGATAACGTCCAAAAGTGAACACAGGTGCATTCATTATTGAGCAGTTGCAAGCAAATAGAGGAGAAACCTTGGCTGAATCCACCATAAAACCGATACCTGTTAGCATGTTATGGGAATTCGCGAGCTGGAGGCGCGCCGGAGGGCAAAAGCATAGCTGGAAATAGTAGCAACAAGGGCATAGGTGGGTCATATGCTCACTTTTTGCAGCGTTCGCGTCCGAATGTGAGCACGTGGCCCGTACCTTTTGTCAAATATTGCGCACCCCAGTTCTTGCCACGTGCCCGGGCATGCAGCCAACCGCGCTCAGCCACGCAAACACGCAAAGGACGACTTTGACGAGGTCCTGTGAGACCACGCTTGCCAGGCGACTCCCATATCTCCCACATAGTATAATAGACATGAGCGAATGGGATACCTTGTCGAAGACTCCCTCGAAGGAGGCGTTGCCGTCCGATGACTGAAGGAACGGGAATGGACCTGTCGATCGTCGCAGGTCTGCGGACGTTCTCGCCCGAGCATCGCAGGTGGGTGGAGAGCGTTCTGAATCGGATACTACGGTACTATGGCGAAAACCTGCTGGGGCTCGCCATTTTTGGCTCGTTTGCCCGGGGCGAGAACCGCAAGGGTTCAGATCTTGACCTCCTGATCATATTGAAGAACGCTGGGAAAAGACGCGTCAGGATAGAAGAGTTCATCCGGGAAATAGAGATGAGGCATGATGACTTGGCCCAACAGCTCTTCAGAGAGCAGGGCCTCTCGTGCGAGCTTTCGCCGTATATCGTCACCGAGGCTGAGGCACTCCTGATGCAGCCAATCTACTACGATCTGGTGGATTACCACGTGGTCATGTGGGATCCGGAGGGGATCATCGGCCGGATCATCGGTTCCGCCTCGGCGCTTCTCAAAGAAGTGGGAGCCTGTCGTGTCAGGCGGAACAATACGTGGGAGTGGCGTACCAACCGATTCCTGGGAGGTGTCAGGTTGTGAAGAGTGATGAGCTGACTCTGGCCTACTTGGACAAAGCTTCGGTGCGGCTGGAAGCTCTCGGGTTCTACCGCGAACGAAAGGCATACTCCGACGTTGTTCGGGAAGCCCAGAGTGTAGTTGAACTGGCCCTCAAGGCTCTGCTTCGCGCTGCAGGAATCGAAGTGCCGAGGGTTCACGATGTTGGCCGAACTCTTGAGGACAACGCGGATCTGCTGCCGCCTACTATTCGCGACCACATGCCGAGAATCCGCAGTATCTCAAAGAGACTACGAAAGGAACGCGAGCTTAGCTTCTACGGTGCCGAGGATTTTGTGCCTACCGCGGAATATGAGTTGTCGGATGCAGATCAAGCCATCGAAGAGGCTGGATTTGTGCTGGAGGTTGTGCAGAGCGCATTGGGAGATGCGATCTAGCCGGAAGAACGGAGTCAGCAGAGCTCCAGCCTTAGCAGTTGCCGAGTGGCATCTCGACAGCATCGTGAAGGAGATGTCACTTTCGACGTTGGAATGGGAGGCCGGCTGGAGAACACCGCCGAATGATGCAGATAGCACTGGGCGAATGGAAGTGATCGCATGATCCGGTACTCTTAATTCCGAAGAAGTCCACGTATCCGGGCAGCGTTTCGATGGTGCTGGACTGAACCAGGTGCGAATTGGCAAGCAGCGCCCCTTCGAAAGGCTTGACATTTCGGCGTAACCACTGCTTTCCGTTCATCTCCATCGCCATGCTGCAAGGGACCTCGATCGCGGGCAATCTGCGCATGTAGACCATGTCAAAACCGATGGACGATTTCATTGCTGCATACTGCTCGCCGTCGACTGTGGCGAAATAGAGCTGCGAATCGTCGCTGTAAAAGGCGCCCTCACTATAGTAGAGGCACGTAGCTGGAACCTCCATGCCTCCGAGGACGCTTGACACCCGGAACCGATTCGCCTCCCTATCTAGGCTCACATTCGCCAGGCCTCCGCCGGTTAGGATGTAGTATCCGCAATAGGCTGCGTACTCATCTGGAATCACTTCAGGCTTCGGCGGAACAGAAACCGACAAAGCCTTCTCTTTTACCAGGCCTTTTTCCACAAGAACGGCATCCAGTATACTGAGCGCTATCTTGACTGAACGCCCTCCGGGACCGGTCTCGATCACAGCAACCGATATCCTCTCATCCGGCACTGTGTAGACCATCGAGTTGTAGTTCCCGGTTCCGCCGCTCTTGCCGAGAACCTGTATGCCCTGCTCCTGATACTCAGGAACATATGTCATGTCCCAACCCAGTCCATAGGCAAGCTCCGGATTTCTGAGCTTCCCCGCAGATGATGAAGGCTGACTCTTTCTCATCTCTCTGAGCGCTGGCTCAGACAGGATGTGTGCCCCTGCACTTGAGAAGCTGTCCGCAAAACGGGCCAGATCCACCGCGGTGGCGCTGAGCCCTCCTGATCCCAAAAAGGAGACTGCCTCGAACGGTTCCTTCTGGCCGGTCGTGGGCCTGTAGTACGCCGCGACAACTCCAGCAGCGGCGTCCCGGACAGTCCTGTCGCCCACACTCGCCCCGGTGTGGCCCAAGGCTAACGGCTCAAAGATGCGACTCGCCAGGAAATCCATGTACTTCTGTCCGCTGACACGCTCGACGATCATCTCCGCAAGCGTGAAACCGTCATTGCAGTATACGGCCGCCGCGCCGGGGTCGTGCTTCAGATATGTACGGGATAAGACCGCCAGAGTCTCGTCGTGTATAGCGGCGTTGTACTGGAATCCAAAGTTGCCTGCGGCAATCGAGCCGGGCAGGCCGGACGAATGGTTCAGAAGCATTCTGACGGTGATGTCTAGGTATCTTGGGTCCGCCATGACGAACTCCGGAAGATACCGAACGGCGGGGGCGTCGAGATCGATCTTCCCCTCGCCGACCAGCAGCATCACCGCAGTGGCTGTGTAGACCTTGCTGACAGAACCGATATTGAAGACTGTTGTAGGGTCCACCGGCACGCTGTCTTCCCTGTTTGCCATGGCGAAACCCTCGGCATAGACTACTTCGCCGCCGTCGAGTATGGCGACAGTGGCGCTTCCGGCTCTGCCTGAGTTGATGTCGTTCCATATTTCGGTTCGAGCAATTCTCCGGGCGGTTCGATACAACTGCGGTTCGGCATTCGCGCATACGAATCCCGAAAGCAGCAGAACGACTGTGACGCACATGACCGCAATAGACGTGAATCGGCTCGTCTTCATCCTAACCCCCCATTTCGACTACACATTCGCTGGCAGGAGCGCATCAGATATTCCGCCGAAAGAAAATCGCCGAACAGGAGGTGTATGAAAACGGGCGCAAACTAGAGCATTAGGGCGACATGCTACGATTCACAGAGATATGATGGGGTTTCATTCGGAGCTGGGGTCTCGGGGAGGTTTCCCATTTGCGAAGGACTGTTCAGGTTCGTAATTTCTCGGATTATTCAGACGGCAGGCCTGGAGGAGATTCGGAGAACGGATCGAATGGAGAGTACAACCGGGAACGATCTCGGGAATGCGGACAGTTTGGCCGCTGCAGGATTGAGGTAAGGGCGAGGTTCGTCCTAATGCTGGCTATACTAGTGCTGTACCCAGCGCAGCCAGTTGCGTATGCGAGCCAGCGACTCAGCGTCCCGACTGTCTACCTCTTTGTGAGTTCTGCCTGCCAGGACTGCGATCGCGCAATACGTACCTGCAGACGGGCTGAGATGCAGCTGCACAACACGCTGCAGATACGGGTCTGTAACGTACTCCGGACCGGTAACCTTGATCTCCTGCGCAGGTTCCTTTCTGCATATGGTCTTGACGAGACGAGTAGTGTATCTGTTCCGATTCTCTTCGTAGGTGATGTCGTGCTGACTAGCGATGAGCTGACTGATGAGTCAGTTGCCGAAACCTTTCGCTATGCCGTCGATTATGGCCAAATGGGGCCTTCCATGGATGTGATCATGAGTACCTCAGCCTATGAGAACGATGTGAACTCTCATAGGGTCGGGTCTCACTGAATCACGAACGCTGACGGTGGGCATGGTGTTTGCGTTAGGAGTGTTCTGTGCGTATCTAGCCACATCAGACTATTATGGGCATTGCCGCGAGTGGCCGAAGGGTGTTCTCGGCAAGGCACAGAGACTCCATGTTGAAAACCAGCCTACGCTATTGGCCTCAAGCCAGCTGCTTGGTTCTGACAAATTCGGGAAGCCGGCGGGTAGAGGCGTATCGTACAGACGGCACACCGTTAGGTAACCTGCTCGAGATACCTGAGAGTGAACCTCCACCCATAGCTGCTCTGCCGGCTGGGTTGCGCCTTTACGTAGTCCACATTGATGGCAACGTCCGGGTCTACCGGGCTTCGATGATGGATGAGGGTTGCCGGATGTGAGTGTCTGCACGATTTCCTATGTGGGAGGTACGTATTGTGATCGGACTGTTCGGTGTTATCAGGGACTATCATGCACGCGATACTACAGCGCGCGGCCTTGGTCCCGTCAGCCTCGAGATCCCAGCAGGGCAGGCAGTGGCTGTAGTAGGTGCGTCAGGCGCCGGCAAGAGCACTCTGCTATCAACGATCGGGCTATTGGATAGCCCGACCAGCGGCGTGTACAGGCTGGACGGAATCGATGTGAGCGGCTTGTCGGAGAAGCGCCGTTCTGTGATTCGTCGTGATCGCATGGGTTTTGTGTTCCAGCGCTACAACCTCCTCGATGAACTGACGGTCAGCCAGAACGTCGAGCTACCTTTGATATATCAGGGCTGTTCCAGCAGTCGTCGGCGCGAAGCAGCACGGCTCGCCCTTGACAAGGTGGGCCTTTCAGGCAAGGGTCGGTTGAGGGCGTGGCAGCTGTCGGGAGGAGAGCAGCAGCGTGTGGCCATAGCCAGGGCGGTGGTCGGCAAACCCCAGATCATGTTGTGCGATGAGCCTACCGGGAATCTGGATTCGAGTACGGGTCAATTGATAATCAAGCTGCTTCTGGATATCCACGGAGAATCCCCCAACCGTATCCTGGTAGTGGTGACTCACAATGTGGGCGTAGCCAGGCAGCTTGATCGGGTGCTGGTCATGCGAGATGGCCTAGTAATGCAGGATGGGATTCCTCAGGAGGTGCTGGCTCAGTGAATCCTGGGATAGCGATCGACATATGGGCGGGGTTTCGAGGCCAGCTTCGACGCGACTTCTGGGGAGTAGCCCTTCTGTGGCTTGGGCTGAGCGTGGCTACAGCTGCCCTCACCTTCGGCTTCAGCATGGCTGAATCCTCCTACAAGTGCATTGTCGGTCTACTCCCCGGCGATCTTGATAGGCTGTACTGCGTGACCGCGTTTGAGCGGCCCGGCACACTGGCCCTTGAGGCAATGGGGCCGGCGCCGGGATGCTTGTCGCCTGCGCCTGGGGATGGAGAGTACTTCGCATTGTCGATGCTATCGGACATGGTAGACCGTAAGGAGATGGATGGTTTCTTCTTCGTGGCTAGAGGGAAGACTGTCGAAGTCATGCTCGACGGCGCTGATAGTGGGCGCGAGCTCAACGCCGAATTGGTCGTGTACCACGGATATGCCCCGGTCTACGCGGGCGACACTGCTCAGGTGCTGGCTAAGGTAAGCGAAAAGGGCGGAGTCGCCGTCAACTGGGCCCTCTCCTGCCATGGAGGAGGAGTTGGTACAGATGATATGGTTCGGGTCTCGCCCGGCAGCACATTCTCCATCATGGCGATGGTCGGTTCCCGTACCGGCTATGATCCAAGGCCTCGTGTGATGATCCCTGCAAGGGCATTTCCGTATGAGACGGGCGCCTCAGAGGTGACCGTGTACATCTCCGGAGGAGCCTCTGTCCACAGATTGACGGCTAGCCTGTCAGAGGCTGCAGCAAAGGTGAGCAACAGCGTATCGGTTCAGGCAGCGAGAGGCGAAGATGCTTATGGGCGGCAAATCAAGCAGGCACGTACTAGTTCACTGATTACCGCAGGCGTTGCAGCGGTCATCGCCGCAGTCGCGTATGCCAATGCAGGCATCTTCACCACGTTGTGGGTGAGCGAGAGACTGCGCGGACTCGCCCTCAGGCGGGCCGTCGGGGCAACCCCCGGCACGATAGCCATTTACGTGATGTCCGACTTAACGATCATAGCACTGTCGTCTCTTGTTGCAGGCTATGTTGCCGTGTGGGCAATATGGGCACTGTGGTTTCGTACGAACGGGGTTCCGATGGTTACATGGATAGGGCTGGTCGGGACGAGCTTAGTCATGTTGCTGGGAACGGTGATTCTGGGGGCAGTTCAGTGCCGCTTGGCCAACAAGACTGAGCCTGCGCTTCTTCTGAGGAGGACGGTATGATGTTCAGGCGTGAGAGTATTGGCGCAGTGATGGCCCCTGTCGTCTCGGCAGTTCAGATGGTCGTAGCCCGAAGGTCGAAGGCAGCGCTCATGGCGTTCCAGTTCGTAGCTGGCTTTTGCTCTCTGGTGATATTATCGGTGCTTCTTGTCAAATCCATGGAGGTGGCTCGGTCGGTCAACCTCACCTTCACTTCTCCCAATGTGCTGGCGCTATTCGACCTTCGTGTTCGCTCAGGTATCCCTGTCGAGGCCATAACACCCCATGACCTTGCTGAGATTGAGGCTATTCCCGGAGTTCGCCGAGCAGCGGTGATGTGGAACAGGCAGGCATATGTATGCTCAGACGGGTTTTCTGAAATGCCCATTGACGTATACTTGATCAACGATGCATTTGAGGATCTTGTGGGGGCTCGGATTACGAAGCTGTTTGCGCCTGAGGCGCCTGAACGAATAGCAGGCGCTGGGTCAGGGGTGAAGCTACAGAATCAGGCGTGGGCTTTTCTCACAAAGGCCGGCGCCGCGCAGCTAGCAAAGCTCGTCGGGCAAGGCGCGGGCACGGTGAGATTGAGGCTCTGTAGGCATGAGTTTTCGATACGTTTTGCCGGCACGGTGGCTGATCCGCCCGCGGGGTGGCCGGAGTATGGGCCGGATCTCCGAGAATTCGTGCGCGCAAAGCCCGCGATTGTGATGGATGTTGCCGCTTCAGGGCTCATGGACGACCCTGAGACGAACGATCCGAAGCTGCTCAGCAATTTCACCAATTCCGTGTGGTTGATCCTGCATAATGGCGTGGACGCGAAGAAAGTGGGCGGCTCTGTTCGCGAATGGCACATGAGTAACAATCCCGACTCTCCCGTAACCATAGGTTACAATGTGTTGAAAAACGAGATTGAGCAGGTTCCAGTCATTGGCGATTCAGTAGCCAACGGTGTTGCAGCGGTGTCAATTCTTCTCTTGACACTCTCAGGTCTTGGCTTCGCCGGACACACGATGTTCAGCGTAAACTCCCGCCGTTCGGAATGGGCGCTTCGCATGGCGGCAGGAGCTACCAGGCGTCAACTAATGGCGCAGGTTGTCGTCGAAACACTCCTGGTTCTGGTGATAGCCGCGGCAGTGAGCGTCGGGTTGGTAAGCGGGTTCGTGCCCAGTATCACCAAGAGCGGAGGATGGTGGCAAGATACCGGATGGTTTGGGTGGACCGCCGCAGTTCTGGCGGTCGCTTCGATAGTACTGTGTGCTGTCGCGGCGGCCAACCCGGTAAGGCGTGTCGCCAGGATGGAGTGTTCGTCGATTCTCAAAGAAGACCTGTAGGGCACGGTGGTCGCTCTTTGATCGAGGTCCGATGGGCGAGCGTTGGCCTGGAAGGTAGTACGATCGCAATACGCCAGAATTCGCTCTGGGCAAATCATCAGTACATCGTCAAGCAGCCAAAGGCTGCAGACAGCGCGCGCTCAATGAAGCTGCCTGGGTCGATAGTCGATGTCGCACCTGGCAGTAATCGAACCTGCGGTCCAAGTCATCCAGGGCAACGACCTCGGCTGCTCACATTCCGCATGTAACATGTGGCAAGCACGCATTCTGGAGATGACCAGCTAGCGACTTGTGTGCTCTTTCCGGGTAATGCGGATCCCGGAGGTGCATGATGCTGTACATGGAGACTATCTTGGAGGCCCTTCCCAAGTTTCGGCACGCCGATGCTCGTGCTAATTCCTTGTTATCAATTTACGGGAACTAATGTCGTATCGTCAGTAACGAAATCCAGAGAGACTTTTGCTATCAACTCGGCTCACATGGCTTGCCATCGCCGACATACAGCCGGTTTGTGAAGGTTTTCGAGCAGATTCCTAGGCATCGATGCCGATGCGGCTCTCGCGGCCGTGGTACTCGGCATCGATGTCATCGTCGGGGGTCATTCCCACACAGCGCTGGCACAGCCGAAGGTTATCGGCGAAACCCTCATTGTTCAGGCCGGCGAGTGGGCCGAGTACGTGGGTGTACTCGATGTGTCGGTGGCAGGCGGCAAGCTCGCCTCCTTCCGCGGCGAACTGGTCAAGATGACGGCAGAGATGCCAGGACCAGCTCCTGACGATCCGATCGCTGTGATGACTGCGTCCTACAAGGCCGCCCGTGTGCACACGCGCTCGACGAACCTGACCAACCTCATCACCGATGCTGTACGCGAGTTTTCCGGCGCAGACGTGGTGATGATCAATGACTTCATGGCTGCGGGCGATATGCAATAGTGTATAATGCTTGTGTAGCACTGTGTAGCTTGCTATGGGAGTATCGCGTGTTGAGGGTGTAGCGTTGTGAAAACAGTAAGGCAGTATTTCAGTATCACTCTGGGCATCATTGTGCTGGCTCTCGGACTGTATTTGTTCTTGATGGCCCATGACATAGCGGCAGGCGGAGCCACGGGAATCGCCATGCTCGTTCATCATTTCGTGCCGCAGATTCCAGTGGGCTTGCTAATGGCGGCGCTCAACGCGGCGTTGTTTGCTCTCGCCTTCACAGTCCTCGGCGCCGGCTTTGGACTGAAGACAATCTATGCCACTTTGGGGCTGTCGGGAGTGATATGGCTTCTGGAAAGGCTTCTGCCCATTGATGCCCCACTGACCTCGGACTTGCTGCTGTCTTCGTTGGTGGGCACGGCTGTGTCGGGCCTTGGAATGGCAATGATCTTCAACCAAGGGGCGTCCAGCGGGGGAACGGACATCATCGCCAAGATTCTGAACAAGTATACGCATCTTGACATAGGAAAAGGGCTGCTCATGACGGACGCTGCCATTGCTGTTGCAGCGGCGGTAGTCTTCGGGCCAGAGAAGGGACTTTATGCCCTGCTTGCGGTGGTCTTCAACGGCTTCATAATCGACTACGCCATCCAGGGCTTCAATGTCTCCATGCAGGTCATGGTGATGACGGCCAAGCCGGAGGCCATCGCCGAGTTTGTCATGAGTGACCTGGGCCGCGGCGTGACATTCTTGCACGCGCAGAGCGGCTACTACCGCCGACAGGTCAGAGTGGTCTACACAGTGGTCAGCCGAAGGGAGTTCGTCAGTCTCAAAGACTTCATCAAGGAGACCGACCCCAAAGCATTCATCAGCGTCAGCCAGTCCCATGAAGTCCTGGGCGAGGGATTCAAGGGGATAGACTCGGACTGAGCGCGCCAGCGCCCCGCATGCCCAGCGCGCCGTGCTTGGCCCGGGGGATTGAGGTAGCCCAGTTTTTTCACGACCATGATCACTATACTGATGCAATTGCCCTACGTATCCATCAGGCGTTGGAGAAGTACCTGAAAGGTTTCCTTCTCAAGAATGGGTGGACACTGCAAAAGACCCACGATCTCATTAACCTCGCATCGCAGGCAGGAAACTTCGGCCTAGACCTGCGGGATGATTGCGAAGACGCTCTTGACAGGATAAGCGAGTGCTATAGGTCTCGTGGGCCCGACTCGATTGAGCGGCGCCGGCTACCTGCGATGCTCCGAAGCCCGATGTACAGTCAGTACGGGCTCTGCGCGCGTGGAGGGAAGCTGATGAGAACTGAGCAAGAGATGATGGACCTGATCCTCGGCGTCGCGGCACGTGATGAGCGTGTGCGCGCACTTCGGCTGCGAGTATCCAAGCGATGACGATCGGCGCGTGAGTGAGCATCTCGAGCGGGTGATGCTGTGCAGATGGCATTGAGCCCATTGAGTCCATAGAGGTGATCGAATGATCAGATACACGGACAATCTCGACGGGATTCGGGGGGACATGCTCCACGGTTTCTTCGAGGGTTGGCGATGCGCGCCTATCGTGGGCAAGGCATCGGGACCGAGTTGGTCAGGCGCCTACTTCACAAACTGAGCGGGCTTCACATGGTGGATGTGATGTGTGACCCGGATGTGCAGCCTTTCTACGCGCGTCTGGGAATGCTGGCATCCACTGGGATGATGATAAGGAGAACCTGAGGCTCTCAGCGACCTGCGGGTTTCCCGGCAGGCCCAGCAGAGCCCTCAGTCGAGGAACCTATCCAGGGCTCTGCTCAGTGCGCGGGCGGTTTTCTCACGGTGCTCCAGCTCTTCCAGCGCGATCTGCAGTGCTTCGGGGTCTTTGATCCAGCCTTTGGCGTCCTCACAGTTCTTGTGGAAGTTGTCGGCCAGTCGATTCAGGCTGGTCTTGAGCCAGGGCAGTCTCGACTGGAGCCTCTCTTTGTTCGATGCGCCGGTGGAGTGAAACGCGGCAAGCTCGGTCGACAGGTCTTCAGCAGTCCTCAGCCAGTCATCCACAGTCAACCCGGCCCGCTGCTGGAATGTGCGGGCAACCCACGCCCGCTGGAACACGCCGAGTTCGGCGGTTTCGCGTTTGACTACCGTCATGATCTCCAGTAATCCCTTGCTGAGCTGCAGCGCATCGGCGGCCGGCGCGTTGGCTGTCGTCACCGGAACCGGTGTAGAAGGCGATTGCCGATTGGCAGTGCCCGCGGCGCAGTCTTCTGCAGGCATCAAGCCGTCATAGCCTGCGTTGGCGCCGAGGTGGGTGAACTCGTGCGGCGTGAGGCCCATCCATCGGGGCATTTCGTCGAGGCTCTCCCGGAAGCCCGGGGTATCTACCATCCCAGGGGCAAAGATGAACACCGACACTCCGGAGTCTTCGCCCAGCTCCGTGGCGAGCGAGAAGGCCAGCGACCTCAGGGCGGTCTTGGAGGCGAAGTAAGGCGCGGCGTAACCCATCCCCTCGGCGGAGGTGATCATGACCACAGTACCTTCTCTGCGCTCCAGCATTCCTGGGAGGAAGGTCTTGACGCCCATTACTGCACCACGCAGGTTCACGCGATGGGTTCGGTCCCAGGCTTCCAGGGGCAGTTCCAGGATGGAGCCGAACGCAGTGACCAGGGCGTTGTTGACTAGGATGTCCACCCTTTCGTATGCGGCTTCGACTCGTTCTTTGAGACTGGCGACGCTTCGCTCGCTGGCCACGTCGGTCTGGACGAACAGGGCTTCGCCTCCCTCGTCCCGGATCAGCTGTTCAGTGGCCGCGCCGGTGGCTCGGTCAATCTCGGCAATGACGACTTTCGCGCCCAGCCAGGCCAGGGCACGAGCCAGTTCGTGCCCGATTCCGCTGCCGGCCCCTGTCACCACTGCCACCTTGCCTGCCAAGCTTCGTTGGTTCAAGTCCATTCGCTCCAGAAAGTCGATTCGCATTACAGCTTCTCCTATCGATTGTTCCAGCGTTCACCAGCCCATGTCCTGCTCGAAGCTACACAGGAACGTGAGCACGCCGAACTCCGTCATGGACGCCATGGCCTCCGACGGCGTTTTCGTCCGACACAACGGCGATGTAGACAGGAAGTCGGCGAACACGCCCGGGTCGAAATCGGCCCCTACATCCGATGAGCTAGGCTCTTGGCTGGTATATGAGCACAAACGGATCTCCAGGTTCGCCGATGAAACCTACGTAGCTTCCTTCCTCTAGGAAGAGCGCCTTCTGGACTTCCATCAGGCTATCGTAAGTGAGCTCGCCTGCGGGCGAGAACACCAGCATCCTGCCGCGGGTCGGGATGTCGGTCTTGAATGTCCCTTCCGTTTGGGCCTTGCGCCACTCGTTGTAACTGGGACGAATCGGCCGTTGTAGCATGCTGAGGTCTTCAGGGCGTTCGCTTCGGTGTCGAACTCGACCTTCACAATCCCACCGGAGGTTCCGTAATAGCCCTCATACTTCAGCAGCTCGGCGGGGATTGCCGCGCTTTGAGGCGGGAATTCTACCCATCGCTGATCCGGGCTGAGTATACCCTTGCCCTCCATCAGTGCCTGCATTATGTGCGTGGATATGATGTCCGGCGGGAGCGCCGCAGTGTCACTCGCGATGAGATGGCTTTGGCTTTCGGCGGACCGGCCGGTGGACAGCGGCCCGACGCCCGCCTTCTCGTATCGTTGGGCGTCGAAGGGGGGCAGGAATTCCTCGAATTTCATAGAACTGCTGCAGCATTGAGCGCAAGCTGGATTGCAGCCCAATTGAGGGCGATTCCGGGCCACTCTGGCGGATCTCGAAGCTGACGGGCTCACCGGCGCCAGGCGAGCCAGGGGCACGATGTGAACCTTAAGTTGCTGTACTGCTTGGGGGTGCACTTGGTGAAGAGGGCATTCGGTCTAGTGCTAATCGCGCTATGTATCCTGACTACTGGATGCGGCCTGACGGTGGGAACGTCATATACAGTCTCGGGGCGGATAGTCTGCGCGGACGATGATAGCCAGGGAATCGGAAATGTCCATGTTGGCTTCAGCGGAAGTCGCAGCGTCGAAATCACCGAGACTCGCGATGACGGAACGTGGACCGTGAGTGGCCTTAGGGGATCTGTGACTATTGCCCCCGCAAGTGCTGACTGGGTTTTCGAGCCCGGATACCGGCAGGTAAGCGGCGCAGAGCAAGACGTTAGCTTCACCGGAATCCGCAGCGCTGCCAATAGCCTGGGGTTTCAGCAGGTCGTTGCCGGCAAGAACTACGCTCTGTTTCCTAGGGCTGACGGCACAGTGTATTTCTGGGGATCTAGCGGGTCCGTCTACACCTATGGAGCTGCGATGCGGGTGTCGGGCATTGAAGACATCGTAGCCATCGCAGCCGGCGCGTACCATAGTCTGGCGCTGAAGGCTGACGGCACCGTGTGGGCATGGGGAGCCAATGACCGCGGCCAACTGGGGAATGGGACGTATTCAGATCGCTGTGATGTGCCTGCACAAGTTGCGGGCTTAAGCGGGGTTCGGGCCATAGCTGCCGGAGAATACCATAGCTTGGCTGTGAAGAATGATGGCACTGTGTGGGGATGGGGAGACAACAGCACATATCAGATAGGACGGGACGCGCCGACCACGACACCGACGCCTGTCATGAAGGTTGGAATGGGCAGCGTTGCGTCTGTTGCCGCCAGTGGATATCGCAGCTTGGCGCTGAAAGCTGATGGCACTGTATGCCAATGGGGGTTTTGGCGGATAGCACTGCCCTGGGGTGACTCAACATACTGGTTAAACCGCTACGTGGGAGACGCTGAGTCTGTCGGACTCGCCGGAGTCATCTCCATAGCGGCTGGCTCTGAACATAGCATGGCTCTGAAGAATGACAGCACTGTGTGGGCATGGGGCGTGAACAGCCATGGCCAATTGGGTAGTGGCACCGAATGGGACTATGATCCCGTAATAGTGGAAGGCCTTGACGGGGTCGTCGCCATTGCTGCCGGCGACCGCAACGGTCTGGCAGTGAAGGCCGACGGGTCTGTGTGGGCCTGGGGGGCTAACACGCAGAATTACCTGGGAACCGGGACATACTCTGCGATAATCCCACCGACGATGGTGATGGGCATCGCCGGAACCGCTGCTGTTGCCTCCGGAGAGCAAGTAATAGCAGCTGTTGACTGTTTCGGAGACCTGTGGCGTTGGGGCATGAGTTATCCCGGGGCATCGCCCGCGGTACTCTATGCGATAGGCGCGCCCCGGCGGATATCCGCATTCTAGCTGCATCGGGTCATCTGTAGGCCGTCTCGCATTCCGGCAACCTCTGCGAAATCCCCTTCGTTGACGGACACACAGCCCTCATCGACGGAGCTGTCGTACGTCCGCGAGCTATCCGAGGCAAATGCGATGACCCTACCGCCGGTCGGGATCCCTGCGTACGTCGATGATTCGATCTTCTTGATTGAATCGCCGCGCCTACATACCCGGGCAGCGCTTCGATAGCGCTGGACTGAACCAGGTGCGAATCTACGAGAAGCACACCTTCGAAAGGCCTGACATTTCGACGCAGCCACCGCTTTCCATCCATGTCCGTCTCCATGTCGCGGGGAGCCTCAATCGCGGGTAATCTGCGCATAGAGACCATGTCAAAACCGATGAATGGTTCTACTGCGTAGTGCTCGCCGCCGACTCAGACAGGATATGTCTTCCTGCACTTGAGAAGCTGTCCACAAAACGGACCAGATCCACCGCAGTGGCGCTGAGCCCGCCTGATCCCAAAAAGGAGACTGCCTCGAACGGTTCCTTCTGTCCGGTCGCGGGCCTGTAGTACGCTGCGACGACTTCAGCAGCAGCGGCCCGAACGGCCCTTTCGCCCACACTCGCTCCAGTGTGGTGCAAGCCCAATGGCTCAAAGATGCGACTCGCCAGGGAGTCTATGTACTTCTGTCCGCCGATGCGCTCCTCGACCATCTCCGCAAGGGCGAAACCATCATTGCAGGATACCGCCGTCGCGCCGGGGTCGTCGAGATCGATCTTGCCTACCTCGACCAGGAGCGTCACCGCAATGGCTACGTAGACCTTGCTAACGGAACCGATATTGAAGGCCGTTCCGGGATCGACGGGCACGCTGTTGTCCCTGCTCGCCGTTGCGAAATGTTCGTGAGGAGTCCCGAGCAGAGACCAATGATGAGAAGTTGCCAATATCGGGTAAACGGATGATGCAACTGGCCACAGCTCAATGATCCTGGATTGATCTGATACGGGGGAGGAGAACCGCTGTGGCAGACATGGTCAGGAAGCAGCTGTATGTGAGGCGTCGGCACGACGATTTCCTCAAGAAGCACTCGGCTGAACTCGGCGTGACTGAGGCTGAGATTGTGCGCGATGCCCTGGATTCATACGTTGCATACTCTGGAAGCGCCCGGCGTGATGGCAGTGCGTGGGCGGCGGAGGAGGCGTTCATTAATGAGCTGATCTCGACTGCGCAATCCCGAGTCACGGGCGGCAGAACGTGGCAGAGGAATGATCTGCATGAGAGGTAGGGTGCTGATAGATACTAACGTGCTGGTGTATGCCTATGATGTTTCCGAGCCGGAGAAACAGAGGCGCGCTCTAGACGTGCTGCGTGGCTTAGCGGAGCGTGAGACGGGCGTCGTAAGCACACAGATCATGGCAGAGATGTTCGTTGTGCTCACCCGCAAGCTGAGCAGTCCACTCAGCGCGGAACAGGCCGTCCGGTCGCTTGAGCGACACATGAGAACATGGCAGGTGGTAAGTGTCACGGATTTCATCGTGCTTGAGGCTGCGAGAGGCGTCCGAGACCATGCAATGTCGTTCTGGGATGCCCAAGTTTGGGCGACGGCAAAGCTGAATCAGATCCCAGTGGTACTCAGGGAGGACTTCGCCAGTGGCAGTGTGATCGAAGGCGTGCAGTTTGAGAATCCGTTTGGATGAGGATGAACGACGTACAGCTAACGGGAGTGACTAAAGCAGGCGTTCCTACAGCCGTCATGATGTTGATAATCTGCCTGACGCGTTGCCCGGGGCCTCGAACCTTCCGCGCTTGGCTGCCGGGCAGAGACTCAGAGTCCCACCGATCTTCCGGGTTCCAATACTCTCAGGGCGCATGCATCAGGGGCGCCATGCCTATTGACAGCGAAGCAAGTGCGAGCTATCATGCATATAGATAAACGTCAATAGCATTGAAGAACATCGATATGGGGTGCGCAAACATGAAGCTGGGCTATGCTGAGTCGTCACTGATCTTCAGGGCATTGTCGGACGAAACGCGCCTGCGGACGCTGAACATGCTCTCCTCGGGGGAGCTATGTGCCTGCGAGATTCTTGAGAGTTTCCGCATCACTCAGCCGACGCTCTCCTATCACATGAACATCCTGTGCGACGCTGGGCTAGTGAGCGCTCGTAGAGACGGGGCCTGGGTGAGGTATTCTCTGAACAGGGAGAAACTGCAGGCTCTGAAGGGCTTTATTGACGATGCTGTCGGTGCCGATTCCGGCGAAGAACACCAGTGAACGAAGGGAAGATGATCTGATATGGCCTTGCTTGGCTGGCTTAATGATCAATTGCTCAAGATGGAGTGGCTTTCGAATCTAGTAGCGCAGTTGGTTGAACATGTATTCAGGCTGGATATTGGGAGCCGGCTTGGGGGCAGCATCCACTTTTTCATCTATGACGCCATAAAGATTATCGTGCTTCTTTCGGCGCTGGTGTTCGGCATCTCCTACATTCAGAGCTTCTTCCCGCCCGAGCGCACGAAGAAGATATTGGGCAGGTTCAACGGTATCACCGCCAACATTCTTGGAGCGCTGCTTGGCACAGTGACCCCGTTTTGCTCATGCTCATCTATTCCGCTGTTCATTGGTTTTACCAATGCCGGATTACCATTGGGCGTCACGTTTTCTTTCTTGATTTCCTCGCCGTTGGTGGATTTGGCCTCATTGATCCTACTGGCGAGCATCTTCGGCTGGGCAACGGCAATTGCGTACGTGATCGTTGGCATTGTTCTCGCTGTCGTGGCAGGGACCGCTATCGGCAATTCGAAGCTGGAGAAGTACGTGGAGCCATTCGTGTTCAGCACGATATCGAGTTCAGCCGATGCCGACGAACAAACGCTCTCGACCCGCGATAGGCTGATGTACTCAAGGGATCAAGCGGTAGGAATCCTGAGCAACGTGTGGGTATATGTACTGGTAGGCGTAGGCATCGGCGCTGCGATCCACAACTGGATACCGGAGACATGGATATCTGCCGTGCTCGGCCAGGACAAGTGGTATTCGGTTCTGCTGGCGACCATAGTGGGAGTGCCAATGTATGCCGACATATTCGGAACATTGCCCATAGCTGAGGCTCTGGTGGCAAAGGGTGTTGGGCTGGGCACTGCGCTATCGTTCATGATGGGCGTGACGGCGCTGTCGCTCCCGTCCATCATAATGCTGAAGAGGGTGGTCAAGCCCAGGCTTTTAGGCACATTCATAGGAATGGTCACCGCGGGAATCGTGATCATCGGCTATGCGTTCAACGCGTTTGGACATCTCTTCGTCTAGGTCCCAATGGCAGGCCGTAATGGACTCGCGAGTGGGAGGAGGAAGCACTCGATGAATTGGGCGAAGGCAGCGAAGACACTAGTACCCGTCCTGATCATACTGGCAGTGGCAGGCATTTGGCTGCTAAAGAACTCCCAGAACGGATCAAACGGCGCCGGCAGCCCGGGAGTAGAGGACAGCAACCCCGGCTTCGCTCTGCATGTCACGGAGAAGATAAATCTTGAAGAACTGAGGTCTTATGGCATCCCCATAGTGATCGACTTCGGCGCCGATTCCTGCATTCCGTGCAAGGAGATGGCTCCGGTGCTCAGGCAGCTGAACGAGGAGCTTCGTGGAGAAGCAATAGTCAAGTTCGTTGACGTATGGAAGTACCCGAGCCTGGTCGAGGGCTACCCTGTGTCGGTAATACCCACTCAGGTGTTTATCGATTCCAACGGCAAACCCTATATGCCGAAAGATCCCGACTCTCTGGGCCTGAAGATGTACTCTACGAAGGATACCAATGAGCATGTGTTCACCACACATGAAGGAGGCCTTACCAGGGATCAGCTTCTGTGGGTGCTAGAGGAGATGGGGTTGGAGCGATGAACGCTCTTGTGAACCGGTGGCTCGAGTGGTTCTCGTCTTCCATTTCCACGAACGCATGGTTAGCGCCGGTGTTCGCACTTCTGGCAGGGGTGCTTACATCGTTCACTCCGTGCGCGCTCGCAAGTGTTCCTCTGGTGATAGGGTACGTGGGGGGCACGGCACAGCGGGATGTGAGGAAGGCCTTCTGGCTATCTGCCGTCTTCTCAGCGGGGATGGCGGTCACGTTTACCGCGCTCGGGACTGCCGCCTCACTGTTGGGCAGGCTCATGCAGGGCACTGGAGGCTGGTGGTATCTGGTTCTCGGGGCTCTGATGGTCTTGATGGCGCTCCAAACCTGGGAGATCTTTAGCTTCATCCCGTCCACGTATGCGATAAGCAGAATCACCAGGCGCGGATTCCTGGGGGCGTTTCTCGCCGGAGTGTTGGGCGGTTTCTTCTCTTCTCCCTGCGCAACCCCGGTTCTGGTTGTTCTGCTCGGGATTGTGGCAAGGGAAGGCAGTATGGCGTGGGGTATGATACTTCTGCTGTTGTATTCAATCGGGCATAGCGTGTTGGTGATGGTAGCCGGTACGTCTGTCGGATTCGTTCAGCGGCTGTCATCCAGCAAACGATACGGCGCGCTAAGCAACGCGTTGAGGATTGCGATGGGAGCAGTGATGCTGCTGATAGCGTTCTACATGTTCTACTTAGGATTCTAGGAGGTATAGTGCCATGGTTATCAAGGTATTGGGTTCATGCTGTGGGAACTGCACCGCTCTGATGGAGAACACCAAGATTGCCCTTGCGGAACTGGGTATGGATTGCGCGGTGGAGAAGGTGACTGACTTCGCTGAAATAGCCAAATACGGGGTAATGTCCATCCCGGCTCTCGTTATTGACGAAAAGGTCGTATCCCTTGGCAAGGTACTGAAACCTAAGGAGATCGTGAAGATCCTGGAAGGTGTGGCAAGGTGAGCGGGGGTTGCTGTTCAGAGGGCGCATCCCGCTGTTGCCCAATGCAGGAACGCCCCGGAGTCACGATCGATTTCTTGTACCTGGACCTGAACGTGTGCACCAGGTGCATGGGCACTGATGCCAACCTTGACGCAGCCATTGCCGATGTGTCGGGCGTGCTGAAGGCGGCCGGGTTTGACGTAGCGGTGAACAAGGTCAACATCACCTCAAGGGAACTGGCCGCTAGGTACAGGTTCGTGAGTTCGCCCACGATCAGAGTGAACGGCAGGGATATTCAGCCTGACGTGAGGGAATCGGCCTGTGAAAGCTGTGGCGACCTATGTGGAGACAGTGTGGACTGCAGGGTCTGGACGCATGACGGAACAGAACACACAGTACCTCCCAGGGAATTCATAGTCAACGCGATCCTGAGGGAGGTCTATTCGGATACGCGAACTTCACCTCAGGATGGGCACGAGTACCAAATGCCTCATAACCTTGAGGTATTCTTCCGGGGACGCTAGGTTGGGAGTACTCATCGGGATCAGGCTTCCTGCACGGCTGTGGTATTCGTATGGAGTTGCCTTAGCGGATGGAACCCCGCTCATACTATGGTTCAAATAGCCATCAACGCGCCATCACGAGTTGACTACTGATGCACATGCGAGATGATCACACATAGATGAGCCAGTGCTATGGGGGCGATATCGGTGACTGAGGCAACGCAGGAGCTCGTCCGGGAAATAGCACGTGTCGTCGCACGCGAATCCGATCCAGACGCCATCATCCTCTTCGGATCACATGCAACTGGCACTGCCGGGCCCGAATCAGATATCGACATCCTGGTGATCAAGGCACAGCCTTTCGGTCCAGGCAACGATCGGCGACAGGAGATGACTCGGCTGTGGCGGGCGCTGGCCCGATTCCCCGTGCCAAAGGATATTCTGGTTTTCAGTCGCCAAGAAGTAGAACGCTGGCAAAACTCACGTAACCATGTCATTGCCAAAGCATTACGGGAGGGGATAGTCGTCTATGGTGAACTATGAGGAGGGCTTCACCTTCGCTGCCGACTGTTACGGTGATCTATGGGAGTGGGGCTATCCTTGACATGTATGAGGTCTCTCAAGACTTCCGGCGGGAACACTGTCTTGACCTTTTCCAGCGTCGCGCCATTCCAGGTCTTGTCTGAGGAGTTGCCCGACAGAATCTCTCCATAGTTCAGAACTCCTTCGCGGATCATTCATATTCCGAACCGAGTCTGCTCCAGATCAGGTCTCCTATCCTTGCTGTACCCAAGGACTACTCTGGCGGGGAAGGGCGACTCGGTGTCATTGATTCGTTCTCGCGACTGAAGATAATTGCCTCCCATTCGTCTGCAGGAGCAGGCGGCGGCCTTCTCGAAGTACAAAAACGAGACTGCACTTTACGGATTCACAGGCGCATCCTACTTGAGGGAGGGTCTTTGGTGAGATTATCGGGACTTGCGTTTCTGTTATTGGCGGTGCTGCTCGCTCTGGGTAGCCTTCCGGGTTTGGCTTCCGAGAACATCTCGAATCCAGTCAAGGGCAACCATACAACTGCTGAGGCACTCCAGACCATGCTTGAGGAACGGTGGATCGACTATAGCAGTGACTATCCGAACCTCCCCGGCGGGATTGCCTTATTGGTTGCATATGCAGAAGACAGCTACTTTGCCTCTTGCGGTATAGAGGGCGAACCAACTGAGAACACCCATTTCCGGGCCGCCAGTATCACGAAAACGTTAACCGCGGCTGGTATACTCCTTCTGCAACAAAGAGGGCTCCTCAATATCGAGGATACCGTTGATTCCAACATCCCTGGACGGGCAGAACCATACCTACCTGACACCCCACAATACGCGATTCCGTATGGAGACAGCATCACCATACGTCAGCTCCTTGAGCACAGAGCAGGAGTATTCGATATCAGTAACTATGTGGTTCCCGAGAACTCCGAGGCGCCCTATGCCGGACAGAACTATCTCGGGTACATCTTGCCCCAAGATTTCGAGCATACCGTGACCTTTGATGAGCTTGCAGGCGTCATTGCTTCAAACCAGCTTTCGATTGCTCCGCCTGGCACAGGATATAGCTACAGCGATACGGGCTATTCGTTACTTGGCAAGATCATCGAGCAAGTATCCGGAGAGAGCTTTGGCGACTTCATAACGAAGAATCTCCTATTGCCCAATGGCCTACATGATTCTAACCTGCCATATCTGGGGACTGACCAGACTCTTCCTTCTCCGTTCACCATTGGATACGACTACTATGGCGGCGAATTCGAGCCCGTAAGCAACGATAACCCCTCATGGCAGGTGGCCAACGGCAACCTAGTGACGACACCAGCCGATCTTGCTGAATGGGGAAAGAGGCTCTACACCGGGAAAGCAGGTCTGGAGAGCGAGTATGTCAAGATGATGATGGATGTCAAGAGACTCAGCGATACCGGCGGCTACGGACTTGGCTGCGAGTACATAGAGGGGATCGGATATGGGCATTCCGGCGCTGTGAGCGGTTACCTCTCGATGATGAGCTACGACCCAGATCGCGACTTGTCCACAGTCGTTTTCGCCAATGTTATGAACTGGGATGACCTGGCCAATCAGATGATGTTCTTCAGAGGGCTGATCCGACAGGTCCAGACAACCCTGCGAGGCCGTTCGGAGATGTGAATAGGTGTAGGGGCTATGCTGACCTACGTGGCGTCCGTGACCAAATGGGGAGCACTCATAACATACGATCATCATAAGTGCAGGTAAATGGCGCGCCTGGCAGGAATCGAACCTGCGACCCACGGATTAGAAGTCCGTTGCTCTATCCCCTGAGCTACAGGCGCGCGATAGGAAGGTGTCTCTGCAAGCAGTATTATAGCATCACCGAAAAGCCGCGTCAAAAGCATCCTCCGGAGTCCCGGAGGTCTTGGCGACTCGAGGGAGTATTGCTCAACGTGCTGGCAGACGTATTCCGCTTGCGTGGCATCAATTCAACGCGATGCGCCTGTTAGTGATCGCAGAGGGCTCGTATGGCGCTCCTCTCGAACAGGAACTGCTGTATCGCGGGGATTGCGCGCGGAAGACGCCAACACGGTTTGCGGCCTCAGCTTCAGGCAGTTTCT
>ENA-UOOH01000657-UOOH01000657.1-fermentation-metagenome-genome-assembly--contig:-NODE-657-length-37725-cov-83.219007_pt1 | contig 37725 bp, 43 predicted proteins | sample MGYA00245778_ERZ724025 | MGnify/ENA primary metagenome ERZ724025 (study PRJEB28704, sample SAMN03018313) | fermentation metagenome | biome: anthropogenic terrestrial biome; feature: soil; material...
GATGTGAACCCTATGACCGTTTTTAGGGGGTTCGGATAGCAAGGCTTTCAATATCCGTGAGCTATGAGGTCTTTTGATGCTCTTATCCGTGATGTCTGGAGAGTGCGCCAGTATGTTGAATATTATGGTAAAGTGCTATTCGTTTGTTCCTAAAGCGGAAAGTTTTTTTGCTTCTTTTTTTGTGTATGTCCTTACTAGAACATGCACATTTATCTTCCCTAAGTTAGTTTCTTTTAGTTTTGAAACTGAAAACTTGATAATATGACCATGTTTCGCGGCTTGGATGATCAGATCCGAATCAAACCCCCTTATTTCGCCGATCTCTGCATTATCTTCATCTGTAATAACCACCCACTGAGTTTCGTTAAAATCATCGTCATATTTAGACTCAACTGAACCCTTTAGTTCATCTCCGATCTTTAGATGAGCGATATTGTCCTGTCTAGGACATCCAGCATCGTCTTCAAGAGTGGTTCCAGTCAATCGCACAATTTTCTCTATCATTACAATCTCCTACGAATTTCAATGACTTTACCAATAATTGTTATCGGAAGGGCGGCGACCTGGTCGGAATCGAAAAAGACCGGGTCATAGGCAGGGTTGCTGGGGATGAGCATGATCCCTTTTGGAGAGAGCTTCACGCGTTTGATGGTGAAATCTTCCCCATTGACACGGACAACAGCTATTTGTCCATTTTCGACATATTCCTGTTTTTCGATGATGACAATATCGCCGCTGCGAAGATCTGGCTCCATGCTATCGCCCTTGACATGGAGAGCAAAGAGCTCGCCGTGTTTGACAAAGCGCGGGTATATGTCGATGTACTCTTCGATATCTTCAATGGCTTCGATAGGGGTCCCTGCAGGAACGGATCCAAGCACAGGGATCATACGACTTGTTTCAGTTTGTGGTTGGCTTATCTTGCCTAATAGGTAGTCTACGCTGACGTCAAGATTGATTGCAATTTGAGCGAGAGTTTGGGTATCGGGATCCCGTGTCCCCGTCTCATAGGTCGAATAGGCTTGTCTCGAAACAGAAATGAGACTGGCCAGTTTTTCTTGGGTGAACCCCTTTGCTTTTCTGGCGTTCTTCAAACGTTCCATGTTGATCATCCTTTCAGTTTAATGCAACTCTATGTAGCACGCAATGTAATTATACTAATTTCTACAGAATGTGGAAATTGCTCTTGACAATTCTACGCAGAGTGGCTTATACTAATGCCACAGAGAGTAGATAGAGGAAAACACATGAAAGAATTAGTCGAAATCAGGAAAAATCGAAAACTCACCCAGCAAGAAGTAGCTGATTTAGCAGGCATGAAACGGTCATATTACGGAATGATTGAGACTGGAATCAGGCGCCCTTCCCCGGAAGTGGCTATGCGGTTGGGGAAAGCACTCGATTTTGACTGGACCCGATTTTACGAACCAGAAAAAGAAACCGAAGAGTAAAACAAAAGGAGCCTGGTGAGATGAACAAACGCAATGAGAAGTTTGAGTTCAAAGTGAAGCTGGCTGACACCTGGGAGGAATCTCCGGTCTTATGCACCAGGAAGATCCGTATCTCCCGAAATTCTCCTGAGGCGTATGAATTCGCCCAGAAGCTTTCGAACATGCTTGATAAAGAAGTGCGCTGGCAATTTGCCTGGGGGAACCAAGGGCACTACGTCTCACCAGAAAAAGAACCCGAAAAGCAGTAGAAAGGATTGTCATGTTACGCGATGCACTAGTACTTTTATCCCCGTATTTTGTTTTCATCGTCCCAATGGTCCTGTATGCGTTTTGGCAGGAAGAGATCGCACCCCGGCTTAGAGATCATAGATCGTAACAGGGATGCAGATGGAATCTGGTAACGAAGCAAAGCAAGCAGCCTGGCAAGACGCAATCCGGCTCTGGCTGCATCGGCAGAACAGCCGGCACACGGCTCAGTCCTATCGATCGAGCCTGACTGGCCTGCTTGCCTATTGCGGAAAGCCTGCCTGGGAGATCAGCCGGAAAGATATTGCCGGCTGGCTGGCAGATCTGCACCAAGCGGGCAGGTCGGATGCGACGGTTGCGAGCCGGATCAGCGGGGTCAAGAGCTTCTACAACTTCGTAATTCGTGAATATGTCACCCTGGACATGGACGGCGAGGAGTATCGTCTTCGTGAGGACAACCCGGCTGCGAGCTTCAAGCTGCCAAAAGTCGAACGATATGGTAAGGCGCTGTGCTGGGATGAAGAACAAGCCGGCGCATTCCTGCGAGCCATCAATACAGACAACCTACCAGGACTTCGAAACAAGGCTCTTTTTGCAGGGTATCTACTGACAGGGCTCCGAAATTCTGAGCTCCGGCAGCTCCGGTATGAGGATCTTGAAGTGCTGCCAGGTGGGATAGTAATTATGAGGTACCAGGGCAAAGGCAAGCCCAACCAGACCAAAGAAGTTTACCCACCAGTGTACGAAGCGATCATGGCATTTGCTGATGCAGAGCAGAAGTTCACTGGTTTTGTTTTCCACCGGTATACAAACACGGGGGAAATTGTTGATCTGCCAATCTCGGACCAGACGGTCAGAGACAGTCTCAAGTATTACGCCCGAAAAGCCGGCCTGCGTACCAGGGGATTGAAAGTGCACAGTTTACGGCACACAGCGGCTTATTTGAGAGCACAAGCTGGCGATGATGAAGACACGATAAGGAGGTTCCTGAAACAAAACAACGTTGAGACCACGAGATTGTATTTACAGAAGCTGATGCCAAATCCGGATAAGACCTGGATGACGGTAAGCGAAATGTTGGGGCTTGCGAGCTCCTAGGAAAAGAAAAAAGAGAGTGGTTGGGATAATACGCATTATCCCAAGCAATGAGAGAAAAACATGGAAAAACCCTTTGCTTTAAGAGATATCCATTATCAACTTCTAAGATGCATTGAGACCTTCATTCAGTGGAACGGTTACTCTCCTTCCGTCCGCGATTTGGTCGCAATAATGGGTAGAACCAGTACGTCCCATATTTCAGGGCTGCTCAAAGATCTTGCGGCAAAGGGTTTTATCAGGCAGACGCCAGGCATTGCACGAAGCATCGTGCTTGAGCGTCTGCCTGAGGTTAATAACAAACCTGGCTACCAGTCAGGAGCTGTTAGCCAGGATTAGTGCAGAGTCCTCATGGGACTCTCCAATTATAGCAGAGGTAGTAATCATGGAAGAAATTAAAATGTTGACTGATCTGGAAAAACACATTTTGGAGCAACTGGAAAACCGAGGTTATGAATATCCTTTGAACCGGGATGACCTGGCAGGAAGACTGCGCTGGCGGAGTTTGATCGGCACAAAAGATGATCGGGCAATGCGGGGTGGAATTGAGAGCCTGCGCAAACAAGGTTACCTGATCTGTCACCGCAAGGGTAAGGGCGGAGGGTATTACCTGGCACGATCTAAATCCGAATATGAGGATTTCAGGATCCGTGAATACAAATCAAGAATTATCAGCCTGGCTGACACACTGCGAGAGATGGACAAAAGCGCAGAGTTGCAGTTTGGTGAAGCCATTCAATTAGACCTGTTCAAAATTTAGCTATGGCAAGGTCATTACTTCCACCCAGATTTGTAGCCGTCCCTACAGATATTGCCTATGACACGTCGGTACCATCGGGCGTGTTCAGGACATACGTGCAAGTGAGAGGGCTGATGTGGGGTCAGGAAAGCGAATCCCAAGATTTTACGATTGACCAACTAATGGAGGTGACAGGACTATCTAGATCCGCACTATACGGGCACCTGGGGATATTGAGAGATCGCGGCTGGCTGCTGTCCAGCAGTACTCACTATTCTCGGATCACCATCTATCTGCATGGAGGTGCTCAAGCAGCGGAAGAAACGAACAATGAAACTGTGGATAACCCTGTGGATAACTTGTCCAGAAATCTGGACAGCTCTATTAAGGAGGATGTTAAAGATTTTAAGTCTTTACCCCCTGAATTTAACCTACCTCCTGATTATCTTGTTAATCCGCGCGAGAAATCTGTCCAAAAATCTGGACAAGGTGTCCAGAAATCTGGACAGGTGTCCAAAAATCAGGACAAACATAATGGCTGGCATGATGTGATCGACCGCCCTCTGGAAGGCAAGCTGGAACGGTTGGGAGTATTCCCACAAGTTTATGGCCAGGTGGCTGAAGCTGTGCGATCGGGAGAATGGACCTTGGAAAAGGTCAAAGAGCTCGCGGACGACATTCTCGATCTGGGCGATTCTGCCGGGCCAGGGGTGTTTGTTTTCCGCTTGAAAAACAGGATCCGGCCGGAAACAGCGGCCGAAAAGCAAGAGAAGACCGTCGAAAAATACCGGAAACTGTATCGGGACAAGAGCGAGGTGAAAAATGGCGCGTAAGGAAGATGTGATCATCCGGGTTTTGGTGGACAGTGCGGCTGAGATCGGGATCGTGAAAGGGTTGCAGGCGTTTGCGGCGAAAATGGCGCCGCTGATCCTGCGGCTCGAGCGGGAAGGCAAGCTCAACGAGCTGCAGATCGCCCTGGCTTTAGGTTGGGACGGGCCGTTTATTTTTGGCAACCGGATCAACCGCAAGAAGTTTGCGAAGATCATCCTGGACAAGTTGCAGTTGGCGCTCATTGCCAACGCAAACCCGGGAAGCGCACTGGCACGTACCCAGCGCGAGAAGCAGATGCAGCTATGGTAACCCTGGCGCAGTTTGCAGGTCGTTTGGTTTGTTCCTTGCTGGCAATTGCGGTGATCTGGATGGTTTTGATTATCACGGTCCAGGTTGGAGTGTTGCTTTGGCGGGTGAACCATGAGGAAGTTGAGGAAAAGGATGAATGATCTGGTTCTACCTCCCGACCATGTGGACGGTGAGCGATGAAAATCGTCCAGATTGTTGTAGACGAGAGACCGCGAAGTGCAAGCAGATGTCCTGCAACCGATAGATTTTGGCCTGGTTTCGACGAGGTGAAAAACGTTACTTGCAAACTCACTGGCGGAGTGGACCAAATGACTCCACGTGAATTTTTTGCACAGCGATGCCCGAATTGCCCATTAGAAGAGGAGCGTGAAATGACTGACCCAATGGTCATCAAATTCGAATTTGTTACGAGGGACATCTATTTCGTCTCTAGGAAAAACGGTAGAGAACAGGGGAGGTTGAGACTGACCGAGGGGACATGGCGGTATAAGGACACGAGCGTTTTTTATCTTACCGCCCTCGAACTACGAGCAATAGCCGATAAGCTGGACCAACTGAATCGGCTGAATGACAAGGAACGCAGAGCGACTGATGAGCAGAGCTAAAAAAGTACCATTGGACGCTGCTCGGTATCATGCTCACAGATTGCTGGATCTGCTGGAGCCGGTATGCGAGCGGATTGAGATTGCGGGATCCATCAGACGGCAATGCCTGGAGGTAGGGGACATTGAGCTCATTGCTATCCCCAAACCCACCCGGGATCTGTTCGGGGTCCGTAAATGGGACACTAAGGTGATCATTGACAGGATTTTTGAGCTTGATGAACCAGGCTTTCTAAGATCTCCTCAACTTATCTTTGAGGGGATGCCGCTATTTACCAAACGAGGTGAGTGGTACGCCCAGTTTACGATATTTGGCATGAAGGTTGACCTTTTCATGACTACACCCGAGAAGTGGGGTTGCATCTACATGATCAGGACCGGATCAGCAGCATTCTCGAAGCGGATGATGACAAAAAAATCGTGGGGTGGTTATTGCCCGGATCATCTCTATTTCAAAGAAGGGCGCTTGTGGGACGGCGAAGAGGTTCTGGATACACCTGAAGAGGATGATGTTTTCAGACTGTTAGGCGTTCCCTGGATGGATCCGGTTGAGAGGTTCGAATGAGCGAACCGGTAATAAGCGTAAGGGGCAACTTGCTTATCAATAACTTTGCTAATCGTGTGAGGTTGCACGTCCTGAAATGGGCTGTTACCGTTGCGAGAGGTGAATCGTTCTCAACACCAGAATTGACGAAAGCAACAGAAGAGGAGTCAGACGGATTCGCCATGCTGAAAAGATATATTGCCCGATTAGAGTCAAAGGCAGAAAGGCTGAAGGACCGGAGCAAATTTATGGCTAAGAAATACCAGGCAATTACGCGCACAGAGATGAGCGAAGATGATCTCACGGAATTCTACAGGCTGCTCTATGCCTGGGAAGATGCCAGGGACGAGTACATGCAGGCTCTTGGTGGGACGACATTCAACCAGGACGATGTGAAGGCAAAGGCAGCAGCCTCGGTAGAAGCCAAAGCGCAGCTGGAAGATTTCGTAAAGGGATTATGCAAAAGGGAAGAGGTGAACAAATGAAAGCAATCAGCATCAAGCAGCCCTGGGCGTGGTTGATCGCCACTGGGTACATGACAGTGGAAAACCGGAAGTGGTATACGGCGCACCGGGGCGATATCCTGATCCATGCCAGCAAAAGCAAGAAAGATCTTGAACGGGATATTGACCATGTAAGAAGGGTTTTCATGATTGGGATCGACCCTGAACGGCTGGAGTTTGGAAAGGCACTGGCAGTAGCTGACCTGATTGGCTGTACCAAGGAACCAGAGGCGCGGGTCGATCAGTACTGGCACAAAGAGGGCTATTTCGCCTGGATCCTGCGCCGGATCCGTCCGATTGACCCGTTTGAAGTTCGGGGAAAGCTGAATTTATTCGAGGTCCCATTCTCCTGGGGCGAGTACCCTGAACAGCTCGGGCAGCCTATCACGTTTGCCAGGGCTGTGTTTACGATGTTTCAAGCAGAGGTTGTTGACGCGTTCGGCGGTGTCAACGACTGGCCGGCATATTTGCGACCAAGTAAGTTCTAAGAAAGAGGGTTACATGCCAGAAGAGACAGTGATCATTGAGTGTCAGAAATGCGGCCGGGAGGTCGGGAGATTGAGCGACTTCAAGGGCCGGCAGATACTGATCGTGAACGGGATCGCAACTACCTTCTGGCGGGGTGTTTGCGTAGAATGCGGCAGGGAGTTCCACTGGGACATGGGGACGAAGGCGCTGGCAGAGTTGATCAATCAGATGCTTCAAAAGGAGTGATCAGTCTGGGACAGATTGATTAATTACCGGTAGGTAACTATACTATCCTAGGGAATCGGGATCATTAACAGGGAGGGTAACTTGAAGTATTATCTAGTTACGTATGATTTGAATACGAGTGGACAGAATTATCGAGATCTGTTGAACAAGATCAGAGGTTGTGCGGAGTGGGCAAGGTTATCAGAATCTTCCTATGCTGTGGGAACATTGAAGACCCCACAACAACTCTTTGATGACCTGAAGACCTATTTAGACAGCAACGACCAACTTTACATAGTCAATATTACAAAACCATACACAGGTGTTGGGCCTGAAGAAGTTAATAAGTGGTTAGAAAGCAAACTACCAAACACATCCCTTTGGTAGGATAGACCAACATTTACCGATTCCCAACCAACCAACCAACAATTCTTTTTATTCGTTGGTTGATTTTTGTATAGTAAATGGAACAGGCAGGTATAATGTGGGTACCAAAGGCGCAAACAAACCAGGAGGTAAAGCATATGTCACTCGAGAACCGCACGCTCTATTTTGGGGATAATCTGCAGGTAATAGAGGAGAGATTTCCCGACAACTTTTTTGACTTGATCTACCTGGACCCGCCATTCAATTCAAATCGAAATTACAACGTGCTATTCAAAGAAGGACAGGTGGACGCTACGGCCCAAATCAGGGCGTTTGAGGACACTTGGGAATGGTCCACCCCTACCATCAGACTTTTTAATGACCTGAAGGAAAGCAAAAACCCACAGATCGCAATCATGATGCAGAGCCTGTTTGAGATCATGCGAGACACTCCAATGATGGCTTACCTGGTGAATATGACAGCAAGGCTGATCCCACTGCAGAGAGTGTTGAAGGAGACCGGATCCATCTACCTGCATTGCGACCCTACCGCAAGCCACTACCTGAAAATGATCATGGATGTTGTGTTTGGGAAAAGGAACTTCGTTAATGAAATCATTTGGAGTTACAAAAAATGGTCTGTTGCTGAAAAGAGTTTTTCACGCAACCATGATGTAATTTTATTTTATGTCAAAGATAGAGATAAATCTAAGTTCAACATACAATACCAATCAAGAGCTGAATCGACATTAAAGAGATTTGGGAATAAAACAATCGTTTCTGGTTTTGATGGGAATGGTAAAAGAATCCCATCCACCACAACCGAGGTCGAATCGAGTGGTGTCAAAATGTCTGACGTATGGGAAGTGTCTATTATTGCTCCAGTCTCTAATGAGCGCCTCGGTTATCCAACTCAGAAACCAGAAGCATTACTCGAGCGCATCATCCAGGCATCGAGCAATAAAGGTGACTGGGTATTGGATCCATTCTGTGGATGTGGAACTACCGTAGCTGTTGCAGAGCGATTGAACCGGAAATGGATCGGCATTGATATTAGTATGCAAGCGGTGAACGTGATCAGGGGGCGAATGACGAACCACTTTCCAGGGATCAAGGTCAACATTGACGGGATCCCGATGGATTACGAATCAGCTGCGGCACTGGCTGAAAAGGATAAGTTTGCCTTCCAGGACTGGGCGATAACCCTCGTAGGCGCAAACCCACCAAGTGGGGTGTCGAAAAAGGGCGCAGATAGAGGAATTGATGGGATCATCCTTTTCAGAGAAAAAGTTGATTATTCTAACCCGAAACTGCGCAAGATCGTTGTTCAGGTAAAAGGCGGAGGGACTAACAGGGGAGACGTTGCCAGGCTAAAAGGCGACCTGGATAGAGAGGATGCCCCGATGGGAATCCTGATCACACTCAAGGATGCCACATCTGAGATGAAACGTGAAGCGGCTTTGTCCGGAGAATATCAGTACACTCAATCGACCGCATTCCCACGGATCCAACTGTTATCGATCCGGGAATGGTTTGAAGGCAAGGAGCTAAAGCTGCCGGCTGACACAGTAAACCCGTTCAAAAAAGCGGAAGCCAAAAAGGGTAAGGATGTCGGGCAGCTGGAAATCGATTTGGAATAATTTAAGGTTTCTCACTGGTGTTTTTGGTGAAAATAGCATGGCGGTATAGTAGAATAACCATTGTGCTTGCCCCCATAGCTTAATGGAACGAGCTTTTCATTTGCGATGATTAAGATGGGAGTTCGAGTCTCCCTGGGGGCATTCACCTTTTATATTACCTTGACAGTTTCTAAAGAAATCCTTATACTTTAACCATCATCGCAAATGATAGACGTATCCATTGAGCAACTCGGAAAAAGGAGAAAAAAGGAGCACTATCCCATCTCTCCGCCGTCAAGCCGCCGCCCTCTGAATCCCCTTCAGGGGCGGTGTGCTTTAAGGTGACAATGCCTGAATGAAATTCTTGTAATCACCCCCTATATATGGTATTATATTAGGTAGAAAACCGAATATCTGGCGTTTGTTGGCTTCCAACCAACCATTGATCTTGAGAGAGATCGCGTGGTTGGTTTTTCGTTTTTAAGCGCCTGGAGCGACCAGGAGAAGGATGGAGTTGAATGCAACCAATTGAGTTTACCCCTGAGATGATTATCAATGTGATCGCTGTGATTGCCAGTTTGCTAGCATCATACTTCCCGGCGCTCTCAACCTGGTTCGCAGGATTGAGGTCGGAAGTGAAGAGCGGGATCATGTTGATCGGGATGGTGATTGTTACAGGAACGATCGTCTTGTTAGTCAACATGGGATTGATCCCATCCACAGCGGGCCCGATTACATTGGCCCAAGCCGTTTACGCATTTATCCAGGCCTTGATCTTTAATGCTGGGACTTACATCGTTTCACCACAAACCAGCAAGGTCAAGCAGGTCAAGGCAACCCGCAACCTGGCAGGATAACGAGTGGATCTGTTACAGATCATCCTGATACTGATCCCCGTCGCGCTGGGAAGCGGCGGCCTGGGTTCAGTGATCGCGACCAACATTGCCAACCGTCACAAAGCAAAAGCAGAAGCTGAGAAAGCTGAAGCCGAAGCGGTGAAGATCAAAGCTGAAGTTGAAAAGGTGAAGGCGGATATCGTCGACACGTTGGCCGAGCATTATGCCTCCGAACTGACTGCGTTACGTAACGAATCAAAAGATATGAAATCCCAGATTGCTAACCTGAATATTGAAATCGCCCAGCTTAAATCAGAACGAAAATCCGGCGAGGTCACAATTGAAACATTGACAAAGAAGAACACGGAGTTGACCTCGCAAGTCCGGGAGTTGACAGAAGCGTCGGAAAAGAAAGATGCGCGGATCCTGGAGCTTGAGAAACAGGTGGCTGTCATCCCAGGGCTTGAGAAGCGCATTGCTGAGCTCACTGCTCGGCTGGATGCTTTCAATGGGAAGAGTAACTGTGACTAATCGTCCGTTACGCCCATGCTCGTATCCTGGCTGCCCCAACCTGGTGACAAGTGGGCGGTGCCAGGCGCACGCATCCACGGGTACCGGGTGGACCAGAGACCGGAACCGGCAGAGGTTGTATGACCGACGTTGGCAGTCATTCCGGGTAGCGTTCCTGGCGGAGCACCCTTGGTGTGTCGCCTGTGAGCGCGTAGGCATTACAACACCAGCAGAACATGTGGACCATGTTACGCCGCACAAAGGCGATCCACAAAAGTTCTGGAGTGGTCCTTTCCAGGCCTTGTGCCCGAGCTGTCACTCGAAGAAGACAATCGAAGAGACGGGGGGGGGATGAAAAAGTTTCAAGTAGGCGGGTGTCGAGCGCAGGTGGTCACTTGCACGAAAAAAAATCCCAATGTGGAGAATTCCGATGCCTGCTAAAAAACCAGCAGATTTGGTGGTCAGACATGAAACTCTGGGTGAAAAAAATCAGAGATTATCAGCAGAAAACGTGAATAAAACGGGTAGAAGTTTACCAACTTCAGCACCCAAAGAGCTGAAAGGCCACACGTTTGCCAGGGAAAGCTGGCGAAGGCTGATGCGCGAGTTTGACAGCCTGAAAGCGGAGCGGGTGGACAGTCAGGACCGTGATCTGCTGATTGCTTATTGTCTAACCCTGGAAGAAGAACAGGATTTGCTGGTCATGCGAACAGCCGCCCTGTCAGATTGGAAAGATCGGCGTGAGGATGTGCTCTTGCATCGCAAACACATGGCGGATTATGACCGGGAAGGTGAAACCTGGGATGTGCTGGTAAAGCAACTGGTTCAGATTGTGAACAAGGTGCAGTCCGCTTACAAAACCGTCCTGGATATTGATGCCAGGTTGGACCGCAAGCGGTCGAGCCTGCTTGGTTATCAGCAACAGATGTACCTGACACCGCGCTCGAGAGCTGGAGTGGTCCCTGAACGAGCAGAAGAAGAGGACCAGCTGGACGAGATGGAGAAGCTTTTAGGTGATCCAGCTTTCCAGTTTGAAGCGATCGTGAACAAGGGAGGAAAGAATGCCGTTTGACCAGGTCAAAGCGGACCGCGCTTGCGCATTCTTCTCCATGTTGAAACACACCGATGGGAAGTTCTATGGTCAGCCCTTCAAGCTGCTGCCCTGGGAAGAGAATATCTTGCGGGATGTGTATGGAACCGTCAAAGAAGATGGTACCCGGCAGTACCGATACATCTGGGTTGAGGTTCCGAAGAAAAATGGAAAATCGGAACTTGGAGCTGGGGTGGCGCTCTATCATCTGTTTGCCGATGGAGAGATCAACGGCGAGGTTTATGGCTGCGCCGCGGATCGTGACCAGGCGTCCATTATCTACGATGTAGCCAGCAAAATGCTTGAGCTGGTTCCAGCGATGCGGAAGCGCTCCAAGATCTTGCCATCTTACAAGAAAATTACCGATAAGGTAAGCGGAACGCGCTATAAGGTGTTGAGCTCAGAGGCGTACACGAAGCATGGATACAAACCTTCCGCTGTGCTGTTTGATGAGATCCACGCGCAGCCAAACCGCGAGCTGTGGGATGTTATGACCCACGGATCCGGTGCTTCCCGCGCCCAGCCGATCTGGTGGAACTTTACCACCGCAGGCAAGGACCCTGACAGGGTGAGCATTGGCTGGGAGCTGCATGACTACGCCATGAAGGTTGCCTCTGGAGAGATCTCGGACCCGTCCTGGTATGTAGCAATCTACTCCTACGAGGGCGAAGATATCTACAACGAGGAGAATTGGTTTGAAGCCAACCCCTCCCTTGGTGTAGCCAAAGATATCGAGTCAATGCGGGATGCAGCCAACCGGGCAAAAAACAGCCCTGATGTCGAACTGAACTTCCGTTGGCTGGACTTGAACCAGTGGGTGACGACAAAGCTCACCAGCTGGATTGACCTGGGAGTATACGATCAAACTGAGGAAGAGATCCCGGACGAGAAACTGCTTGGAATGAAATGTTTCATTGGCCAGGACGCTTCTACTACAACCGACCTTTCCGCTATCGTAAGGCTATTCCCACCTCAACCAGGATTAGATCACTGGCATTTCAAGAGCGACGCCTTTATTCCGCGCAACACATTGCTTGATCGGGTCCGAACTGATCATGTCCCCTATGACAAATGGGAGATAAGCGGGCACGTACACGTAACAGATGGAGACACGATCGACCATTGGGCAATCCTTGACAAGATCCTTGAATACAAGGGAATGTATGACGTGGTTGAGCTGGTCTCAGACCCTGCGTTTGCGGTCATGTTGACTCAGGCTGAAATCAAAGAAGGGGTCAACGTAGTCACTCAGCAAGGTACTTTTGCAGTCCTGACAGACCCAATGAACACTGTTGAAACCCTGATGCGTTCCGGACAGCTGACCCATGAACACAATCCACTCTTGCGATGGACCTTCGGAAACGCCTCGATCGCGACTAACGGATCAGGATTGAAAAAGCTTGTCAAAGAGACTAAAGGAAAGAGCGTGATCAGGACCAAACGAATCGACCCAGTTATGGCGCTGGTGCTGGCAATGTGCCGGGCGCGGTTCTACGACCAGGCCGACAACCTCGAGGAACGGATCCTCTCGGAAGGATGGGGTATGTGAGCAAGAAACAAGTAATCAACAAAGCAGTGATAACCCCGATTCCAGCTGAGATGCAGCCTGGTGACAATAACTTTGTACTCTATTGGCCACCAATGGCGACAATTGGAACCATTAGCGTGGAAACGGCCAAGAAGCTGTCTACCGTTTACCGCTGCATGAATATCTTGAGCGACGACATTGCCGCTCTGCCCTTTCAGCAGTTTGAGCGGCTGGAAAGAGGCTCCAAAAGAGTCAAGCCAGATGGAGACAGCCGAAATGTGGCTTATTTGATTGAAATTGAGCCTAACAGATGGCAAACACCTTTTGTGTTCAAAAAACGGCTGATTTTGGACTTATTGGGCATGGGCAATGCCTATGCCTGGAGACCGGTTAGCACATACCCAGAAATCTATCACCTGGAAGCAAGCAAGGTACGGCCGGTGTTTGATAAGAAAGGCAACCGCTATTTCCAGGTGTTGTTTGACAATGGGGAAGTCAAAAATATCCCGGATCCCGAGATCCTGCAACTGATGATCAACCCGGATAAGCGGGGAATGTTTGGTAGGTCAGTGCTGGGATACGCGTCCGATACGATCAGCCGACAGATCGGGGCCAACAACTCGAGAAACACCCTGATGGGCAACGGACTGTTACCTACTGCCATTCTGAAGGTAAATGGTGCAATTGGGGAAGAAGCCAGGCAGAAGGTGAAAGACAGTTATCTAAAGTCAGCCACAGATGGTGTGATGGTGCAAGACAGTGCCATTGTCGATTTCAAACAGATCACGATGAACGCGTCTGATGTGCAGTTCCTGGAAAGCATCCAGGCGACAGAAGTTGAGATCGCGAACTATTTTGGCTTGCCACAGTACAAGCTCAATTTAGGAAAGCAATCCTACCAGTCAAACGAACAGCAGCAGCTGGATTATCTAGGGACCACCTTGAACCCCTACCTGGTGCAATTTGAACAGAGTGCCAGGCTGAAATGGCTGGCAACTGAGGATCAGGACGCGGGATTCTTCCGCTTTGAGCGCAAAGCCCTGATGCAGCTGGACACGAAAACACAAGCTGAGTTTCTGCACACCCAAATATTGGATGGCATTTATTCACCCAACGAGGCCCGGGCTATCAATGACCTGGAACCCTACCCGGGTGGAGATCAGCACTACTTCCCTGGCAATATGGCAGTAATCACTGAGAAAGGGCTAACCATGCCCGGCAAGGAGACGGAATGAAATTGAATTTGCAAGAGAAAACGATTCCAAATGAACACAGGCGCACCCTGGCATTTGATGCCGTGGGGAACGGCGAGGTGGAGATCTACTGCTATGGTGACATCATGGACAGCTACTGGTTCTATGACCCGGTGCATCCACCTCTGGGGTATGTCACACAGGACGCGATGAAAGAAGCCCTGGACCAAGCGGGTGGGAAGCCGGTTCTACTGCGGATCCATTCATCGGGTGGGGACATGATGGCAGCCAGCGCGATCAGGGCATTGCTGATGTCGTATTCAGGCAAAATAACCTGCCAGATCGACGGGTTGTGCGCAAGTGCGGCAACGTACATCGCTACTGCGGGGGCAAAGGTGGTCATGCAGGACAGCGCATTTTTCATGATCCATGACCCCTGGACGATCACGATAGGCAATGTGGACGACCACCGGGTGACGATCAGCATGCTCAAAGAGCTGAAAAAAGGGATTGTTGAAGCGTATATGGCAAAAAGCACGCTTGAGCAGAATCAGATCGAAAAAATGATGGCTGACGAGACCTGGATGAGCGCACAGACTGCGCTTGAGAATGGTTTTGTAGATGAGATCATCAGCCAGCCGGCATCCGCAAGAGCAGCCGTTATGGCAAAGGATTCTCTGCCAGTGATGAATCACGCTTTGCAGGGATACCGGGAGGTGCCGGAAGCGGTGAAAAAAATGATGAATGTTACGGAGGCTCCGGCAACCAGCGTGCCGGAAGAAGTCACCGATACAGAGCCCGACCAGGGCGAAATTGAACGCGAGAGAGCCGTCCAGGCACTGCGCGAAAAATCCCAAAAACTCAAGGAGATGAGAATATGACCACATTCAAAAGTGCGTATGACCTGGCGCAAAAACGCGTGCAGGCCGTGAATGAAAAGGCTCAGGAGATTGAAACCCTCCTGGCTGGCACCGAGGAAGACGTCAATGCTGCTCTGGCTCTTGAGCCCGCGCTGGACGAGGCTCAAGCCGAAGCACAAAAGGCGATCGACCTTTACAACAAACTGACCAAAGCCGGCGATTTCGCTGATAGCACAGCCAGTTTGTTTGTACCTGTATCAGAGGCAGCTGCTGAAATTGAAGCAGCTAAAAGCACCATGACCCGCGAGGAATTCGACGGGATGAATTTCAGTGAGAAGACTGCGTTCATGAAACGCGGTGGCAAAGTCACTGAAGAAAAGGAGTAAAAAATGCCTGATTCTTTAGCAAGTCTGTTTCCAACCCTTTATGCCGGCATCGCGGAGTTCCCGCGGCGCCAGTTTGGGATGATCCGCGCCGTCCAGGTGGATGGCCAACTCTCCCGAGCCGTGCTGGGTCAAAGTGAGGTTTGGGATGTACCTCAGGTGAGCGCTGCGGTCGACATCGAACCTGCTGCAACGTTGCCCGCACCTGCTGCAGACGTGGCAAACCCGCTCACTTACAAAATGGCATACCGAAAGGGTGTGCGCATTCCGGTTACCGGGGAAGCTTCGGAAGCAATCGGCGATGCCGCTATGGCAACCCGCCGGCAAAACCAGTATCTGCAGGCATTTGACATGCTGGCAGCCGGAATCGAAAGTTACCTGGCAGGCGTGGCGATCTTGAATGCCAGCAGGGCTTTTGGCACTGCTGACACCGTGCCCTTCACAGCCAGCACTGTCAACATGGAATATTTCGCGAAGCTGTGGGGTATCCTGGCGACAAACGACCGGTCCACTGGAGAACTCTCCCTGGTGCTGAACACAGCGACTGCGGAGGCGATGCGTGCCTATATGGGCATGTTGTACAAAGCCAACGAGTATGGCAGCGACGAGATGATGAAAAACGGCTACCTGACCCGGATCCAGAACTTTAACCTGTACGAATCCAACCAGTTTACCAAGCACACCAAGGGCACTGGTGCCAATTATGTTTTAGACGGTGCTCACGCTGTCGGCGCGACCGCCATCAAGGTCAAGACCGGTACCGGAACCATTCTGGCTGGGGATGTGATCTCGATCGCTGACGAACCGTCCGGTTCGAAGTACGTTGTTACCAAAGGTATTGAGGCTGCAGGAACCCTCACGATCGGTGCTCCCGGTCTGCTGGGCGCGGCTGCTGATGGCAAAGCGGTGAGCATCCACCAGTACACGCCAAACTTCGCGTTCAACCAGTCCGCCCTGGGCTTAGGCGCGCGCCTGCCTGAGATCCCGAAGGAAGGGGATGCTGCGATTGACGCGACCAGCATTAAGGATCCTTACACCAACCTGGTGTTTGAGATTCGCCGCTATGCGGAGTATCGCCAGATTGTGGATGAAGTCTCGATCATGTACGGCGCAATTGTTTTAGACCCAGAGGCAATCGCCATTGGGTTGAGCTAAGGCCGTCATGGCTGAGGTGCAGTTTACACCCGTGACCAAGGATGGATATCGTATGGATGTCCATCCCGATGCCCTGGAAGCCTATCTCAAGGATGGATGGGTGGTCATGGAGACTACAAAACAGACGGGAGGTGGTCCAACTCTGAAGGACACCACCGCCGAGTCTGGCCAAAAGAAAGCGGCCAAAAAGGCTGAGGTGAAATGAAATGAGCATCCTGACACCTACTGAAGCAGCGACGGTTTTACGCTGCGAAATAAACGATCAAAACATGCTGGATCTGTTGCCGCAGGTGGACGCGCATATTGAAAACGCGACCGGCTGGAAGTGGACCGAGGATGAGGTGATCAACCCGACTGCCAAAGCGGCGGCCAGGATGCTTTTGGTGCAATGGCATGAAAACCCGGCACAGCTGGGATCTGAATCGGTGCTCAGCTTTGGTTTGAACGCGGTATTGCTGCAGCTAAAAGCAGAGGCAGTCCGCTTGAATGAGCTGCTGGAGCTGAGCACATGAGAATAGGGAACGCGATTACCAACCCAGGAGAGCTGCGAACACAGATCCAGCTGGAAAAACGTACCTACCAGGAAGACACAGGGGGATTCAAGCAGCTGGTCTCGGGAGAGGTAAAAACGGTCTGGTGCAAGTGGACCAACGCCCACGGCGATGAAGCCTGGCAGGCTGACGCAGCAGGTGCTTCCAAAGCAGCAACCCTGCTTCTACGATATGTGCCTGGACTGGACGAAACCTGGCGTGTACTTTATGGCACCCAAGTCTGGGAGATCCGATCCATCGACAACATCCGTGAACGGAACGAGTGGCTGGAGCTGAAAATCAGCAGGATCGGTGTGGGATGAAAGCGGATTTGAGCATGCCCAAGAAACTGCAGGAGATGATGGAGCAGTTGACTGCCCTGGAAGCAGGCAGGATTGACGAAGTCGCCGGTGAAATGCTGGATGCCGGGGCTGACGTGGCTTTGAGCGGCATGCAGCGGCGCGTACCAAAGCGTACAGGCAGGCTGCATGACAACCTGAAAAAGGGTCAGGTCAAGAGGGATGGCAACGTCTCGCACATCGAAATTGGGTTGATTGACGCCCCCGGTGATGTTGTTCGTTATGGCACTGTCCAAGAGTTTGGCTCCAGCAGTGTCAGTGCACAATCGTACCAACGGGCTACGATGAAAGAAGACAAAAGCAAAATCACAAAGGCGATGAAGGCTGTGCTCGAGAAAGAGCTTGGAGAACTGGAATGACGATCTGGCAGAAAGTGAACGATACCCTGGCTGGGTTGGGAATTAAGACAGCCAACAACCGGCTGACTCTAAAAACCGGTGAAACCTGGCCTGATCAATACATTACCTTCCAGGTGATCTCTGCCGGTCCAGAAGAGCATATTGATGACCACGAAACAGCACGGAGCCACCTGGTGCAGCTGAATCTGTGGTCACGGAGTGGATTTGAGAGTTTCCCTGATGTGGAAACAGCCATGCTGGCAGCCGGGTTTTACTTCCAGGCTGAAAGAGACATGGATTACAACGACAAAACTGGCCACTATGGCCAAAGCAAAGATTTCCTCTATTACGAGGAGAAGGAGTAACAATGGCAATTGGTTCAGGAGAATACAAAAGCCAGATCGGGCTTGACAAGCTGTATTATGCGCCTATCACCGCGGACGATGCCACCGCGTATACACCAGGCACACCAGTTGTGCTTGCCCCGGCAGCCAGCGCAAAGCTGAGCACGACCAAAAGTATCAATACTCAGTACGCGGATGACGGGGTATTTGATACCTCAACCGCAGAAGGTGAGACCAAGATTGAGATTGAGGTGACAAACCTGCCACTGGCAACCATCGCGGAATTGACCGGAAGGACGCTGAACACAACCAACGGGATGCTGATCGAAGGCAGCGCAGCCAATGCGCCGGATTTTGCACTCAGTTTCAGGAGCAAGAAATCGAACGGCAAATATCTCTACATTCAGTATCTGAAGGGGAAGTTTGAGATTGGCGATGCCGAATTTCAAACCCTGGAAGCCAACCCGGCTCCCAAGCTGGCAAAACTGACCTACACCGCGATCACAACGATCCACAAATTCACGACCAAAACGGGCGTGAGTGAATCGGTCAAGGTCACGAAAGTGGACGAAGACGTGTCCGCATCGGCTGCCCTGGTAGCAGGCTGGTTCACCCAGGTGAACGTGCCGGCGACGATAGTTTAGCTCAATCGACAATGAAGGGGCGGTCACGAAACCGCCCCCTACAGGAGTAATATGGAAAAGTTTGCTATTGAAATGATTTTGTACGATGAGGACAGTAAGCCAAAAGCAACCCACCGACAGAGCTTTGTGCCCTTCCGTCTGCTGAAAGAAGCAGTCAAGTTGCAGGAATATGTAAGCGAGCTGCAGGATCCGCAAAAAATGAAGCCGGAAACGATTGATAATCTGGCTGATTTCGTGGTGGCGTTCTTTGGGAACAAGTTCAGCAGAGAAGATTTGCTGGACGGCGCCGAGCTCTCGGAAGTAATGACCGTAATTAACCAGATTGTCACCAAAATCAATGGCGGTGCAAACCCTACCCTTCCTCCGGTGGAATAGAACCGGAGGATGATGAGCGGGATATGCTGGAGGTTCTGCTGGATATGCAGCTGACACTGATCCAAGTGTTTGGCTGGTCCCTGGCAGATATCGACCGGACAGATGCAGTGAGCCTTTTTGATCTGATGCGTCATATTGGCAGGAGCCAGGCGCCGAAGCCGGTTTTTGCTGATGAAGTGGAGTGGTAATAATGGCAGGTAGCGGAGATTCACTCAGCTCTAACATGTCGTTGGACTCAACCGATTTCAAGGCGGGGATTTCTGCAGCGAATCGGGAGCTGCGGCTTTTGGACAGCGGTTTCAAAGCCAGTGTCGCCACGTTGGGAGATTGGTCTAAAAGCTCCGATGGGCTAAACCAGCGGATCTCAACGCTCAATCAGGCGATTGGGGTGCAAGCGGGCAAAGTTAACTCCTTGCAAGAGGAGTACTCCCGCGTGGCAGAAGAGAAGGGAGCAACGAGCCGAGCAGCCCAGGAGCTGCAAATCCAGCTGAATAAGGAAACCGAAAAGCTGAACAAAATGTCTCTTGAGCTGGTTAATACCGAAAAAGCGCTTGATGATATGGGAAGTGAATCCCAGGACACCGCCAAAGAAACAAAAAAGGTCGGCGAGGAATCTAAGAAGGCAGAAAAGGAAGTTAAGACTTTTGGCGATCGGCTGAAAGACCTGGGAAAAGGTACCGCCTCTGTGCTCGCAGGTGTAGGGGATAAGTTGGCTTCGATTGGTAAGGCGGCTGGTATTGCAATGGGCGCTATCGTTGTTGCTGCCGGAGCAGCTGCTCTAAAACTGGGGCAGGAAGTCATCAAAGCTTACGCGGCGTATGAGCAGCTGGTTGGCGGCGTGGACACGCTGTTTGGAGAGTCATCCAAAACTGTGCAGGCGTATGCCGAAAACGCTTACAAGACCGCCGGAATGTCTGCCAATCAGTACATGGAGACGGTGACAGGTTTTTCAGCCAGCCTTATCCAATCTCTGGGCGGTGATACCGAAAAAGCAGCGGGCATTGCTGACATGGCAATAACGGATATGTCGGATAATGCCAACAAAATGGGCACGGATATCGCGTCCATTCAAAATACATACCAAGGGTTTGCGAAACAGAACTATACGATGCTCGATAACCTGAAGCTGGGTTATGGCGGCACGAAAACAGAAATGGAGCGTCTGCTTGCCGATGCTGAGAAAATTTCAGGCATCAAATATGATATTTCGTCTTTCGCAGATGTTACAGAGGCAATCCACGTCATCCAGACTGAAATGGGGATCACCGGCACGACTGCAAAAGAAGCCACAGAGACGATATCTGGCTCAGTCTCCGGGATGCAAGCTGCTATCGCTAACTTAATGGCGGGTCTTGGAAACTCAGATGCTGATATCAAAACCTTGATCGGTAATGTGGTTGAGGGGTTCCAGAACGTGCTGAAAAACATTACGCCGGTTATAGAAAACATTGTGATGGCTTTACCTCCCGCCCTAGGTGGAATAATCACCGCTATTGGGGATCTGCTGCCAACGTTGCTCACAACGGTAACTGTTCTGTTTTCGCAGGTACTGACAACTATCCTTGCGCTGCTACCGGACTTGATACCAGCAGCTGTAGGTGCTTTGATGACCATCATCGGTGCCCTGGTTGACAATCTGCCGCTACTCATTGGAGCTGCTGTACAGTTGGTCACCACGCTTGTTGAGGGGCTAACAGCCGCTCTCCCGGAATTAATCCCAGCTGCGATTGATGCAATCATAACAATTGTCCAAGGGCTGATGGACAGCATGCCCATGCTGCTCAACGCCGCCTTGCAACTGGTTATCGGGCTGGCATCAGGGATTTCGAATGCACTGCCACAGCTGATGACCATGATCGCTACAATAATTCCTGAAGTGGTTGTCACTTTGATTAATAACCTCCCACTTCTGATCGGAGCGGCGATGCAAGTGATAACCGCCCTGATGAATGGACTAATCCAAGCTCTGCCCGTGTTGATTGGGTATGTGCCCGAGATCATCATCGCTATCGTCGGTGCACTTTTGCAATCATTACCAATGATCTTCGATTCCGGGAAACAAATTATTGATAGTCTGATCAATGGAATTAAGAGCTTGTTTTCAGCACTTCGAGGTAGCGGATCGGATGCGGTCAAGAACCTCGTTGCTGGGATAGGAACATGGCTAAGCAAGATGGGCTCAAAGGCAAAGGAACTCATGACCAACTTCATCAATGGGATCAAAGGGTCTTTTTCGAACCTTAGAGAGATTGGAAAAAACATCGTTGACGGTCTTTGGGAGGGAATAACGAATAGTTGGTCGACATTAGTTGCAAACATCAAAGCGAAATTTAAAGAACTCTTCTCTAATATCAAGGATTTGCTGGGGATTTCATCGCCATCAAAGCTCTTCGCGGATGGAATTGGAGTTCCTATCGCCCAAGGTATCGGCTTTGGATTCTTGAAGGAAATGGACAATGTGGAGCGGTCAATGCGGATGACGATCGCAGGATTGATGCCGGCTGTGGAATCAACTATCCCCGGAGGAGGTATGCAACCTGCTTTTGCCGGCGTTGGTCAGGCGAGCGCAGTGGAAAGATCGCCAGTGATAATCAACGTCAACCCCAGCGAGCCGATTGATTATGAGCTTCTGGCCAACAAAGTGGCCAGAAAAGTGACGGAGGGCTGGTAATGGGATGCAGCTTAGTCTTTGTCTCTGGCAATCAACGGATTGATCTGAATGAGAGAGTTGGCCTGTTTTTGCAGGCTGGTTATGGTCCTACGGTTGACGTTCATGCAAAAACGATAACGGAATCAGTTAAAGTGCAAATGCGCGGACCAATCTCAGCAAACATCCAAACTTTGAACCGCTGGTTCGAACGTGCCAGGAAAAAGGATCCCGCGTTGGATCCGGTTTACCTGGAATATAAAGTGGCAGAAGGCGAGACTGCCTGGAGAAGCCAAATTTATGATGGCGCCGTGACAGTTGACAGTGCGATCAGCCGGGAGTACACCCGAGGTCGGGTAAATGTCGAGATCTCGTTTGAACGAGACCCGTTTTGGGAGGGTCCGGAAACAGTTTTGCCAATTGGGAATGTTAATGGTGGCACTCAGGCCAGGGTTTTTAATGCCAACGATGGTGCTGGAACAGTGCCCAATCAAAGGATCAATTCTGCCTATGTGACTGCTAACCTGATTCAGGGTGATCTGCCAACACCAGTAAAATTGACCATCGAAAATTTGTACACGTATGATCTCGGACATTTGTGGATTGGAATGAACAATACCCGCCCCAACTGGAACACCGGTTGGATGCTTGAAGCGGAAAGCGCGATTGGTGTGACGCCCGTGAGTGCTGCAGGGGCAAGTGGCGGAGCGATCGCACAAGGGCAGCTAACCTATGGATCAGCTCAACCAATTTTGCGTTGGTCTATCTCGGACACGCTCATCTCAATGATGAGGGGGCAGCGTTTGAAAATGTTACTGCGCCCCTGGTACACCGGATCCTATTCGGAATTTAAGTACAGGCTTCGAATTGTCTCTGGAGGAACAACGGTATATGAAACCGACTGGCTGCGTGAATCGCAAACCTACGCCAGGCATTGGCTGGATCTGTTTGACTTTCGCATGCCGCCCTGGCTGGAAGGCAAAGAGAACCTGGCTGAACTAACGCTTGAGTTGTGGGCAACACCAACCAGAGCCGGCACCTGGACCTGGGCGTTTGATGACGTGATGCTTTTTGCTGAAGATGGTTTCGTGAACCTGGACACTTTAGTGGTTCCAGGAGGAAAACTGATCATTGATGGTGATACAGGTTGGAGTGAGGATGCAGCTGGGAAAAAGAGTGGGTTAAAGAAGATGATAGGCTCGCTGATGCTGGTGCCTGGTGCTTTCCATCTGTTTTATTTCGCACTGCATAGGGTGAACATGAACCAAGCGCCTGCCGATTTTCTGGTTGGAGTGAGCGGGAGTTATCGCCCGAGAAGGTGGCTATTATGAAAGTTCGTTTTCTGCAGCGGAATCAACTTATTGAGCAGGTTCTTCCTGCTGGCTTGACAGTCGAAGTTGATCATTATAGCAAAACCGTTTTTGGTGGCTGCGAAAAAGCTGAGCTCAATATTTCAGGCAAACAAGACCAGCTGCTTGAACTGATCAACTACCTGCGAAACGGCGTGGAGATCTATGATGATGCCGGAAACGCGGTTTGGTGGGGTTTCATCGATAGAGTGGAAATCCCAAGGGATCAGGTCATAATCAGCGCAGATCTGGAAGAAATGCACAACAAGATCGCAGTGGCTTACAACCTGATCTCCGCTGGCGGCAACACGGTTGGGATCAGACGTACTTCCCCCTGGATTTCGGATGATGATTCAGTCGCTAAGTTTGGAACCAAAGAACTGCTCGAGAGCGGGGGATCCATGAACGCGGTGGAAGCGGTCGCAATGGCAACCAGATTGCAAAATGAGCGCGGTTTCCCAAGAGTGTTCACCACTTCCGGAAACGCAAAAGAAGCCAAAGTCGAATGTTTGGGCTGGTGGCAGACGTTAGGATGGCGGTATACATTTGTGCCAACAGAACTTGCACTATCTTTTCAGACGATCGGGAACGCTTCCGTCCAGTTGTTGGAAGGTGTGAAAGTGGGCCAAAGCTTTTTGGCAACCTCCGATATCAACCTGGCTGAAATGGAAATCCATATTCGAAAAGTCGGCGGACCTGGTGATGTCAGTGTTGAATTGTCTGAATCGGTTGATGGGGTCCCTGGGACTTCAATCAGAAGCGCCACCATTAATGCCAACAATATCACAACAACAGCGGAGTGGGTGAGAGCCACCTTCTCAGAAACGCTGGTACTTACACCTGGAAAAACCTATTATTTGACCTTCAGCTCGTCCTTTTCAACTGAGAGCAGTTACCAGGTGATCACCCTTGACCCCAATCATGGCTATGGCGGTGGGGTTTTTGTTGAATTTGATAGCGGGACCGGCGCCTGGATCCAGACGACCAAGGACATGCCCTTCCGGCTCTACAACAACGTTTTGACCGAAACGTCTCAGCAACTCCAAAATATCTTGACTGATGCGGGGCAATTTTTGCAAACGATTTTTATTAATGACCGCAGCAGTCTCTATGCGGAAAGTTACCGAAACGGCGACACGACTGCCCTGACAGAAGCTGAAGATTTTCTGGAGATCGGCACCTCGAACAACAAGCGCTTGCTCGCCAGGGTGAATCTGGATCGAACTGTTGAAGTCTGGGAGCAACCAGACGAAACTACAAACCCACCAGTCGAAATGCGCTCTGACGGCAAGCTCTATTATCCTGCCGGTTCGCAGGTTGAGGAGCATTTTGACCCCACCGGGAAATGGATCTCCATAGAACCGATTCTGTGGGTGGCGATTGAGACAACTACTCTCACTGGTAAAAAAAGCTTTTTTTGCGATGAAGTCGAGTGGAACAAAGACGGATTGAAATTGAAGCCGGCAAACTGGCAAAACCCTTACAACCTGAGGATAATCAATGGCTAACAAAGACCGAATTTCAGACTTGATGAAACGAGCCGCACCCTACCTGACACGCATGTCGGATGATGTTGCATCAGATACTGTTGCTAAAGAGATCGATGCGTTGGTCCTGGCACTTGAGTCGCACAAAGCCAGCGTGGATCATGAGCCGTACGATCATACCTGGGCGGGAAATAACAGCTTCCTTAAAGATATTTTGGTCAACACAATCCTTCCACTGATGCCTGACACGTACGATATCGGCTCTGATACCTACCGCTTCAGGAAGGGGTTCTTTTCCGAGCTGTCCAGCCTGATCTTCAAAAAAGAGAATGTCGTGATCATGGATGGGCAGTTCCTGGTGACAAAGATGGCTGGGGCATTGGCAGCGACTGCCCTTGCTGGTGCTGGGGTAATGGATTTTGGCAGGGAGATGATCGTCGGAGATTTCGTCTTGTTCCGGGGTGAAGGAAAGATTGAGTACGTTAAGGTTGGTTCCGCGGTTATTATCGGGCAGACCCTCTACAATGTTTCCCGCAACCTTGATGGCAGCGGCGCCAATGATTGGTCTGAAGGAACCCCCTTTGCAGTCCTGGGTAGTGAGGGAGAGGGTTGGCTCGAACTCAATGCGATCGACCGTAAGCGGTTCAGTGTCTGGGCACAAGGCAGCGACTACAACAACAGTTTGGAGATCGGCAGGTTCGGCGATATCACCGGCTGGCAGAACGCCCCCTACACTGGGATGGGCATAGCGCTTGGTGATTATGCCAACGGCAAGTACTTGCTCTACACCAAAACGGATGGCATGATCGTCAAGGGTGGAACCATCATTGCCGGCGATGGCAAGGTCATAATAGACGAAAACGGATTGAGATTATTCACCGAGACAGTCTATAACGATTACACATCCCCATCATCTATAAAATTTATCCATGATGGGGTTAACTTCGGAGGTATATATGGCAGCGGCAGTCCGTCTGATGTTGGTATCCAACAAAAAATCTATGGCGCGCCAGGGCAGATAATTAATAATTGGGACATAGCAGTAGCTAAAGACACGGGTGTCGTATACAAGTTAACGAATGCCATGAGAGAGGGGGTGTATGGCAATTCGTATATCTTGGACGTAGCTAATTATGAGGCCGAGGTTTCAGAATCAGAGTCGCTGATAGAAATTAAAGCCAGGCACAGCCTACTTGATACCGACCCTGTTGTTTACTATACCGCCTTGTTAAAAATATGGGCGCGGGTCGATGAATCCTTGATTGCCCTTACTGCTGAAAAAATTGATCTCACAGCTCCGAATGGGATCATTGTCACCGGCACCCTCAAAGATCAAAGCGGAGTAGAGTATCTTAAAACAACGGGCAAAGCGGCTGACAGCAACAAGCTTGATGGAAAGACGTTCGCTCAAGTGATGTTATCCATTTACCCCGTCGGTGCAATTTTTATGAGTAGCTCCTCAACAAACCCCGGCACATTGTTTGGTGGAACCTGGGAAGAATATGGACAAGGACGCGTACTTGTTGGGAAGGCTACCTCGGGAACATTTGCAACCGCAGGAAGTACTGGTGGCGCTGAAACTCATTCTCACGGATTGTCAGCAGGTTTTGCAAAGATTGCGTCATCAGTCGATGGCTGGATTGCGATGGCTCGTAAAGCGGTGTCAACTTGGACCATCACCCATAAGAACGCCGCTACAAATAACTCCACATTAGGAACGTCATCAATAGGCGCTGACTTGGGTGGTACTACCGATTCAGGCTCGACATTACAGCCCTATGTGGTCGTTTACATGTGGAGACGAACAGCATAAAGCAGGAGGCTTTGAAATGGATTATCCATTTGGAATTGACATCAGCAAACATCAAGGCACAAATGACTTTGTGAAGATGAAAGCCAACACCGCTTTTGTGTTCGTCAAGGCTACTGAGAGTTGGGGCTACACAGACCCAAAGTTCTACGCAAACTGGCAAGGGCTTATCGGTCACAATAGGGGAGCGTACTGCTACGTCTGGCTATCAGACGACCCACTCAGGCAAGCGAATCACCTCATTGATATCGTGGCTAACGCAGGCGTTGATTGGCGATACGATCGCTTGGTACTCGACCTTGAAAAGAGCGGACACGGACTATCGAAAGCAGAAGTCACAAGACGCGTACTCGTGATGATGGAACGGATAAAAGAAATCACGGGTAGATATCCGATTCTTTACTCTCGCAAGTACTGGCTACAGGACAATATGCTTATCACCGACCCACGATTGATTAATGCTGACTGGTGGTTGGCTTATTATCGAACGGCACTGCCGTATCCTTTGTTTACACCTGAGATGCCGTCACCGCCATTGATGCCTAATGGTGTGAGTAAGTGGCTCATTCACCAGACTTGTGAGCGGGGCAAAGGGCGTGAGGTCGGCGTTGGCAGTTACTACGTTGACCAAAACCGATTCAATGGCACAAGAGCCGAACTTGACAGCTTCTTTGGGCGCGGCACGAATATTTACCTTCCGATTATCACCAAACCAGAACCAGTTGAAGATGACTGGACTGGACTACTGAGAGTGAAGTTGTGGTCACAGCACGACCCACGTTGGGGCGGCGACCGCATGGGTGAATCCTACTGGAGGCTCACAGAAAAAGGCTGCCTGGTTACCAGCGTGGCTATCTATCTGGATTTTCTGGGAATAGATACCGACCCAGAACAATACAACCAGTTACTTGGCATTCATGGGGGATATCAATACGTTACCGAAAATGGTATCAAATATGCGAACATGTTCTGGAGAATTCCAGGTGTGCTATTTCCTGAGATTCAAAAGGATCTCGCTGACTACACCTGGTACTGGAATGGCACTGGCTGGGAAACACAGGCACGCTCCATACTGAGTAGCAAACGCCCTGTGTTAGGTCTCGTGGATATGTACGCAGGCGGTGCACTCAATCAGCATTGGGTCGTCATTGTCGGTGAACGTGCTAATGGTTGGTGGGCAGTTGATCCGGATACGGGCACGTTGATTAATCTCAGTAAATATCAAAATAAAGTATATCGAATCGTTAGCTATCGGAGGCTTCAATGAAGCAAGAAGTCAGACGCGGTAGAAAATTTGTAGAATACCACCTCGGCATCGGCTGGGGCGGCATAGGGTATAGAAACGAGGCAAAATGATAACAGTAAAAGTGACGAATTGCACGATTGTTGAAAGCGAGATGGTTGTATCGTGCCAGACAACCAACACGGCGCACCCGAATATTACGCTTGAATTTTCAACCAAACACGGCTGCGGGCAAACGCTGGAAGGCGTGCAGAGTGAGATTGACGGCGGCGCAAAACTGTTGTGGATTGCGTACGCAAAACCGCAATGGAACGTTGTAGCGTAAGGTAGGCTATTATGGCTCATACTTGGTCGGAAGTACAGCCTGCTGGAATTGCGGATAAGAGTTGGCAAACCTCCGCAATGTCTTCTAACGGGTCAAAGATTATCGCTGGCATTAACGGTGGTCGGCTTTACTTGTCCACTAATTCAGGTACAAATTGGTCGGAAGTCCAACCTGCTGGTGATGCGGATAAGATTTGGCAAACCTCCGCAATGTCAAGTGATGGGTCTGTTATTCTGGCTGGCGTTAATGGTGGTCGGATTTATCTCTCAACCAACTCAGGCACATCTTGGTCGGAAGTCAAACCCGCTGGAGACGCGAATAAGAGTTGGTATACCTCCGCAATGTCGGATGACGGCTCGGTCATTCTGGCTGGCATAAATGACTCCACCAATGGTCGGCTCTACTTATCCACTAACTCAGGCACAAACTGGTCGGAAGTACGACCTGCTGGGGACGCGAATAAGTATTGGCGCACCTCGTCAATGTCAAGTGATGGGTCGGTTATTATCGCTGGCGTTTACAATGGTCGCCTCTACTTATCCACTAACTCCGGTTCGTCTTGGTCGGAAGTCCAACCTGCTGGAAACGCGAATATGAGGTGGCGTACCTCCGCAATGTCTTCTAACGGGTCAAAGATTATCGCTGGCGTGTATAGCACCACCAATGGTCGTCTTTATTTGTCCACCAATTCAGGCACAAACTGGTCGGAAGTACAACCCGCTGGAGTCGCGGATAAGAATTGGTACGTCTCGTCAATGTCGAGCGACGGGTCAAAGATAATCGCTGGCGTTTACGGTGGTCGGCTCTACTTATCCACCAATTCAGGCACAAATTGGTCGGAAGTCCAACCTGCTGGAAACGCGGATAAGGGTTGGTCTACCTCCGCAATGTCGGATGACGGGTCAAAGATTATCGCTGGCGTTTACGGTGGTCGGCTGTATCTCGGCACGGAAGCAGGGGGTGGCGACCCATCATCCATCATCAACCATATTATGCACTATCGAAGACTAATGAGCAGATAGGGAGTTACTATGAACATTCTCAAACAATCAACAGCGGCAACAATCAAGCTTGGACCCTTCGTGGATGACACGGACGGCAAGACAGCAGAGACCGCTCTCACAATCGGGCAAGCGGATATCCGTCTCAGTAAAAATGGCGGTGACATCGCGCAATCCCATAACACAGCGGGCGCAACCCACGACGAGTTGGGCTACTATGATATCCCGCTCGACACGACCGACACGGGCACGCTTGGCAGGTTGCGGGTGCTGGTCAGCAAGGCGGGCGCATTGCCAGTGTGGCAGGACTTTTTGATTGTGACCGCGAATGTGTTCGACACCTTCTGCTCTACTGGCAGCTTGAACGTCAACGCGGCAAGCCTCTCGACCGATGTTATCACCGCCGCAAGTGTGAAAGCCGATGCGGTCACGAAAATCCAGAGCGGACTGGCAACGCCAACGAATATCACCGCTGGCACTATCACGACTGTGACCAACCTTACTAACCTACCAACAATGCCAACCGACTGGGTAACGGCTGCAGGCTTGAAAGCTGATGCTGTTACTGAGATTCAAAGTGGGCTTGCTACGGCTGCGGCGCTTGACGCGGTAGACAACTTCATCGACACTGAAGTCGCGGCTATCCTTGCGGCGGTTGACACTGAAGTTGCGGCGATCAAAGCCAAAACCGATAACCTGCCCGCTTCCCCCGCTGCTGTTGGCTCTGCAATGACATTGACTGCTGCTTACGATAAGGCTAAGGATGATGTGCTCACGCCATTGGCAGTTGTAGACGGGATTGTAGATGCAATCAAGGTACAAACCGATAAGATACCTGCTACTCCTGCATCGGCTGGTGAGTACACAGCCAACATCGGGGCGATAAAGGCGAAAACGGATAACTTGCCGCTATCTCCTGCATCGAGCGGAGAATACACAAGCGCATTGACAGCTATTCAAAACGACCTCGACAATCCTAATCAATATAAAGCAGACGTGAGCGGACTGGCTACTCAGACAAGTGTCAACGCAATCCCGACAACGCCTTTATTGGCAGCGAACTACATCGCGCCTGATAATGCGGGTATTGCGGCTATCAAGACCAAGACCGACAGCCTCACTTTCACCACGCCAAACAAGGTTGACGCTTCAGCTACGGTGAATCCCACTGGTATTGCAACATCAGCGGAATTGGAGATTGTCGGCGGCAAGGTTGACGGCGTGTTGAACAAGCTCAATGTCAGCTCTGTCGAGTTTGTGACCGCGGTTGTTGGCTCGACCATAACCATACTGAGAGGCGATACTTTATCCGCTCGACTGCTTGATTTGGGTGATTTTACTCAGTATGTGAGTCTGGATTTTACCGTGAAACTAGTGAGTGGCGAACTTGACGATGCCGCGAGAATCCGCCTCCGCAAGAACGCAAGCGGAACGGGTGACGGCTTGTTACGGCTCAACGGAGCGGAGTACGCCACCGCTACAGACGGCTCAATTGTTATTGATGATCTTACCACTGGCGATATCGAGATAAAGCTGACCGCAACGGCAACACAGGAACTCGTCCCAGGAAACTACGTCTACGATGTGCAGATCATTACCGCAAACGAGGTCAGAACGCTCACAGCGGGCAAACTTGAAGTTGTTGCAGATGTAACCAGGGCGGTTGCATAAGGCGCAGGTTACCTGCAGGCCTGACAGCACGATACAACAGAGAGTCCAAAATAATGGAGGAAAGAATGAGTAAAAAAAACAAAAAAATGCTTTGCGAAAGCCAAGTGGCAGCAGTTTTCTTGAATCCCGCCCAAACCAGCACCAGAGTAGGGCAGCTGTGGAGAGGCCAAGAGGTAACCATCGTAAAAATGGATGGTGACTGGGTAAGGATCGATCAGCCAGAGGGGTTGGGTGATCAAGGGGCACCTGATAGATGCCCCTGTTGAAAATGAAACACAGGTAAGATCATAACCCCCAATTTGTGACAGGGCTGGCTCTGCGATGAGCTGCCTGGATATCCACCTGTGCAATTGCCAGGTAGCGCTTGACCATGTCCAGGGTGGAATGTCCAAGGATCCTTTGCAAGGTATAGATATCACCACCATTGCGCAAGAAGTTGATGGCAAAGGTGTGACGGAATCTGTGGATGGTGGGATCCTGGACACCTGCTCGTTCTCCCAAACGATAAATCGATTTTAGGAAGTTATCTCTAAGGAGCGGAGTGCCATTGACCGTGGCAAAAGCGGGTGAATTGATCAGCATGTCTGGACGGGTTGAGAAGTAGGACCAGATTGCCTGAGCGGTTCTGCTCGAGATAGGGATCTGGCGCTCTTTACGCCCTTTCCCCATTACCATGATGTTTCGATTGCGTAGATCCACATCCTTGATCTTGAGACCGCAATACTCGCTTGCCCGGATGCCAGTATCCAGGAGCAGAAACAGGCTTGTTTTCAGGCGTAGACCTTCGGGGTAATCAGTTGCCGTCTCACGTTGGCCTGGGAGCAAGTAGAGCTTCTTTTTTTGGCAGCTTGCCAACATGGCCTTGATATCTGCTTCGGTATAGGGCACAACGGCGATTTCATCCGGTCTGGGCGGTTTGTAGGTTTGAGGCACTTTTTCATCAACGAGTTTTTGCTGGTATGCCCAGGTCCAAAGAGCTGACAATCCGGTATGGTAGTTTTGCAAGGTCTTTTTTTTGAGATGTTGATACCGACTTATGAAGCCTGCAATGTGTTCGACGTTGATGTCATTGATTAGCAGATCTTCACCGAGGAAAGTTTGGAACTTGCGGAAAGTGTTGAAGTAGTCCTGGATGGTATGGGGTGAGAGCTTTGGCTCCGCAAAGAGGATGTAGCCTTCGAGTGCTTGAGATAGCGTTAGTTGTTTCATAATCCGTGCTGCCTCCTGAACAGCCTTTAGTGGTTGGGATAACGCTGGTTTTGGTTTGGAATAAAAAAAGGACACCAGCTTTTTTTTATACTGGTGCCTTCCTGCCTCAATCCGTGCTATACGGAGTGGCTTATCCGTACTATCCGAGGGTGTATTTGAGGCTTTTTCCCTCGTTGGGACTTGTTACAATGGGCACTGGCAGGATCGAACTGCCGACCTCACAGATGTGAACCCTATGACCGTTTTTAGGGGGTTCGGATAGCAAGGCTTTCAATATCCGTGAGCTATGAGGTCTTTTGATGCTCTTATCCGTGATGTCTGGAGAGTGCGCCAGTATGTTGAATATTATGGTAAAGTGCTATTCGTTTGTTCCTAAAGCGGAAAGTTTTTTTGCTTCTTTTTTTGTGTATGTCCTTACTAGAACATGCACATTTATCTTCCCTAAGTTAGTTTCTTTTAGTTTTGAAACTGAAAACTTGATAATATGACCATGTTTCGCGGCTTGGATGATCAGATCCGAATCAAACCCCCTTATTTCGCCGATCTCTGCATTATCTTCATCTGTAATAACCACCCACTGAGTTTCGTTAAAATCATCGTCATATTTAGACTCAACTGAACCCTTTAGTTCATCTCCGATCTTTAGATGAGCGATATTGTCCTGTCTAGGACATCCAGCATCGTCTTCAAGAGTGGTTCCAGTCAATCGCACAATTTTCTCTATCATTACAATCTCCTACGAATTTCAATGACTTTACCAATAATTGTTATCGGAAGGGCGGCGACCTGGTCGGAATCGAAAAAGACCGGGTCATAGGCAGGGTTGCTGGGGATGAGCATGATCCCTTTTGGAGAGAGCTTCACGCGTTTGATGGTGAAATCTTCCCCATTGACACGGACAACAGCTATTTGTCCATTTTCGACATATTCCTGTTTTTCGATGATGACAATATCGCCGCTGCGAAGATCTGGCTCCATGCTATCGCCCTTGACATGGAGAGCAAAGAGCTCGCCGTGTTTGACAAAGCGCGGGTATATGTCGATGTACTCTTCGATATCTTCAATGGCTTCGATAGGGGTCCCTGCAGGAACGGATCCAAGCACAGGGATCATACGACTTGTTTCAGTTTGTGGTTGGCTTATCTTGCCTAATAGGTAGTCTACGCTGACGTCAAGATTGATTGCAATTTGAGCGAGAGTTTGGGTATCGGGATCCCGTGTCCCCGTCTCATAGGTCGAATAGGCTTGTCTCGAAACAGAAATGAGACTGGCCAGTTTTTCTTGGGTGAACCCCTTTGCTTTTCTGGCGTTCTTCAAACGTTCCATGTTGATCATCCTTTCAGTTTAATGCAACTCTATGTAGCACGCAATGTAATTATACTAATTTCTACAGAATGTGGAAATTGCTCTTGACAATTCTACGCAGAGTGGCTTATACTAATGCCACAGAGAGTAGATAGAGGAAAACACATGAAAGAATTAGTCGAAATCAGGAAAAATCGAAAACTCACCCAGCAAGAAGTAGCTGATTTAGCAGGCATGAAACGGTCATATTACGGAATGATTGAGACTGGAATCAGGCGCCCTTCCCCGGAAGTGGCTATGCGGTTGGGGAAAGCACTCGATTTTGACTGGACCCGATTTTACGAACCAGAAAAAGAAACCGAAGAGTAAAACAAAAGGAGCCTGGTGAGATGAACAAACGCAATGAGAAGTTTGAGTTCAAAGTGAAGCTGGCTGACACCTGGGAGGAATCTCCGGTCTTATGCACCAGGAAGATCCGTATCTCCCGAAATTCTCCTGAGGCGTATGAATTCGCCCAGAAGCTTTCGAACATGCTTGATAAAGAAGTGCGCTGGCAATTTGCCTGGGGGAACCAAGGGCACTACGTCTCACCAGAAAAAGAACCCGAAAAGCAGTAGAAAGGATTGTCATGTTACGCGATGCACTAGTACTTTTATCCCCGTATTTTGTTTTCATCGTCCCAATGGTCCTGTATGCGTTTTGGCAGGAAGAGATCGCACCCCGGCTTAGAGATCATAGATCGTAACAGGGATGCAGATGGAATCTGGTAACGAAGCAAAGCAAGCAGCCTGGCAAGACGCAATCCGGCTCTGGCTGCATCGGCAGAACAGCCGGCACACGGCTCAGTCCTATCGATCGAGCCTGACTGGCCTGCTTGCCTATTGCGGAAAGCCTGCCTGGGAGATCAGCCGGAAAGATATTGCCGGCTGGCTGGCAGATCTGCACCAAGCGGGCAGGTCGGATGCGACGGTTGCGAGCCGGATCAGCGGGGTCAAGAGCTTCTACAACTTCGTAATTCGTGAATATGTCACCCTGGACATGGACGGCGAGGAGTATCGTCTTCGTGAGGACAACCCGGCTGCGAGCTTCAAGCTGCCAAAAGTCGAACGATATGGTAAGGCGCTGTGCTGGGATGAAGAACAAGCCGGCGCATTCCTGCGAGCCATCAATACAGACAACCTACCAGGACTTCGAAACAAGGCTCTTTTTGCAGGGTATCTACTGACAGGGCTCCGAAATTCTGAGCTCCGGCAGCTCCGGTATGAGGATCTTGAAGTGCTGCCAGGTGGGATAGTAATTATGAGGTACCAGGGCAAAGGCAAGCCCAACCAGACCAAAGAAGTTTACCCACCAGTGTACGAAGCGATCATGGCATTTGCTGATGCAGAGCAGAAGTTCACTGGTTTTGTTTTCCACCGGTATACAAACACGGGGGAAATTGTTGATCTGCCAATCTCGGACCAGACGGTCAGAGACAGTCTCAAGTATTACGCCCGAAAAGCCGGCCTGCGTACCAGGGGATTGAAAGTGCACAGTTTACGGCACACAGCGGCTTATTTGAGAGCACAAGCTGGCGATGATGAAGACACGATAAGGAGGTTCCTGAAACAAAACAACGTTGAGACCACGAGATTGTATTTACAGAAGCTGATGCCAAATCCGGATAAGACCTGGATGACGGTAAGCGAAATGTTGGGGCTTGCGAGCTCCTAGGAAAAGAAAAAAGAGAGTGGTTGGGATAATACGCATTATCCCAAGCAATGAGAGAAAAACATGGAAAAACCCTTTGCTTTAAGAGATATCCATTATCAACTTCTAAGATGCATTGAGACCTTCATTCAGTGGAACGGTTACTCTCCTTCCGTCCGCGATTTGGTCGCAATAATGGGTAGAACCAGTACGTCCCATATTTCAGGGCTGCTCAAAGATCTTGCGGCAAAGGGTTTTATCAGGCAGACGCCAGGCATTGCACGAAGCATCGTGCTTGAGCGTCTGCCTGAGGTTAATAACAAACCTGGCTACCAGTCAGGAGCTGTTAGCCAGGATTAGTGCAGAGTCCTCATGGGACTCTCCAATTATAGCAGAGGTAGTAATCATGGAAGAAATTAAAATGTTGACTGATCTGGAAAAACACATTTTGGAGCAACTGGAAAACCGAGGTTATGAATATCCTTTGAACCGGGATGACCTGGCAGGAAGACTGCGCTGGCGGAGTTTGATCGGCACAAAAGATGATCGGGCAATGCGGGGTGGAATTGAGAGCCTGCGCAAACAAGGTTACCTGATCTGTCACCGCAAGGGTAAGGGCGGAGGGTATTACCTGGCACGATCTAAATCCGAATATGAGGATTTCAGGATCCGTGAATACAAATCAAGAATTATCAGCCTGGCTGACACACTGCGAGAGATGGACAAAAGCGCAGAGTTGCAGTTTGGTGAAGCCATTCAATTAGACCTGTTCAAAATTTAGCTATGGCAAGGTCATTACTTCCACCCAGATTTGTAGCCGTCCCTACAGATATTGCCTATGACACGTCGGTACCATCGGGCGTGTTCAGGACATACGTGCAAGTGAGAGGGCTGATGTGGGGTCAGGAAAGCGAATCCCAAGATTTTACGATTGACCAACTAATGGAGGTGACAGGACTATCTAGATCCGCACTATACGGGCACCTGGGGATATTGAGAGATCGCGGCTGGCTGCTGTCCAGCAGTACTCACTATTCTCGGATCACCATCTATCTGCATGGAGGTGCTCAAGCAGCGGAAGAAACGAACAATGAAACTGTGGATAACCCTGTGGATAACTTGTCCAGAAATCTGGACAGCTCTATTAAGGAGGATGTTAAAGATTTTAAGTCTTTACCCCCTGAATTTAACCTACCTCCTGATTATCTTGTTAATCCGCGCGAGAAATCTGTCCAAAAATCTGGACAAGGTGTCCAGAAATCTGGACAGGTGTCCAAAAATCAGGACAAACATAATGGCTGGCATGATGTGATCGACCGCCCTCTGGAAGGCAAGCTGGAACGGTTGGGAGTATTCCCACAAGTTTATGGCCAGGTGGCTGAAGCTGTGCGATCGGGAGAATGGACCTTGGAAAAGGTCAAAGAGCTCGCGGACGACATTCTCGATCTGGGCGATTCTGCCGGGCCAGGGGTGTTTGTTTTCCGCTTGAAAAACAGGATCCGGCCGGAAACAGCGGCCGAAAAGCAAGAGAAGACCGTCGAAAAATACCGGAAACTGTATCGGGACAAGAGCGAGGTGAAAAATGGCGCGTAAGGAAGATGTGATCATCCGGGTTTTGGTGGACAGTGCGGCTGAGATCGGGATCGTGAAAGGGTTGCAGGCGTTTGCGGCGAAAATGGCGCCGCTGATCCTGCGGCTCGAGCGGGAAGGCAAGCTCAACGAGCTGCAGATCGCCCTGGCTTTAGGTTGGGACGGGCCGTTTATTTTTGGCAACCGGATCAACCGCAAGAAGTTTGCGAAGATCATCCTGGACAAGTTGCAGTTGGCGCTCATTGCCAACGCAAACCCGGGAAGCGCACTGGCACGTACCCAGCGCGAGAAGCAGATGCAGCTATGGTAACCCTGGCGCAGTTTGCAGGTCGTTTGGTTTGTTCCTTGCTGGCAATTGCGGTGATCTGGATGGTTTTGATTATCACGGTCCAGGTTGGAGTGTTGCTTTGGCGGGTGAACCATGAGGAAGTTGAGGAAAAGGATGAATGATCTGGTTCTACCTCCCGACCATGTGGACGGTGAGCGATGAAAATCGTCCAGATTGTTGTAGACGAGAGACCGCGAAGTGCAAGCAGATGTCCTGCAACCGATAGATTTTGGCCTGGTTTCGACGAGGTGAAAAACGTTACTTGCAAACTCACTGGCGGAGTGGACCAAATGACTCCACGTGAATTTTTTGCACAGCGATGCCCGAATTGCCCATTAGAAGAGGAGCGTGAAATGACTGACCCAATGGTCATCAAATTCGAATTTGTTACGAGGGACATCTATTTCGTCTCTAGGAAAAACGGTAGAGAACAGGGGAGGTTGAGACTGACCGAGGGGACATGGCGGTATAAGGACACGAGCGTTTTTTATCTTACCGCCCTCGAACTACGAGCAATAGCCGATAAGCTGGACCAACTGAATCGGCTGAATGACAAGGAACGCAGAGCGACTGATGAGCAGAGCTAAAAAAGTACCATTGGACGCTGCTCGGTATCATGCTCACAGATTGCTGGATCTGCTGGAGCCGGTATGCGAGCGGATTGAGATTGCGGGATCCATCAGACGGCAATGCCTGGAGGTAGGGGACATTGAGCTCATTGCTATCCCCAAACCCACCCGGGATCTGTTCGGGGTCCGTAAATGGGACACTAAGGTGATCATTGACAGGATTTTTGAGCTTGATGAACCAGGCTTTCTAAGATCTCCTCAACTTATCTTTGAGGGGATGCCGCTATTTACCAAACGAGGTGAGTGGTACGCCCAGTTTACGATATTTGGCATGAAGGTTGACCTTTTCATGACTACAC
>ENA-UOOH01000658-UOOH01000658.1-fermentation-metagenome-genome-assembly--contig:-NODE-658-length-37653-cov-3.807357_pt1 | contig 37653 bp, 41 predicted proteins | sample MGYA00245778_ERZ724025 | MGnify/ENA primary metagenome ERZ724025 (study PRJEB28704, sample SAMN03018313) | fermentation metagenome | biome: anthropogenic terrestrial biome; feature: soil; material...
GGCCTGGGAACGTTTTTCTCCTTTGCCCACCAACAAAAAGCGATTTAACTCCAAGTCCCGGGCCACATCTGCCAAGGTGGACTCCCGCACCAAAAGGGAGCGCATTTTTGCCAACTCACCCTCTGGCAACTGGGGATACTTCTGATACAAATAGGCACTGACAGTCAGCTGTAAAACCGCATCACCCAAGAACTCCAGACGCTCATTATTGCTCTGGGGCTGATGCCCTAAGGAGCGATGGGTGAGTGCTAATTTCAAATACTGAAGATCCTGGAAGGAATATCCAAGATTTTCCTGCAAAGCACCTAGTTCTCTACTGTGACCCGCCATTTAACCTTCCCACCTTTTGAATGCTAACGTGGCATTGTGTCCACCAAAGCCAAAGGAATTGGACAAAGCCACCTTGAGGTTTCCAGGTCTGGACTGGTTCGGCACATAGTCTAGATCACAATTGGGATCAGCTTCTTCGTAATTATACGTACCTGGAATCACCTGCTCTGCTAAGGCCAAGAGACAAATGGCCGCTTCTATGGCACCTGCAGCACCCAGTAAATGTCCCGTCAATGACTTGGTGGAACTAACAGCCAATTTATAGGCGTGCTCTCCAAAAACATGCTTTATGGCCACCGTCTCATAAAGATCATTGTATTCGGTAGAGGTACCGTGGGCGTTGATATAATCAATATCCGAGGGCTCAATGCCACCATCGGCTAATGCCTCTGCCATCGCCCTCTGCGCTCCTTCACCTTCAGGAGCTGGACTGGTAATATGATACCCATCGCCACTGGCGCCATAGCCAACAATCTCCCCATAAATCCTGGCTCCTCGGTTCAGGGCATGCTCTAGACGCTCCAAGATGAGCACTCCTGCTCCTTCCCCCATCACAAAACCATCCCTGCCTTTATCAAAAGGGCGAGATGCTCTTTGGGGTTCATCATTGCGAGTGGACAAGGCTTTGGCCGTCATAAATCCTGCTAGACCCAAAGGGCAGAGGGCTGCTTCGCTACCGCCCGCGAGCATCACATCGGCCTGGCCTCTGGCAATGACACGAAAGGCATCGCCAATGGAATGGGTGCCTGTGGCACAGGCAGTGACGGTACAGGAATTAATGCCTTTGGCTCCGGTCTGGATAGCAATTTGTCCGCTGGCCATATCCGGAATCATCATGGGTACAAAAAAGGGGCTGACCCGATCGGCACCTTTTTCCCAAAAGACTCTACTTTGTTCCTGTATTGTTTCAATTCCACCGATTCCTGAACCCACCAATACACCGACACGTTCGGGCTTAGCAAAGGGTAATGCCATGTTCGCATCTTCGAGGCTCATCTTGGCAGCAGAGACTGCAAATTGGGCAAAGCGATCCATTCTTCGGGCTTCTTTGCCATTCATGAACTGGCTGGGATCGAAATCCCGAATCTCTCCACCAATTTGAACAGGCAAATTGGAAACATCATAGCGAGTGATACGGCTCACGCCTGAAACACCTTGTAAAAGTGCTTTCCATAGTTTATCCTTATCTCCCAGGGGAGATATCACTCCAATTCCTGTGACGACTACACGGTGCATAACGGCCTCCCTAAAGAAATGTGGTCCCAAAGTGAACCCACTTTGGGACCCGAGTTCTACAATTCCTCTGTAATATATTCCACCGCATCACGTACAGTGGCTATCTTTGCAGCTTGTTCATCACTTATTTTGAGGTCAAACTCTTCTTCTAGAGCCATGACCAATTCCACTACGTCCAGTGAATCGGCTCCTAAATCCTCTACAAAAGAGGCGTCGGGAGTCACATCCCCATAACTAATGCCTAATTGCTCCACAACGATGGTTTTGACCTTCTCAAAAATCTTCTCATCAAAGTCACCCATACCAGTCACCTCCCTCTTCCAATTATCCTGTTTATATTACTAAGCCACCATCGCAATGGATGGTCTGACCGGTAATATACTGGTTTTGCTCCGACACCAAATAGTGCACCAGCGAAGCCACATCCTCACCCTGACCCGTTCGGCCCAGGGGAATCATACGCAAGATCTCATTTCTTTGTTCCTCCGTGAGGGCCTGGGTCATCTCGGTATCGATATAGCCCGGTGCCACCACATTCACTAAGATATTACGACTGGCCACTTCCTTTGCTAGGGCCTTACTAAAACCAATCACTCCAGCCTTAGAGGCGGCATAGTTCGTTTGCCCTGCATTACCTGTAACCCCAATCACAGAGGAAATATTGACAATTCTCCCCTTCCTGTGTTTGAGCATGGGCCTGATAATGGCGCGGCACACGTTAAAGACTCCGGTTAGATTCGTGTCGATGACTTTGTTCCAATCATCATCACTCATCCGCATCAAAAGCCCATCCTGTGTCACGCCGGCATTATTGACCACAATGTCAATACGGCTGTGGCGTTTCACAATAGCTTCAACCAGCTCTTCGACCTGGCAGACATCTGTTACATCGGCCCTCACAGTAAGTGCACCCTCCATGCGCCAGGCCTCAAGGAGCATTTCGTCCCGCCCGGTAACCACAAGCTCAGCGCCGTCAGCCTTGAGCCTTGTGGCAATGGCTTTCCCAATACCCCGGGTGGCGCCTGTGACTAGAGCAATCTTTCCAAGCATATTCATGCTACTATATCCCCCCACCTGTGACAAGAGTAAAGTGCAGATTTGGTTCGATTCTCCGTGCAATGGACACTAACAGGCTCTCTGGGCTTACCTCGACAAACTCCTCCAGTCCCATCTGTGCGAGTTTTTGGACCTGGCGAGTAAAACGAACGGGACCTGTTATCTGGGTAACAAGCTTTTCCTTAATCTCTCGAGGATTTGTGAGCATGCTCTCCCCATCATTACTCAAAACAGGGGTGTGACAAGGTCTGATATCGAGTTCTTCAACCACGTTGGCGAATTCCTTGGCCACAGGCTCCATCAATCCAGAATGAAATGGGCCTGAGACATTGAGAGGAACAACCCTCTTGGCCCCTTTCTCCCGAGCAAGGGTAGTTAAACGTTCTACCCCACGGGCATCTCCACTCACCACGGTCTGAGCGGGCGAATTCTCATTGGCCACTTGGCAGGTTCCCTCAGGTCCAATTGAGGCACAGAGTTCATAGACAACCTCTACATCTAGACCGAGAACTGCCGCCATGCCGCCTTGGGGCCCACCTGCCATGAGCTCTCCACGGGCTTTAGTTAGCCGCACACCTTCCGCAAAAGAAAAGGCGCCCGCGGCCCCTAAGGCCGTAATCTCTCCCAGACTATGTCCAACAAACAACTCAGCCTCATAACGCTCCTTGCTAAGTTGCCACAGGGAGTAACAAGTGACAAAAATGGCTACCTGGGCATGGGAGGTGTTGTTTAAGACATCCTCCGGTCCTTCTAAACAGAATTTGCCCAGATTATACCCTACAATAGCACTGGCTTCCTCGAAGAAACGCCAGGCAGAATTTGCCCAGATTATACCCTACAATAGCACTGGCTTCCTCGAAGATACAAGTAGCCCTTTTAGACTCCGTCATGCATGTGTCCCCCCTGCCCACCACTTCATCACAAGGGCCGACCAGGTTAGACCTGCACCAAAACCAACGAGGACTACATGATCCCCATGCTTCAAATCCCCAGAGCGGGCCAACTCGTCAAGGGCCAAACCTATGCTAGCTGCAGAGGTGTTGCCATAGCGATCAACGTTCACGAAAAACCGTTCTTCCGGAACTCCTAAGCGCGTCGCCGCGGCGCTAATGATGCGAATGTTCGCTTGATGAGGGACGACCCAATGGACGTCCTCCATGGCAAGACCTGCTTTTTCCACGACGCGCTTGGCCGATTCATCCATGATTCGTACCGCAAATTTAAACACATCACTGCCTTGCATTTTGATATAGTGCTGCCTTTCCTCTACACTACTTAGAGACGCAGGCCGGAGAGATCCTCCCCCAGGCATCTGCAAGACGCTGCCACTTGCCCCATCCGCTCCTAACTCAGATGCTAGAATGCCGAAGCCTTCCGGAACTTCACCTAAAACCACTGCACCTGCACCATCCCCGAAGAGCACACAGGTTGATCGATCCTCATAATCGGTGATCCGGCTAAGCACATCCACCCCCACAACCAGGGCCCTTTTGTATTGCCCACTTAAGAGCATACTCTCTGCCACCGTCAATGCGTAGCCAAATCCGCTACAACCAGCGGACAGATCGAAGGCAGGAATCCTCTGCAAACCAAGGAGGTCCTGCAGTATACATGCAGTGGCTGGAAAAGCCATGTCCGGTGTGACAGTTGCGCAAATAACCACATCCAAATCATGTGCTTCTATCGTTGCACTTTCTAGGGCCCGTAAAGCCGCCTCGTATGCTAGCTGGGAGGATGCAGTTCCTTCGTCGGCAATCCTCCGTTCTTTAATTCCCGTCCGAGACACAATCCAATCATCCGATGTATCAACCATCGTCTCCAGCTCGGCATTTGTCAAAATATGCTCCGGAGCCGCCGAACCGGTACCTAAAACACCAATGTGCCTGTTAGGTTCACTCTCACGCATATCCTATGTTGCCATCCTCTCTGCAATCCCTTGAACGATATTCTGCTGGGCGCCCTGTTTTGCTACTCGAATAGCATTGCAGATAGCTTTAGCATTTGATCCGCCATGGGCAATAATCACCATGCCATTCACACCTAAAAGGGGTGCTCCGCCATATTCTGTATAGTCTACCTTTTTCTTGATGCGCCTCAGACCTGGTTTGAGGAGGAGGGCACCTAATGTTGCAGGAATAGAGCTCGTGAACTCCTCCTTCATCATGCCAAAGAGAGCGTCTGCCAAACCTTCGGCAAACTTCAAGACAACATTGCCCACAAAACCGTCGCACACAACAACATCACAGTCTCCCCGAGAAATGTCCCGCCCTTCGATGTTACCTATAAAATTCAAGGAAGCATCCTGTTCCCGTAATAAGGGATAGACCTCCCTTACAACGCAGTTACCCTTACTAGGTTCATGGCCAATATTCAAGAGCCCCACCCGCGGCCTATGCACCCTCAGCACGTTTTCTGCATAAATGGACCCCATCTGGGCAAATTGAACCAGCTGACTGGGTTTGCAGTCCACATTCGCCCCCACGTCCACAATGAGTGCTACACCCGTGCGGGTCGGCATTAGACTTGTAATGGCCGGCCGTTCTACCCCTTTGATCCGCCGAATCGTAAGAACCGAAGTTGCCATTGTGGCACCAGTACTTCCCGCGCTCACTAGAGCTCCAGCATGGCCCTCTTTCACCAGTTGGGCAGCTTTCACCAATGAGGACTCGGTTTTGGTGCGAACTGCTTCCGCTGCTTCATCCATTTGGATGACCTCCGGAGCGTGCACAATCTCAATCCGATCACTTCCAGGTTTCCCGTTTATGAGGGATCTAAGCCTAGCCTCGTTTCCGGTTAGAATTACCCCAATGCCGTCAAACTCGGCTGCTTGCAAAGCACCTTCCACAATCTGCTCTGGCGCATAATCCCCTCCAAAGGCATCTACGGCCACTTTAATCACGGTCCACTCCTCCTTTTTCGGTTACGTCCACAACCACAAATTCACCGCGAAACACGATTTCATCATGGACATAGCTATTCACACTAACATAGTAGCGATTTCCTTGAATCGAGGTGACATTAGCTTTGGCCACTACCCGTTCTCCAAGATGAACTGTCTGATAAAACCTCACATCGGCACTTTTTGTTAGCACGATGTCGGAATCAACCAGAGCAACAGCCATGGAGTTGCCCTGGGCGAAGAGGAAGTGACCACGCAGGATCTGATTTCTGGCAAAAACCATCTGATCCGTGACCATCAGCACAGATGTGCCATTTTGCCCGAGATTTAACTCAATCAGTTCGCCAATGACTTCTTCACCATGGAGGGCCCGAACTTCCGAATAGGTATTGGCCGCGATTTGTCGCGAACGTTCGCGAAGCTCTGGAATGCTAAGGGCCATGCGATCCAAGCGGATAGTAGCGACGCTTACCCCAAGCTCATCCGCTAGTTGCCAATCGGTTAGAAACGGGTCTTCTCGCAGAAGATCCTGTAAAGCTACTCGTCTTTGTTGCCGACCTTGTTTCACCTTCATCAAGGGCCCCCCTTATCGCCAAGTGTTAGCACCAGGTTATAAGTACGATATCTTGAGTATAGTGGATCTCCCTGGTAAAGTAAAGAAGAATCTACAAAAAAAAGATGTCCTGGCTAGGGACACCTTCTATACACTATTTTGCTTCTTTTACCGTCATAACTTGACGCCCTTTATATGTGCCACAGCTGAGGCATACTCGATGTGGCAATTTTGGCTCACGACAATTAGGACAGATATTAGGTTCACTTGTCTCGACACGAAGCCAATTGGCCCGACGCGAATTAACTCTTGCTTTTGAATGTCTTCTCTTTGGAACTGCCATGGTCTTTCCTCCTCTCTGATGTGGTCGTTTCCGACGTTTGCGCTAACAACTTGCTTAAAGGCGCTAATCGAATGTCAATCGTAGGATCTGGGCAATCACAAACTCCCTCAGACAACAGGGCTCCGCAACCGGGACATAACCCAAGACAGTCCTCCTGGCAGACAGGCTTCATGGGAATGCTCACCAGTAGAGACTCTTCAATTAGGCTGGTTGTGTCGAGCTCATTTCCTTCCACTAGAGGGTCCTCGTCCCAAGGGTCTTCGCTGTGCTCCTGGGGATGATTCAAAAATTCCTCTTCAATGGCTGTCTCAAGGGTCGTTTCCAACGGTCTTAGGCATCGACTGCAAAGAAGTTCTACCTCTAACGACAGACTCCCTGTAACTAGATATCCTTCACCAGTGTTGGTCACTTGGAGCTCTGCCAAAATGGGGCCGAGCACTTGGATCACCTCTGGGGCAGATTCCACAAACTTGCCTGGAAGTTCTCGCTTCACACGAAAAGAGGCGCCTTTTCGACCTGCTAACGAACTAATGTTGAGACGCATCTAGATCACCTCATAAATTATACAAACATTCCCTCATGCTGTCAACTAATTTCCCGGCCACGAGCGTCACGAGGGTCATAGGATGCTAGCTTATCCCTGATCACATCCAAAGACTGCAGGGCGGCCTGACGACCTTTTTCAATAACCTCCGCACTGCGATTAAGCTGCGTAAGAGTTACGTTACCTAAATCAGGTACAATTAATACATCGGCCTCTATGTTTTGCTGCAGGGAAGCCTGCCTGCTTAGGATATCAATGGTCTGGATGATCACATCGGGAAGGTTACGGATATTGGTGCGAAGTGGAGCATAGCCCACATCTACAGCTATGACAACCTCAGCTCCCATCTTGCGGCACACATTTCCCGGAACTCGATTAACCAACGCCCCGTCCACCAATAACCTGCCATCTTGTTCCACAGGAACAAAAACGCCGGGAATCGACAGGCTAGCCCGCACGGCATCGGCCACGGGGCCAGAATCTAGCACCACTTCTTCCCCCCTCTGCAAATCAGTGGCGATTACTGCAGCAGGAATCTGGAGGTCTTCAAACTTTAGTTCTCTGGTCAGCACCCTAAGCATATTATAAAGCTTCTCAGAGGAAACTAATCCCCTGCGTTGCAAGGTCCAGCTGGTCAGATCATTCCAATCCAGCTCTTCAACCATGCTCGCTAGCACATAAAGGTCCGAACCAGCCGCATAAAGACAACCAACAATGGCGCCTGCACTAGTGCCGGTAATGATGTCAATGGGAATCTTCTCTTCCTGAAACACCTGCAAAACGCCGAGATTGGCCAAGCCCCTCGCGGCACCAGATCCCAGTGCTAACCCTACTTTAGGATTAGGCATAAACTTCACCTCGTATTAGTATGAATTAGCATACTTAAACTAAAAAAGGGTGTGTGGCTTGTGACTCGAAGTCGGATTTTGGCTGTCATAATCTTTTTTATAGCTACGATGATCGTCATCTTCCCTGAAGTGGCCTTTCAGGCTTCCCTAGAAGGACTAAAGCTCTGGTTCGAGATCGTCCTGCCCACCTTACTACCGTTCTTCATTATGGCAGATCTACTCATGGGCCTAGGAGTGGTACACTTTCTCGGATCGCTTCTGGAGCCCATTATGCGACCTCTTTTTCGACTTCCAGGAGTGGGGGGATTTGCTGTAGCCATGGGGCTCACGGCAGGTTATCCCTTAGGGGCAAAAATCACCGGAGAGCTAGCTCGCAGTAAATCGCTGACTCAAGTGGAAGCAGAACGGTTAGCAAGCTTTGCTAATACCGCGGGGCCCCTATTCTTAGTGGGAGCCGTGGGCGTGGGCATGTTTGGCCGGCCAGAACTGGGAGTCACCTTACTGATAGCTCACTTGGCGGGCGCGGTTTTTGTAGGATTTTGCATGCGCCTGCATAGAGGCGCCGAGAGCCCCCGAGTCAAAGTAGAGGGATCCTATTTTGGAAGAGCCCTAAATGCTCTTGACACGGCTCGCAAAAGCGATGGGCGCCCCTTTGGTACTCTGTTCGGCGACTCGATTAAAAACACCTTTCAATCCATGCTCTTTATCGGTGGATGTATTATGATGTTCTCCGTTCTTGTGCAAGTGATCGGCGCAACCGGTATTCTAAGTCCCCTTAAGACGGTCCTTGGTGGAGCTCTACGTCTCGTAGGCTTGGATGCCAGTTTGGCAACTGCGGTTCTGGGTGGCTTCTTCGAAACCACACTGGGAGCCCAAACAGCCAGCCAAAGTGGCGCGTCCTTAGGAGCCCAGGCCACAGTTGCCAGCTTGGTGATTGGTTGGAGCGGACTCTCCGTCCATATGCAAGTGGCAGCCATGCTCACCGGCACTAAAGTGCGGTTCAAACCCTATCTTTACGCTCGCCTCTTACACGGACTTTTCGCGGCCATGGTGACGGCACTCTTGTTAGGTCCTATCAGCTTCATTCCTGCTTCCCTAAGTAACACCTTACCGGCTGTCAGCACCGCCTATTACCTGAATGGTAGTCTTGCGGCGCGTTTTCTGGCATCAGCCCGCCTTGCCACAAGTTTCCTCTTGATCCTAGTTATTATTCTCAGTGTGGTATGGCTACTCAAACGCATGATCTATATATCCTTCAGACCCCGTTCGTAGTCTCCTTATCGAGCTCTTTTTTTCCCGCTTCCACTACTTGCAGGGTTTTCGTTAGAGCGTCGCTTAAATTTGAGAGAACCTGCTGAGCGTATTCCCTTGAGCCTTGTTCGATCTCTTCAGCATGGCGCCTTGTCTCCTCGAGGAGAAGCTTACTCTCTGCTTCTGCCTGGCGGTAGATCTCGCTATTGTGCACTAACTTCGCCGCATATTCCTCCGCCTTGGCAATCATACGTTCTGCCTGCTCCTGCCCATCGGCAATCATTTTGTCTTTTTCAGAGGACACCGCCTCGGCCCGTCTCACCTCTTCGGGAATGGCCGTCCGGATAATATCGAGCAGGTCAAAAAGCTCATCGGCATCGATCAGGACCTTTCCTACCAAAGGAACCTCGGGTGCCTTTTCGACTAGCGCTTCCAGTTGGTCAATTAAGACCAGAAGATTCACTCGGTTCACTGTTACCTCTCCCCATGATTAAATTTGTCGCGTAGTAACGCAGCCACCCGCGGACTCACCCACTTTGATACATTGCCGCCGAATTCGGCCACCTCTTTTACAGCCGAAGAGCTGATAAAGGAATACTCACTACTGGTCATCATAAATACTGTTTCGATGGTTTGCTCGAGATTACGATTCATGGCAGCTAACTTAAACTCAAACTCAAAATCGGTGACGGCCCGAAGACCGCGTACTATAGCAATGGCGTTTTTTTGCTTCGCATAGTCAACGGAGAGACCGCAAAAGGTTTCTACGCTCACGTTGTCAAAAGCTCTTAACTCTTCCTGCAGCATTTCTAGACGTTCTTCAATACTAAAGAGTGGTACCTTATGAGGGTTATGTAAAATAGCTACGTACAGGTGATCAAACAGTGTGCTTCCTCTTTTGATAATATCCAGGTGTCCATATGTAACGGGATCAAATGTCCCTGGACAAACCCCAATTCTCACTCTAACTCCCCCTCATATGGTAAAACAAAAGTATAGTGTCTCCATAACGCTGTTCGCGTTTAAGGCAGAGTTTCGACATGTCCCTAGGTGCTTCCTCTTTTTTGCTGATCTCGGCAATGATAATTCCGTCCTTTTTAAGCACCCTGGTAGTTGCTGGATGCTCCAAGGTTTTTCTGACCAGGCCTTGGTTATAGGGAGGATCCAGAAAAATAACATCAAACTTCACGCCGCGACGCTCGAGCCTCTCTAGAGCCCGAAGGACATCATTGGTGTAAATCTCACCACCGGTCAAACCCGTTTTCTCTAAATTCCTGCGAACTTGAGCGGTGCAAGCTGGATTGGCGTCAACCCACACCACATCGATAGAACCCCGGCTCAGAGCCTCTAGACCCATAGCCCCGCTCCCGGCATAAAGGTCAAGAAATGCGCTATTGATGATAGAAGGCCCTAAAATGTTAAAGAGGGCTTCCTTCACACGATCCCCCGTAGGCCTCGTGCCTAGGCCTGCGACACTGGTTAGTCTCGTTCCTTTTGCTTTCCCCGCAATCACCCGCATCTCTACCACCTCCTCCCGCCTTATCACAACTGACCATCTAACTCCGCACGTAAGAGGGGATACGACGCTAAATCAGGATCCCTGGCCAAAAGCTCCTGGACCTTGTGGGCAGCCTGCTGTAGAATGTCTTGATCCACTTGCAGGTCTGCCAAACGAAACAAGGGTTGTCCCCACTGACGAATCCCCAGTAAATCCCCTGGACCCCTGAGCCGCAAGTCTTCTTCGGCAATAAAAAAGCCATCATTGGACCTGCGCACAACTTCCAGACGTTCTCTGCTATGATCGGACAGATTGTACGCCAATAAAAAACAGATACCTCCCTTAGCGCCACGGCCCACCCGCCCCCGCAGTTGGTGGAGTTGAGCTAAGCCGAAACGCTCGGCATTTTCAATTACCATGACGGTGGCATTGGGTACATTCATTCCCACTTCAATGACTGTGGTAGCAAGGAGCACATCGATTTCGCGGGCATAGAAAGCCTCGAATACCTCTTCCTTCTCTTTGCCCATCTGACCATGGATTAGGCCAACCCGTACTGTAGCTAAAGGACCGCGCTGGAGCTCAATCATCTCCTGGGTGGCTGATTTTAGATCCATATGCTCCGATTCCTCAACGAGGGGAAAAACGACATAGGCCTGCTCACCTAGGCGCACCCTAGAGACAACGTAGCGATAGACGTCACTTCGTTTCGCAGGATCAACCAAACGGGTATCTACCACCTGCCTTCCGGCTGGTAAATCCCTGATCTCTGTCGTATCTAGATCCCCATACATTGTTAGGGCCAAGGACCGGGGAATTGGCGTTGCACTCATAACCAACAGATCTGCATTGCCTTTGACGAGAAGAGCTGACCGTTGGCGAACACCAAAACGATGCTGTTCATCCACAATGGCCAAAGAGAGACTGCGAAAGCTTACTTTATCCGTAATCAGAGCATGGGTGCCAACAACAACATCCACATCACCTGCAGCTAAGGCTATTCGCACATGTTCTTGTTCTTTACCCTTCATATTCCCGATCAAAAGCTCTACTGAAATCCCCAGAGGCTCTAGAGAAGCCTTCATGCGCTGAACCATTTGCCTGGCCAGAACTTCGGTTGGAACCATCATGGCAACCTGCCCTTGGCTGGCTACGGCCTTAACTGCACCATACTCAGCCACCACCGTCTTACCTGAACCAACTTCACCTTGGATCAAGCGGCGCATGGGACGTGTCGATTCCATGTCAGACGCCACTTGCCTAAGGGCATCTGCCTGCCCCTTCGTAAGCCGGAAAGGCAAGCTTTTCAGATAGAGCTTGACAAGCTCACCATCGGGTTTATGAGCAATACCATCCCTTTGTACCTGGCCCTTCTGCAGGCCTAAGAGAAATAGAAAGAACTCTTCAAACACCAAGCGCTCCCGAGCCTTCCTATAACTGGACCAATCCTTAGGGAAGTGGACTTCTTTCACAGCTTCCACTCGATGTGGGTAATCCCCCCGGAACGCTTCAGGGAGACATTCTGGTAACAAGTACACTGATTTCAATGCAGCTTCTACCCAGCGGATCCGCTGCTCGTTGGAAATGCCACTCATAAGGGGATAGACCGGCATTAAACCAAGCCTAGGACTGCGCGTAAAAAACTCCGGCGAGCTCATTTCGGGGCCAAAGAGCCCCGGCTTGGCCACACCATAGACCCATAGCTTGTCTGCCCTTTGTAGCTTCCTATAGAGAAAACTTGTTCCCTGCCCCCGGTGATACACAAACCAGGTCAAACGAAGTGTGCCGAGTTGCCCGTTGATAACCCGGCGACCCTTAGAGATCATCCTTTCTGTCAAATTGCTCAACCTTCCGCAGGTGAGTTGCTCCACACCCACTTCTACATGCTCTGGTTCTACCACTCTCTGAAAATCCTTGTATGTCCGGGGATAACTGAACAAAACATCACGGACTGTTTCTAGCCCCAAGGTTTTAATGGTCTGAGCACGCTTTTCTCCGATACCGGGAAGCACTGTAACAGGAGCTCCTAAGATGTTATCTTGTTTCAACAAACCACCCCTATTTCAAAAAACCCTTATCCTGAAGGTGCCTAAAGGATAAGGGTTGCCTAACACGAAAGGCAGGCCTTTCTACATTGCAAATAGAAAGAGAGCTATGACTCCAGGACCTGTATGAACACCGATGGTAGGTCCAATCTCGCCGATTAAGACCTCCCCCTCAAGAGGGAGAATCCGCGACAAAGCCTCTGCGATTTGGGTCGCTTCTTCACTGGTGGTTGCATGACTCATGGCCGCACGAATCTTCTTTTCAGGAAATTTCTCCTGGAATTCTACCACCAGTTCCCGAACACGTTTGAGGGCTTTAGCCTTACCTCGGATCTTCTCAAAAGGAGCCACTTCACCATCAACTAAAGTGAGGATAGGCTTAATACTGAGCATGGTGCCGACTAAGGCGGAAGCCATCCCAATACGTCCGTTTTTCTTCAAAAATTCTAGAGTATCCACCACAAAATACACCTGGAGATGATCAATGGTGTGCTGTACGTCAGATAGAATCTCATCCAGTTCTTTACCAGCCTGCACCCCTTGGGCAGCCGTCACCGCCACGAGCCCGAGACCCATGGAAGCAGCTTTACTGTCCACGACTTTTACAGTGACACTGGAATCAAGCATGGTACTTGCTAAAACGGCCGATTGGTAGGTCCCACTCATCTTGCTACTCATATGAACCGAAATAATGGTATCGCCAGGTTGCGCTATTTTTTCATACATGGCCACAAAATCAGCCGATGATGGTTGGCAGGTGCTAGGCATCTCGATCTCGTTTTTTAGCCTGGTGTAAAACTCAGACGTAGACATCTCTTCGCCGTCCTTGAAGATTTCGGAACCGAACTGCACAGTTAGGGGCACGACGTGAATTCCCAAACGTTCCTTGACCTCCAAGGAAAGATCGCTGCCACTATCAGTCACCACATGGATTTTCCCCACTGTATTTCCCTCCCTTATTCCACCGAGACAATGTAGTAATACAATGGCTGCCCTCCAGGGTAAACCTCCACTTCGCAATGGGAGTATTCCTCCTGAAGCGTAGCGCTCAAATCTTCGGCTTCTTCGGCCATTTGATCAGCGCCATAGTAGACACTGATTACAGTAGACTCATCATCCACCATGGTTCGCAAAAGATCCCTGGCTACGTCATCAGGGCTAGAGCCTACAACGGCGATCTTCCCTTCAGCGAGACCAATGATGTCTCTTTCTTCGATCTGCAAATCACCAGCCACGGTAGAGCGCACGGCGTAAGTGACTTCGCCAGTCTTCACTTCACCCATACCGCTTTCCATGGCGGCCACATTTTCCTCCAGGGAATCATCTTCCACAAAGTACATTAAAGCGCTGATCCCTTGGGGAGCCGAGCGGGTAGGCACAACGCCCACCTTCTTATCCACAAGCTCTTTAACCTGCTGTGCCGAGAATATAACGTTCTTATTATTAGGGAGTATAATGACGGATTCTGCATGCACGCTATTCACCGCAGTAACCAGATCCTCCGTGCTAGGATTCATGGTCTGACCACCTGTTACCACACTATCAACTCCGAGACTTCGGAAAATATCCGCTAGACCTGCCCCAGCAACTACTGCAACGATTCCCACCCCTTTAGGGGCAGCGGAGTGCTCTGCAACGCCTGGAAAGCCTACTACATTATCAATGGCGTAGTCTAGACGGTGATTGTCACTGTGATGGGCAAATTCTTGGTTTTGGAGCATCATGTTATCAATGGCAATCTCCGTGAGGTTGCCCAGATCCCCGCAGAACTGCAAGACTTGCCCTGGATGGTCGGTGTGGATGTGCACTTTCGTCACGTATTCATCACCCACCACAATCATGGAATCCCCTTTGGATTCCAGCTCTGCGCGGATCCTTTCTGGGTCAATTCCTTCTCCTAAGATGATAAACTCTGTACAGTATTTATTGACCAGTACTTCTTCGCCAAGGCGCGAAAAATCGACGGCTTCCTTCTCAGGTGTCCCTTGCTCGGCCAGGATCTCTTCCATTTCCTCTGGTGAGGTGGTTAAACCTGCCCAGAAACCTTCAAAAATACAAACGAGCCCTTGCCCTCCAGCATCTACAACCCCGGCCTCTTTGAGTACTGGAAGAATATTCGGTGTATCAGCTAAGGACTTCTGTGCGCCCAGTAAGGCAGCCTTGATCACAGCCGAGGCATCGGCTCCCTCTTCTGCAGCCTCTTCCGCCGCCTCAGCCGCGACACGGGCTACGGTGAGCATGGTACCCTCCACCGGTTTCATGACCGCTCTATAGGTAGTCTTGGAGGCAGAATCAAAGGCGTGGGCAATATCCTCTCCTGTGGCTTCACCCTTGACGTGGGCGAGTCCATCGGAAAATCCCCGGAAGAATTGAGACAAGATCACACCGCTATTTCCCCTGGCACCCATGAGGGATCCACGGGCCAAAAGCGTTGTCAAACGTCCCACTTCATTATTCTCTGCCCGCTCTAGTTCTTTTACCGCTGCATTCAGAGTCAAAGACATGTTCGTCCCAGTATCACCATCTGGAACAGGAAACACATTCAGAGCATTAACTATATCCTTTTGCTGGTCAAGGTTGCGTGCAGCGACCAACAACATGTTTCTTAGCGTTACGCCGTTAATAACGTCCAAAACATTTCCTCCGATCACTTTCTCTTTGCAGATGTAACCCGAACACTCTGGACCTTAACGTTGACGCTATCGACATTGAGTCCCAGCATGGTTTCAACCGCATATTTGACTCGCTCTTGTACATTTCTAGCTACTTCAGATATCTTCACACCATACTCGACCACAATGTAGAGCTGAATGGTGACACTATCTTCATTGAACTGAATGTCGACGCCACGTTCAAAGTTGTCGCGGCGGAGCAAGTCCGTTAACTCATCTTGAATATTTCGCGGGGCCATTCCTACGAGCCCATAACACTCCATGGCAGCCACACCTGAAATGGTGGCAATGACCTCTTCACGAATGGAAATTTTTCCGAATTGGGCTTGAATCTCTTGGGCCACAATCTTCCCCCCCTAAAACATTACCAAATTGGACCATAATCTATCATACCCATTCTAACCATTTGCACCCTGATTGTAAAGGTTTTTATCAGGGTGGCCATTTGCAGCTTGCATTCTTCGAAAGCCTGTGCTAAAATTAAATCCGTTATGGAAACTTGTTCAAAGGGGGTAAGAAACATGGCCAGAAGGTGCGTTGTTTGTGATAAAGGCACCGTGTTCGGTAACCTTAGAAGCCACGCTGAGAATAAGAATCGGCGGAACTGGAAACCAAACTTGCAGAAAGCTCGCATCGTGCTCAATGGGAGTCCCAGACGGGCTTATGTATGTACAAGATGTCTCAGAAGTGGAAAAGTAGAACGGGCCCTATAGGTTCGCCCCTGTTTAGTCTACCTATGTAAAGAAGTACCCCTAGGTTTTCCTAGGGGTATTTTATTACTGTAATATGGCCAAAAGAACCCCATCGGCAATCCTCACAGAAATATCTGCGTCTGCAGCCACATTGCTGATCGTTAAGGTGCTCCCTTTGTGGAGCGTAACACCATGGAGGGGATAGAGGAGACCCGTCGTTGAAACGCGTAGAACCTCAGGACTCAGGGGAATCAGGGACACAACGCTACCTAGGTTCACCTTGGCCCGGAACTCTTTACAAAAGGCGCTGAGGCGATGTTCCTTGGTGAGGAGCCAATTCTGAACGCCACCTAAGGCCAAACGGTAGAGCAATTCCACATTACCCAAAGCATGATCGATGCGGCTTCCCCAGCCGCCCACCAAAGTTATACTCGTAGCTCCCTGACCCAAGGCATAGTCCACCGCTAAATCCATGTCGGTTTGATCCTTTACGGCTGACACGCGCTGAAAAGGAATATTCTTGCTTTGCCAATACTCTTCCGTGGCCTCATCTAAGGAGTCTTGATCGCCAAGAATGATCTGGGGCGTTATACCCCAAGCGCGGGCTAAACGAGCTCCCCCGTCAGCACAGATCACAACAACATCGTCATTGACTAGCTGCCAAGGCGTACATGGAACATCGTCCCCTGACGCCAGAATTAGGGCCGACCTACCTATACTGGGGTTCAAAAATCTCCCTCCGTTTTCTAAGGAGCAGTATCACTACAGCAACGAGTATAGCTTCTGGAATGAGGTATGATGCATTATAGCCTAAGGAATAGACCAGTGCGGGTGTTCCTTCTGGCGCATATTCGGCAAAAAACACAACCCCTGCTACAACATGGGTGATGCAGCGCAAAAGCGAACCCACAGCTACACCAAGTTCCCTGTGTTTTCGCAGGATGCCAAAGCCGGCCACGCCTAACATCATAAATGGAACGGGATAATCCAAGAGTAGCTGAATCGGATGGATGATGTAAGGAGAAATAAGTAACTTGACAACACCTAGTAACGCACCACCTAGAATGCCGATCTTTCCACCATGCCTGAAGGCTAAGATGAAGATCGGCAGCATTTCAAGGGAAACGCTACCTCCTTGGGGCATTTGAAACAACTTCAAGAACGACAAGAGCACTGCAGCTGCAACCAAGAGCGATACTTCCACCATGATTCTCAGATTCTTATCACGCATGAAGACAACCTCCTCAAAATTGCGATTTTGTCCCACATCACGGCACTGAATAGAAAAAAACATGGAAACAGCGGTCCATGTTTTGGTCTACCGCTTCCCTACGCTGGAATTAACCAACAGGTTCTAAGGGTTAGAGTTTATGAAACTCAGTCTCAGCAAAAGCACCCCTAGCGGAACTATATCGTTTGACTCATATTTCGACGTGAAACATAAAAACCCTTTTTAAGACATGAAACATCCCAAAACATCGAAGAGCATCCTTGGCGTCCAGGATGCTCTTCTTCTGCCCTACCAGGTGGGTAAGTCTGCTTTCTTTATGGTTTCGCAGGCGAACGCGAAATATCCGTGCCCAGGGATGTTGGTATTTTTTTAGGTGATCGCATACAAGAGTAGACCCTCCTTTCTTATGTATTTTGGTCTTACCCACCCAGCCTGCTTCTATAATACATTGAATTATCAGACTTGTCAAGCACAGGAAACTACTTTTTCGATAATTTTGGCCAAAAAGAGAGACAAGGTTACCCTTGTCCGCCGATGGAACGCATTTGGTCGATATACTCTCCTGGATTCTGTGCACCGAAGACCGCTGAGCCAGCCACAAGATTCGTAGTTCCCGCTTCAATTAAAGCGGGCACGTTTTCCAAACTCACTCCGCCATCAACCTGCAGTTCAATGGGAGCGCTCCCGATCATTGCTCGACAATCCCTAATCTTTTCTATTATGGCCGGTATAAACTTCTGTCCACCGAAACCAGGATTCACAGACATAATGAGCACAAGGTCCAGGTCATCGAGGATATATTTCAAGCCCGTTAGAGGTGTATGGGGATTCAACGATACACCAGCTTTGACTCCTAATTCTCTTATGTGCCTTAGTGTACGCTGTAGATGCGTCACCGCTTCATAATGGACAGTAATGATTTCAGGTGCTGTGGCGGCAAAGTCTTTAAGATACCGTTCAGGCTTTTCAATCATAAGATGAATATCAAGGGGAACGTTTGACGAACGCTTGGCCGCATGGATCACAGGTAGGCCGAAGCTGATATTAGGGACGTAGTTCCCATCCATAACATCAATATGGAGCAAATCGGCATTCTTGACTTTCTCCAATTCACCCCTTAAGTTGCTTAAATCTGCTGCTAAAATAGAAGGACTAATTCGTATCTTCAATCATCTGTCTCCTTTCTAGTAACGCGGTGCCGCCTCCTCGAGCAAAATCAAATAGTGTTCATAGCGCCTAGGAAGGATTTCACCGGTTTTCACCGCTTCTTTCACTTGACACCCCGGTTCGCGACGATGTAAACACCCCCGAAACTGGCAAGCATCTATGTGAGGGCGAAACTCAGGAAAGGCAAATTGCAAATCCCTTTCTTGATCAGTGCCCATGCTCAGCCTAGAAAAGCCTGGGGTGTCCGCCACATATCCATCACCAAGGGACAACAGTTCTACGCTGCGGGTAGTATGCCTTCCCCGCTGAGCTTTGGCGCTCACTTTACCTGTCTCCAAATTCAAGGCAGGATCAAGCGCATTTAAGAGCGACGATTTACCCGCTCCGGAAGGACCGGCTAGGGTACTTATTTTCCCCTTTAGCAATTCCCTTAACTCGTCCAACCCCTCACTTTTTATCACACTGGTAATCACGGTGGGATAGGAAATGGCTGCATACTTGTTGGCCATATCCAAAGCTCCGGCTGGGTCAAGATCCCCTTTTGTAAACACCACAACACAAGATAAATCCAAAAGTTCTGCCTGGACCAAAATACGATCTAGAAGCAAGTAATTGGGCGGGGGGTTCTTGACAGAAAAGACAACTGCTACTTGATTTACGTTGGCAATGGCAGGACGAGTGAGCTCATTTATGCGAGGTAAGATGCGTTCCACAACGCCTGCCTCGCCCCCAGGTTCCCTGGAGATCTCTACTTTATCTCCCACTAAGACACGATCATCCCTCAAGCGTAACCGCCCCCGTAATATGCAGGGCACAACACCCGACTCTGTTTCTACGTCATATGTTCCGCCAATGCCTTTAACAATAACCCCTTGTTCCATAGACTACTCCGGAAAAAGCCCATCGAAAAACTGACGACCGCCAATATATACTTGAAACCTGGCATCTTGACCTCGCCCCTGTACGGTGCGGACCACTCGACTACCGCCCTTGTGGGTCTCTCGATACACCTCACGGGCGCCAAAGTCGTCGATGACCAAAATGACCACTTCCTGGTCGGGTCCTGGCTGAACATCGATGGTGACGTCCTGAGTCTTCCACAAATTCTCATGTATCCACCGCGGTTCTTCTAAGGGATCTGCGGGAATCTGCGGTTCAGGAGTGGGTGACGTGAGACCCTGGGAATAGACAAAGTCGATGCTCCAGCCCGCCTGCACCTGTGTGCCAGGGCTCGGATTTTGTTCTACCACCTGCCCTTGGCGATAAATAGTGCTATATTCGGGCCAAGAATTGCCCAAGGGTAGCCCTAGCTCTCGAAGCTGTGCCTTCACGAGCTCAAAATCTTGTCCGCGGAAATCGGGTAAGGCAAAAGAAAGTGGAGCTTCTTGCCCTTTGCTGACCACTAAGTTCACGGCGGTTCCCTTCATGACAATTTCACCGGGTTTTGGCCATTGCTCAAGGACAATACCGGGACTTACTTCAGGATCATATGCTTCTTCCTCGTCTCCCAACACGAAACCGGCCTGGGTTAAGCCCAATTTGCCCTCTCGAGACGTAAGGCCAATCACTGATGGCATTTCTACTTCTTCAGGGCCGAGGCTCACCCGGACCAAAATCTCCCTTTTCTGCTTCACCATACGACCTGGTAAGGGATCTTGACTGATAATATGCCCTGCAGGAACCTCGTTATCAAAAAGAGATTGCTCCACCTTTAACACCAAATCCGCATCGCGCAAGACACGCCCGGCCTCTAACTCAAAGAGACCGACCACATCGGGTACCCGCACATCGTCTAAGAAGAGGACCCGGGGAATGAGCCTGACGACTCCCACCCCTATCCCTACCAAAACTAAAAGGATTACTAGTATAATTAGTCCCTTCGACCTGCGAGGTGTCTTTGTCTTCTGCGTTTCTTTCTGTTGGTTTTTAGTGCGTTTCTTTCTAGTGGCCAATCCAAAACCTCCCTTGGACTTTCCTTGGGCGGGTAGAGGCATCGTTTGATCTCCCCCACCCTGCCCATCTCCTTGTAGCTCCATGCGACGTTCAATTCTTTGAAAGACCTTTACCACTTCTTCGGCACTACTTGGGCGTTTTTTAGGGTCTTTGTTGAGCAGCTTCAAAACCAAATCCTCTAGGTCGCCGTCTAAATCGGGTCTGGAGTCACGGAGTGGTAGTGGGTTTTCCTGAATTTGCTTAAGAGCAATGGCGATCGGTGATTCACCCCTAAAGGGCGGATGGCCTGCTATCATTTCATACAAGACGATGCCCAAAGAATAAAGGTCGCTTGCAGATTGCACATTGACCCCCCTGGCCTGTTCAGGAGAAAAATAACGCACAGAACCCAACACCATCCCTGTCTGGGTTAGATTCGTGGTACTCATGGCCTGGGCTATACCAAAGTCGGTTACCTTAACACGTCCTTCATCGGTCACGAGGATGTTATGGGGCTTAATGTCACGATGAATAATGCCGTGATAGTGGGCATGGGCTAAACCCATGGCGATTTGTTTCCCCACATTTACAATGATGTCTTGTGAAAAGCATTCATGTTCTCGAACCAGGTCATGGAGGTTCTTGCCTTGAACAAACTCCATGACGATAAAGTGAACATGATCGGTTTCACCCACGTCGTAGATATTGACGATATTTGGATGAGACAAGCTCGCCGCTGACCGGGCTTCCCTTCGAAAACGTTCTACAAACTCTTCATCATCGGCAAACTGTGCTCGGAGTATTTTCACGGCCACAACTCTGCTGAGCAGATGATCCTTGGCACTATAAACCAAGGCCATTCCTCCGTCGCCGACCTTCTCTAAAATCTCATAACGATTGGCTAACATTTCTCCAATCATGCTCTCACCCTTTGATTGTTACTGGTCTATCCCTAGAGCCGCTTCCATTACTGTCACGCCAATTGGCACCGCCATTTGGCTACCAGACCCTCCGTGTTCCACAAGTACAGCTATTGCTACCCGTGGTCTCTCTGTTGGTGCAAACCCAATGAACCAGGCATGGTCGCCCCCTGGGCCTGTTTGGGCGGTGCCAGTCTTACCCCCATAGTCTAAAGACGAAGGTCGACTCGTCCGGGCCGTCCCCTCCCTTGCGGCGAGAATCATCGCTTCCTGAAGAGCACTGGCGTGTGACGGAGGCAAAACCTGCGATGTAATCTGCGGCCGGGTAATTTGCCGCATTTTTAGACCTCCTCGCACTTCCTGCACCACATAGGGCCGCATCATGGCTCCCCCATTGGCAATGGTGGAAGCAACTGTAGCCATCTGCAGAGGTGTCACCAAGAGCTCTCCCTGCCCTATACCCATCTGGGCTGCATCATAATCCGAGGCAACCCCGGAGGGAAGAAAACCACCCAAATTTTGAAGATCAAATCCGACTTCTATGCCTAAGTTAAAGCGCCTAAACATCTCAAGGAGACGGTCCCCTAAAGATATGGCCAATTGGGCAAAAACTACGTTCGAGGAGACCGCGAGAGCCTGATCGATGGTAATGCTCCCGTGGGCCCTTCCGCCATAGTTGCTGATAGTACGGTTCCCTAGTACCAAAGAGCCTTGGTCCTGCCAAGTCTGACTGCGCTCCACAAGCCCCTCTCCCAGAGCGGCTCCATAAACTAGAGGCTTCACTACAGAGCCGGGAGGATACAGGCCATGGGTGGCCCTGTTCAAGAAAGGACTTCGTTCATCATCAAGATAACTTGACCAGTTCCCGTCCAATGCGTTTCCATCAATCCCAGGCGACGAGACTAGGGCCAAAATTTCACCAGTGGTGGGCTTGATCGCCACAATGGCGCCTTGCCTGCCCGCAAGGGCCTTTTCCGCCACCTTCTGTACGTCGAGATCCAATGTGGTAATAAGGCTACGGCCCTGGCTCAAATCTTCATGATACCTTCGCTCGAGTCCCGTCATACCATAGCGCTGGTGAAAATACCCAACCACATGACTAAGAGATGGGGTGGAATAATTGCGGGCATAGACCGATCCGTCGGAGGCGGATGCGGCTAAAGGTACCCCATGACGATCGAAGATAACACCGCGATCCTCTTTGAACATCTGATAATAGCGGGGATTGGCTGGATGGTTTTGGATATCAGCACAGACTTGCCAGTAAAACAAGCTAAGACAAAGGAGCCCAAACATGGTGACTATAGATAGAAAGGTCTTGCGCACCTAATCTCCACCCCTCTTTCCTCCGAGGCCCGCAACCATTCCCAGCATTGCGAATTGGGACACTAACGAAGTCGAGCCGAAACTTACCAAGGGTAGAGTCATACCAGTAAAGGGTACCAGGCGCAAAATGCCTCCTACAACTAAGAATACCTGTACATGAAGTAGAAGGGTTAAGCCCAGACCGATCATCTGCACGCGTTTTTCCTCAACTACGTGGAGGAGACGCACAGCCCAAAAGGCCAGTGCTAAGTATACCACAAGTAGGGAAAACGTGCCTAACAGACCAAATTCTTCGCCAATCACTGCAAACAAATAGTCTGTATGCACATTGGGGATCACATGGGCAAATCCTGCACCGAGCCCTTGACCTACCAGTCCACCGCTTCGTAGGGCAAAGAGCCCTTGTAGAACTTGGTAGCCTTTGCTATCTAAATAATCCCAGGGCCACAGCCAGGCCATGGCTCTACTGCGAAGATGGGGAAACCACAGGTAAGCAGAGATAAAACCAAGGACCGTACATGCAATATACACAAACAGCTTTGGCCAGGTGAATTTCCAGTAGAGGGACATCCACCAAAATACGAAAAAAACTAAGAGGGCTGGCCCGAGATCGCGCTGCCAGGCCAAGAGTAAGAAAAAAGCCCCTAGAATTAACACGAGTTCCCACCAAGCCCGTCCCTCCGTGAAGTACTGGGCTAGGTAGAACACAAGAAAAATGCGGGCCAGTTCTACTGGCTGAAAGCGCAATCCAAAGAGGGTAATCCACGCCCGGGCTCCACCAGCGCTCTGCCCAAAGAGGGCTGTTGCGAGAAGGAGAGCAAGGGCTGCTCCAGCCCACACTAAGGGATGGGCAAATCTCCTTCTGCATCCCCAAAGCCCACCGACATACGCTGCACAAGCCACCAGCGCCCCCCAAAATTGTTGGGTGGCCCACGTGGGATTGAGGCGGGTCAAAAACACCCACCCCGTCAAGACCAAGATGGCCACAAAGGGTAATGCGCCAGGATCATATCCTAGTTGTTTCGTGAGAAAAAACAAAACCATGAACGAAACCCAAAGTACCAAAGGTTGCCACCAACAGATCTGCCTTTGTAGCCAGAAAAGCCACCAGCTTAGACAGAACAGCCAGCCTGCAAACTCAAACCAAGTACGATAGAGGGTTCTGAACACGGAAATTCCTCCTCCGCTAAACCTTGGCTACGATCACCGTTACATTATCAACTCCGCCCGATGCATTAGCTAAATCAACAAGTTCCTGGGCCAAATTTCCAGAGTCAAAGCCCTGCTTTAACCTCTCTTCAATGAGGGCATCATCTACAAGATCCGTTAAGCCGTCGGTGCATAGCATCACCAATGTACCGGGGAGAAGGTCCTTGGTGATGAGGTCAATTTCGATCTCCTCAGCGCCTAAAGCCTGGGTAAGCATATGCTTTTTTGGATGGTTACGGGCCTCTGCGGCAGTGATGGTACCAGAGCGCAAAAGTTCGCCAACCACAGAATGATCACGGGTCATCTGCTCTAAAGCCCCATCTGAGAAGATGTAACAACGACTATCACCCACATGGCCAACAGTGAGAGTGCAGTTTCCCTCGCGGTCAGGGTCAGAAACCCACGCCAGAGTAATGGTGCTTCCCATGCCATGATACTCCTGGTTCTTAGCGGAGGCATCCAAGATACTCTCTTGAGCTTGACGGATAGCTGCCAAAACTTCCTCTTCGGGATTCACACCAGTGAAGGGAAAACTCTGAATGGCATTGACAGCTACTTCGGAGGCTACCTCTCCAGCGAGGTGTCCGCCCATGCCATCACAGACAACAAGGCACCTAGAAGTTACCCACAGAGCATCTTCATTGTTTTGGCGAACTTGTCCTACATCGGTTGCGGTCTTTACATCCACGGCAAACACTCCTATTTTAGCTCTTCGAGCATCGCTTTGACAAACTGCAGCACAATTCTCACTAGCCAAACCACCAAGATCGCCCTTCCTATCCAGTGGATTAGGACCATGCTCATCTCTCCTCATATACGAACAACGTCCGCCCGATTTGGATCCTGTCACCGGTTTTTAGCACTGCACAACGAATGGGCTTGCCATTGACGAGGGTGCCGTTCTTGCTCGAATTATCTTTCAGTAACCACCCTTCGCCAACCAGGTTGAAACTAGCATGTACTCGACTTGTTCCAGGGTCAGTAAGCTTAAGATCGCAGCTGTGACCCCTACCTACCAAAAACCCAGGTTGAAGTAAAATGGCGCCTGAGTCTGTGAGAAGATAGCTCCGCTTTCCACGATCAGGATCCGTCTCCTTGGTTATAGCATAACGTCTGGTCGGGCCTAAGTCCTCCCCATCACTTTGTTTAAGTTCTTCCTGCTTTGAGCTTTTCCTTTTCATTCCTGCGATTATTGTCTCCATCCAAGTCTTTAGACGCTTGATCAAATCTGTCACTCCTGTAGGTGGGTTTGCCGTAATTGGCCACACGCAGCCTCTATATCAGTGCCCCGCTCTTTACGAATGGATACTGGAATGCCCCCTGCCTTTAGCACCTGTGCAAACTCTGTCAATACCTTGGCCGAAGGCCTTTTTTCAGGTCCCACGGGGTTAATCGGGATCAAGTTCACATGACACAGCCGCCCCTTGAGTAGACGCTTAAGCCTCTTGGCTTGGTCCACTGTGTCATTAAAACCGCGGATTAGGGCATACTCATAGGAGATACGCCGGCCTGTCTTTTCCGTATAATACTCGCAGGCCTCCAAGAGTTCCTGGAGGGGAAACCTCTTATTCACCGGCATTACTTGTGAGCGTTCAGCGTCTGTTGTTGCGTGGAGAGAGATGGCCAGATTAACCTGGATGTCTTCCTCTGCCAACGCCTTAATCTGGGGAGCCAGGCCGCATGTGGAGATAGTGAGGCGCCTAGCTCCAAGATTGAGCCCCTTTTCGTGATTCAACAGGCGAACGCTACGTAAGAGGGCATCATAGTTGGCCAAGGGTTCTCCCATACCCATGTACACAATGTTAGAAACGTTTTGACCCTTGGCCCTAAGTCTGTTCTCAACCCATAAGACCTGAGCCACAATCTCCGAGGCCCATAGGTTACGGACATAACCACTTTGACCTGTAGCGCAGAAGGAGCAAGCCATGGCACAGCCAACCTGGGTTGAAATGCAGAGCGTCTGCCGGTCCTCCTCAGGGATAAGGACTGCTTCAATGGTAGCGTCATCGTTTAGGGCAAAAAGGTACTTTTCTGTTCCATCGGCAGACTTTCGGCTGGCAACTAACTCAATGGGCCAAGGGGACTGGAAGGTCTCTTCTAGTTCGGTCATGAGGGAACTGGGCAGGTTGGTCATTTCTTGAAAGCTCTGAGCAGCGTGCTTATGCAGCCAAGTAAAAATCTGATCGGCACGGAATGATGCAATCTGTCGTGTTTCTAGCCAAGTCGTTATTTCTTCAGGAAAAAGTCCCACTAAGTCCACGCAAAGACCTCCACTTCAAAGGGTGAGATGATGAGTAAACGGGCTAAGGTTCATTTTTTGACAGCCTATGTAGAGTACCTTCTAGATCAGGGTATCCGTTCTGAAGAATACTATTTAGGTGATGCCTCGCGCTTTTTGCGCCACTTGCTTGCTAATGCCACAAGCGAGCAGGTTGAATCCTATATCTGCAGTGTCCATCACTCGCAAGCCTATCGTACCCGCTTGGAAAAAACGTTGCGCAAGTTTTTTATTTTTGCCCATGAAAACCTGTCCATAGACACAAAACTAGTCCTGGATAGACAAAAAGAACCAGATCAGCACCTGGTTCATAGAAAAGCTGGTCGGGGCGACACGATTTGAACGTGCGACCTCCGCGTCCCGAACGCGATGCTCTACCAAACTGAGCCACGCCCCGTAAATCCAGTATAAACCCTAGTGAAGAACTTTGTCAATGTCACGAAACACAGAAAAAAGCATCCTCGGCCATAAAGCGAAGATGCTCTCTTTGGAATCATGCACGTGTTTTGTTAACCTGGCTTTCTTCGGCTACTTTCGCAATAATCAAGGAGTTGGTGGGCATCCGTTCGTCACAATAGGGCTCACAGAGCCGGCGTATGAACGAAGTATTCCCATGTTCCCAAGCGGCCACAATGGCATTGCGGATAGCAGCCTCTACCCCGCTTGCTGTGGTATGATACTTCGCTGCTAGAGTGGGGTATATCTCCTTGGTCAGACCTCCTGCAAAGTAACCATCTTCGGTGCACATCAATGCGGCTTCCTTCAAATACGAAAATCCCTTGTAATGGGGCGGCACACCCATGCTATGTAGAAGTTGCGTCACTTTTTGGTCTGTAGTAAGCCTCGATTCTAAGGCTGACGCAGTTTCGCTAGCTATCATCTCCTTGGAACTCTGGGCAAACTCTCTCAGCCTTTGGGCCAAAATCTCCAATTTAAACGGCTTGACCAGAAAATAGTCAGCCCCTAAAGCCATAAGGCGAGCCAAGAGATTATCCGTACCAAAGGCCGTAATCACAAACACTTTGGGTTTGCGTTGGAGACTTAAGGTCTGCAACCTTTCTATAACACCGAGTCCATCCAAGTAAGGCATAGTGATGTCCAGCAATACGACATCCGGTTGTAGTTCCTTGATCTTGCTTAACGCCTGTTCTCCGTCATAGGCTAGCCCGGCCACTTCAAGATCATGTTGGGTGTCGAAATAATCCTGTAAGGCAAGGCACAGCTCCACATTATTGTCAACAATGAGTATTCGCATAGCATCCCTCCAGGTTTTCCTTATCTCTTATTTGACAAAAGGTGGTAAAATCCTTCCGCTTGAGCAATTTTTGTCAACTTAATGTTAAACTCACTATTTTCTAAAAATAGCTAAGAAGAACCCGTCCAGACCATGCCGATGGGGAAGGATGGTTCTCATCCAATTCGGTCCTGCAGAAGGGGGAAACCAACTAGGAAAAACATGGCCTTGAAATTCCCGATGGTTGTCTAAAAACCACTGGGCCACATCCTCATTCTCATACTTCGTTAAGGTACAAGTAGAGTAAAGGAGCAGTCCTCCAGGGGCTACATAGCTAGCCGCCGCGCTTAAGATCCGTTTCTGCAAAGCAGCAAGCTCCAAAATATCATCGAGGTTCTTGCGCCAACGAATGTCAGGCCGATGGCCCATCGTGCCAAGGCCCGAACAAGGTGCATCAACCAGAACCCTAGGGGCAGGAGCTAAGCCCAGATCCTCTGAAGCATCACCGAGCCGAGTCTCAATAATGGATATGCCCATTCGTTGAGCATTTGCTTGCACCAGCTTCAGACGGGCCTGATTCACATCGAAAGCAAGAATCCGTCCCCGATCTTCCATCAACTGTGCCATGTGCGTGGTCTTACCTCCTGGCGCACTACAGAGATCGTAAACCAGCTGCCCTGGCTTAACCTGCAATGCATGGGCGGCTAAGGCGCTGCTTTCGTCCTGAATATAATACATCCCCTCACCAAGGCCTGTATCGCACACCACCAAATGGGCAGGACTCACTTCCAGAATATCAGGAGCAAATCGTCCTGCCTCCGTCCTAACCCCCTGTGCTTCTAGATGCGACTGCACCTCTGAAGAGGACGTCTTCAGGGTGTTCACGCGCACATGCATCTTAGGCGATTCGTTGAGGGCTTGACAAAGGGCAAGCGTTTCCTCCTTCCCCCACCAAGTAAGCCACTCTCTTACAATCCAGGATGGAAAGGAGTACTTTACTCCAATGTGTTCCACCAGATCGGATGCTTCCGCAGGATACATTATGGACTCACGCTCCCTGACGATCTTCCGCAGCAGGCCGTTGGTGAACTTGACCACTCCTTCATGGCCGAAGAGGCGAGCTAGTTTCACCGCCTCGTTAACTGCAGCACTGGGAGGTACCCGATCAAGGTAGAGTATTTGGTAAACGGCGCTCCGCAGGATATTTAGGATAAACGGTTTGATCTTCCGCAGGGGTCTTGAGCTAAATAAGGAGAGAACATAATCCAAGTTGCGACGCATGCGCACTGTACCATAGACGAGCTCGGTGTAGAGTCCTTGGTCAAGCCCGCTCAGGTCATTTTGACGCAGATGACAATCAAGGACCTTTTGTAGGAAGTCCTCTGTTTCCTCCAGTTCACTTAATGTTACCACTACAAGCTGCCTGGGATTAACAATTTTCTTCATTAGCGTCTCCGCTGGCCTCTCAAGATTAACAAACGCAGCAATTGGGTTGCAGACACAGCCACAGCGGCCACATAGGTAAGGGCAGCCGCATTCAATACTGCCTGGGCCTTGGGAACCTCAGCCCGATTCAAGTATCCGCCGGCATCTAAAAACCCAAGGGCCCTTTTTGATGCATTAAACTCTACAGGCAGCGTCACAAGCTGAAAGCCAAGGGCAGCGATGAAAAACCAAATGCCAACGAGCATCAAAACATCAAAGCTAAATAAGAAACCCATCAAAAACAAGGGCATAGCCATTTGCGAACCAATGCTAGCCACAGGAAATAGATTTGTTCTAAGTGCTAGGGGCGCATAGCCTTGGGCATGCTGCACAGCATGGCCAACTTCATGGGCGGCAACGCCCAAAGCGGCAAGGCTCGTGCCATTATAAACATCACTAGACAAGCGTACTGTCTCCGAACGTGGATCATAATGATCGGTAAGCTGTCCCCCCACACGCTCTACGCTCACATTGTGCAGGCCATTATCATTCAAAATCTGCCGGGCAATTTGATTCCCGGTGTAACCGGCAAGGGAGCGTTCCCTTAAGTAGCGATTAAACGTAGAGTTCACTTTAAACTGGGCATACATGGCAAAAAACAAGGCGGGAAGAACCAAAATAAACGTGGGATCGTAAAACATTTATTCTCCTCCTCTCAACATAAAAAGTCTCCGATACGAAGACGCAAACCATTCGCAAAGTCCGCTCCTGAGATGGCCCTGGCATTTGGCCTCTGTACCTTGAGCAAGAGCAAGGACCCTTGTCCGCATCCAACTACTAAACCCTGCCCCTCTAAGGCCAAAATCTCTCCTGGGGACCCCTGTCCCAGGGCACCCTCTGCTTCACGGGGATATGCCTCAAGGATTTTCACCGTTTCCTCTCCTACATAAGTGTAAGCCAATGGCCAGGGATTCATTCCCCGAATCAAGCGGTCGAGCTTGGCTGCGGGCTCTTTGAAATCTACGAAGGAGTCCTTTTTAGACAGTTTGTAAGCATAACTCGCTGCCTCATGATCTTGGGGGATGCGGGGAGCCTGACCGGAGGCAATCTGCCTCACCGTTTCACTAAGGAGGCGGGCTCCTGTGATCATCAAGCGATCATGGAGATCTCCTGCAGTGTCTCTGGGCAAAATAGGTTCTTGGGCCTGTAAGATAATATCACCGCTATCCCATCCCGAAGCCAAATACATAGTTGTTACACCAGTAAAGGTTTCCCCCTTGACAATCGCGGCAGTAATGGGCGATGCCCCCCGGTACTTGGGCAAAAGAGAACTATGCACATTCACACAGCCGTAGGGTGCCATGGTCAGGAGGCGATCTGGAAGCTTTTGTCCAAAGGCCACCACCACGAACAGATCCGCTTCGCAACTCTGAATCTGGTCCATTGCTTCAGAACTGCCAATAGATTCTGGCTGTAAGATTGGCACCCCGTGGGCTAGGGCAACCTTCTTGACGGGGGATGCGGCATACTTCTGGCCGCGGCCACTTCTGCGATCAGGTTGCGTGACTACGGCTACCACTTCGTGTTCGTCTAAAAGGGCCTCTAGACTAGGTACGGCAAATTCGGGAGTGCCCATAAAAACAATACGCATTCACTCACCCTCTCCCATCTCAGTTAGTTCCTCCGGTTGGACCTCTGCTTCGATCTCCGGCGACTTAACTTCAGCCTCACCCAACATACGATCGAGCATTAAGACCCCATCTAGATGATCGATCTCGTGCTGTAGAGCCCGGGCAAAAAGGCTGTCAGCCTTAATACGTACTTGTTTGCCTTTTTCATCGAGACCTGCAATCTCTACCTCCGTAGGACGTTTCACATATACCCAGCGCTCGGGAATACTAAGACAGCCTTCCACATCAATTTCCTCTCCACTGGCATCCAGCACCACAGGATTGACCAGCACCACCGGACCTTCACCCACATCCAAGACAATGATCCGTTGGCTCACCCCCACTTGGGGGGCAGCTAATCCTATGCCATTGGCCTCGTACATGGTTTCGAGCATATCATCTATTAATTTCGCAACTTTCTTGGTAATTTTGGGTACTTCCGCTGCAGTTTGCTCCAATACAGGATCACCAACAGTGACAATTGGAAGCTTCGCCATGGTCAACACCTCGATTCCTTCCATCACATTATTATATCATACCTAAAGCATAAAGAGGGGATCAATGTCTATTGTCACTTGTACGTCACCCTCAACACTGGGAAGTCCCCGTAAAATATCGGAGGGAGGTCCGTCGCTCTTTAATAGGATCTGCCAGCGAAACCGTCCCTGGATTCGGCCAATGGGTGCCGGCGCAGGGCCGAAAATGTCACCTGCAGGAAACCCTTGCCGGAGTAAAAAAGCGCGAATGCGGCCCGCGCCATCCTCAGTTTCTCGCTGTGGACCACTACACAGAATCCGAGTAAGGGACCGAAATGGTGGATACCCCAATTGTCTTCGAAAGCCGATTTCCCTACGATAAAAGTCTAGATAATCATGATTCTGGGCGGCAGCAATGGCAAAGTGGGACGGGTCATAGGACTGAATGATAACCTGCCCCTCCTTCTCTCCCCGACCGCTCCGTCCGGCCACCTGGGTGAGGAGCTGAAAGGTGCGCTCGGAAGAACGTATATCGGGAAAGTTCAATGCTAAGTCCGCGCTAAGCACCCCCACCAAGGTCACATTGGGAAAATCTAGACCCTTGGCCACCATTTGGGTCCCCACCAAAACCTGGACTTGCCCTCGAGCAAACTGTCTCAAGATGGCAGCATGGGCCCCTTTACGGCGGGTCGTATCCGCATCGAGACGTAGGATTGTTAGCTCCGGAAAATCCTTGGCGAGAACCTCCTCTACCTGTTCAGTGCCCACACCAAATTGGCGCAGAAACCGGGACGCACACTTCGGACAACTCTTTGGCATCGGTTCACGGTGCAGGCAATAATGGCAATGCAAGCGAGAGTCTCCCTGATGGTAGGTTAGGGATACTTGACAGTTCGGGCACTCTAGGACCTCGCCGCACTCCCTGCAGAGCACAAAGCGCGAAAAGCCCCGCCTATTAAGGAGAATAATGGCTTGATCATTTGTCTGGGCAAGCTCTCCTAGGGCAGTTTTCAACTCGGTGCTGAACATAGAGCGGTTTCCCTGTTCAAACTGTTTCCGCATATCCACCACACGGACGGTAGGTAAGGGCCTCGCTTCCACCCTTTTCGTTAACTCTGCTAAACGGAAACTCCCCTGAAGGGCTTGGTGATAGCTTTCCAGTGCAGGGGTGGCACTTCCCAAAATCACCTGGGCCTCCACCAACTCGCAGCGCTTAATGGCTACATCACGTGTGTGATAACGAATAGAGCCTTCCTCTTGCTTGTACGTGCCTTCGTGTTCTTCATCAAGAACAATGAGTCCTAGATTTTGCGTGGGGGCAAACACCGCGGAGCGGGCGCCGACGACAACATCCACTTCCCCATGGTAGGTTTTCCACCATTGATCAAAACGCTCTCCTAAAGAAAGCCCACTATGCAAGACCGAGACCCTGTCACCAAAGCGCGCGGCAAAGCGATTGAGGGTCTGGGGCGTTAAGGCAATTTCTGGAACCAAGACAATAGCTTGCCGGCCTTCCCTAATCACATCGGCGATAACGTTTAGGTAGACTTCTGTTTTTCCGCTACCCGTTACGCCATGGAGGAGAACTGGTCTTTTTAGCCCCTTACTCTCCCCTTGAATCGCTTCCACCGCGTCTTCTTGTTCCCTTGTCAAGCTGGGCTTTGGATCAGGGATTCTATCCCACTCAACCTTTCTCTCCAAGGTCGTGGTTCCAAGGGCAATGATACCCTGTTCTTCGAGGGAGCGCAACACCTGATAACTGGTACGGGCTTTGGAGATCAAATCGGTCGCTAGCAGTTGTGATTCCTTTTGGAGAATCTCCACAACCCTTCTCTGGGCTGTTGCGTTCTTTCTAAGTTGGGGACTTCGCACTAGCAAAGTCGCAAATTGGGCCGTCTTGGCCCCTACCCTCTCCTTCCCAAAGCGGAAGGCGGGGGGCAACATATATTGCAGGGCTTCGGATAACAGACCCACATAGGTCTGCTCCATCCATACGGCCAACTCTACCAGTGAAGGGAGAATGATCGGTTCAGGATCCAAGAGTTGCAAAACGGACTTAAGCTTGCCCTCTTCCACCTGCAGCTGGCTGGATAATTCCACCACGTACCCTTCTATCCTACGGCGTCCAAAGGGAATGAGCACCCGGTGACCGATCTTGATTTTCTCCCCAAATGAAGGGGGAATTCTATACTGGAAAATCCTGTTAACGGCTTCTGCCCGTACATCCACAATGACTCCTGCATACAGTTCCAAGTTGAATCACCGCCTAAAAAAACCTGTGGCATATGACCACAGGCTTTTCTTAATTTGACTCGCGTCTGTTGTGCTTCCATTGAATCTTGCCTGCCTTTAACTCTTCAATGGCTACAGTCACAGGCTTTGTTGATCTGCACTCTATGACAGGCTCAGCACCATCAATAAGCTGTCTTGCCCTTTGCGAAACGGCCACAATTGCCGTATAACGATCTAATTCACTCGCTGGTTTCACCGGAAAAACCCCCTTCCCAAACTCCTCTTAATCCCTTCAGGTCAATACGGCTGACCCTAGACCATTCACTGCAGATGATCTGCCGAAGTTGATCAGCGGCACGGCCTAGATCATCGTTGACGATATAATAATCATAGTCTACTATATGCTTGATTTCCTCGTAAGATTTTGCCAAACGCCTCTTAATGACTTCATCAGAATCAGAACCCCGGAGTTTCAACCGTCTGCTCAACTCTTCGGGGGTGGGAGGCAATAAAAACACAAATACCGCTTCAGGCATTTTTTTTCGGATTTGAGCGGCGCCTTGAATATCAATATCCATAATAACTGCATTACCCGCTTGAATCTGATCATAAACAAAACTCTTCGGTGTACCATAACGGTATCCCACAAAGGTTGCCGACTCCAACAAGAGATTGTCTCTTAGCATTTGGTCAAACTCTTGCTCTGAACGGAAAAAGTAATTGACCTCATCCACTTCTCCCACTCTAGGGGGCCGAGTGGTAACGCTAATGGAATACTTTAAGTTAGGGATAGTGGGGAAAACAGCATTCATCACAGAGTTTTTTCCTGCCCCGCTCGGCCCGGACAAAACAATGAGAAAACCATTCATTCTTAACCCACCATCCCTGACATTCTGTAGTGTTCCCTTCAATTCAGCAGCAACTCCCTATTTCTCATTAGGTTCAAGGTGTTCTTTGTTGGTTAAGCGATGTGCCACAGTTTCGGGTTGCACTGCTGACAAAATTATATGATCACTATCAGCGATAATAACCGCCCTGGTACGCCGACCATAGGTTGCATCGATCAGCATGCCACGTTCCCTGGCCTCCTGCACCATTCGTTTAATGGGAGCAGATTCGGGGCTGACGATCGCCACAATTCTATTAGCTGCCACGATATTTCCAAACCCAATATTAATTAACCGTATCCCCATTTTCCTAGCTCCTTATACCGCTTATCCCAGCCGCTCTAGCAACTGTTCTCTCTGCCTTTTACCCAAACCTTGCACCCGACGGTTTTCGTTAATCCCGATTTCCCGCATAATCTTGTCAGATGTTACTTTACCCACTTGCGGTAATGACTGCAGTAGATAGGTAACGCGCATTCTGGCAATTACTTCATCATCGGCGGAATCTAGCACTTCCTGGAGAGATAAAGAACCTTTCTTTAACTTAAGTCTCAGTTCAGCTCTCTTGCTCCGCATTTCCTGGGCCTTTTTCAGCGCATTCAATTTTTCGTCCTGGGTCAAATATGGTAACGACATAGTTGGTCACCTCCTTTGCCTCACAACTTAAGCACATTCATGTAGTCATTCAATGTTCTGAATTTGTTCGCGAATTTTCTCCAGCTCACTTTTCATGTTCACCACCAAGCCCGCTATATGTACATTGTTGGCCTTAGAGCCTATGGTGTTCACTTCACGGTTCATTTCTTGAATCAAAAAGTCAAGCTTACGCCCGACCGATTCGGTGGAGCGCAACGTCTCCTTAAATTGTTGAATGTGACTTTTCAAGCGTACAAGTTCTTCGTCAATACTGCAACGGTCAGCAAACATGGCTACTTCACCCAAGAAACGGTCCTCTGTCAGGGTTGTCCCATCGAGCAGTTCGCCCAAGTGCTCTCGCAGACGGTTCTTGTAATCCAAAATCACCTGTGGTGCCGTTTTCCCTACTTCTTCCCTGAGCTGCTCCACCAGATGAGTCTTCGCCTCTAAGTCCTCAAAGAGTCGGCGTCCTTCCGCCGTCCTCATAGCCTCTAAGCCATCTAAAGCCGCGCTCGTAGCTTCTGCAACAGCACTGTACAAATCATCCCAGTCAAGGGGCGGCTCGTCCACCTCTAAAAGCCCGGGAAGGGACAAAACATGCATTAATTGAATAGGCTCGTTACTTCTCAACTCTTCCTTGATGACGTTAAGGGCACCTAGGTAGCCCTGCAAGAGAGCGTTATTAATCTGTATAATTCGCTCTTGATCGCCAAATTCCTCCACGGACAGCATTACTTCCACTCTGCCTCGTGCGATTCTACCTGTAATGGTGGACCGTATGGTCTCCTCTAACTGACTGTATTGCTTGGGAACCCTGAAAAATAGGTCCAAATAGCGATGGTTAACTGATTTGACTTCCACTTGTACAGCGTACGTACTACGCGTAGCTTCCCCTTGTCCAAAACCGGTCATACTCTTGATCAAGTCTGTCTCCTCCAACCCCTAATCCTCTTTGATTAATTCTGGTTCTGACAAAATAATCCTGCTTGTATTCACACTTTTAGCAGGGAAAGGTGTCTCCTAAAAGCCTGTTTGATCAAGCGCAGGACGGTTTCCACGAATAGAGGAAACACCGCAAAGAGCCCCACTAAGATCCAATCATCGCCGGTTAGGGGAACCGTCTGGAACATCGCTGCCATAAAGGAGTTATAGATGATAAAGACCTGGGCACCGGAGGATAAGAGAACGGCAAAGATGAGATAGGCGTTACCCCAAATGCCCATTTGGAAGATGGAATGGCGCTCCCAGCGGCATTGAAAGGAAAACACAAGCTGGGCTAGGACTAAGGTTGTAAAGGCCATAGTCCGGCTGCGCAGCACATCTCCAGGGTGATACCAGAGACTGAAAACAAAGATCAATAGTGTCGAAAGGCTAATCACGGCTCCCGAAAAGAGGATCCGTTTTAAAAGGCCCCTAGCAAAGACACCTTCCTTTGGATTTCTAGGTTTTTCGAGCATAAGATCCTCATCGGTGGGATCAAGCCCTAAGGCAATAGCCGGCAGACCATCGGTTACGAGGTTCATCCACAGAATCTGCATGGGCACGAGCGGTAAGGGTAGCCCCATGAGAGTAGCCACGAGCATCGTTAGTACCTCTCCCACATTACAGCCTAAAAGATAGCGAATGAATTTGCGAATATTATCATAGATACCCCGCCCTTCTCGAACAGCACGGATGATAGTTCCGAAGTTGTCATCGAGCAAGACCATGTCAGACGCCTCTCGAGTCACATCGGTCCCTTGAATCCCCATGCTCACACCGATATGGGCCTCCTTAACGGCAGGGGCATCATTCACCCCATCTCCGGTCATGGCCACAATTTCTCCGTTCTCCTGGAGTGCCCGCACGATAGACAGCTTGTGACTAGGCGCTACCCTGGCAAACACAGCCACGGATTTGATCAACTCCCGTTGTCTTAGGGGAGTTAATGCTTCCCACTCGGTCCCCGTAACGACCTCCGAGGCCGTCGGTGTCAAGAGCCCAATTTTCTCGGCAATGGCCGCTGCTGTCCTTTTATGGTCACCGGTGACCATAATGGTGCGAATACCACCCAGGCGGGCAGAACGAATGGCCCCTGGAACCTCGGGTCTTGGAGGATCAAGCATGCCAATGAGGCTTGTTAAGACCAACCCTTGCTCCCATCCACTTGCAGGTGGCACCTTACCTCCTAAAGGTTTGTGGGCGGTGGCCAAGACCCTGAGGGCATCATTGGCCATGGTCTCCAACGCTTGCAGTGCTTTTTGGCGGTGCTCCTGTGTGAGGCGAACCATGTCGGTACCTACCATGATGTGACTGCACCTTTGCAAGATCACATCAGGGGCGCCTTTGACAAATGCCATGTACTCCCTGCCGTCTTTGACAACCACCGTCATGCGCTTGCGATCAGAATCAAAGGGAAGGGCGTCAACTTCTGGGAAGCTCCGTTTTAGGGCAGATTGACCGTGCAAGCCGCTCCGCTCCGCCAAGCGCAGCAACGCAACTTCTGTGGGTTCTCCAAAGAATTCGCCACCACCATAAGCTTCAGCCTTTGTACACAAGGCGCCGGCCAATACAGCATAGTACAGGGAATCGCCAGTGTCTACACGAAGTTCCAGTCTTTGGCCTTCACCGGAAAGCAAGCCACTAGACAGAGACCACAGTGCTTGCACCTCCATTTGGTTGAGAGTCAACGTTCCCGTCTTATCCGAGCAGATCACGGTGGCACAGCCTAGGGTTTCCACCGCTGGCAATTGCCGAATAATGGCATTTTGCTTGCTCATACGCTGTACCCCAACGGAGAGGGCAATTGTGACCACGGCCGGTAATCCCTCGGGAATCGCCGCTACAGCTAAGGTCACGCCCACCATAAACATTTTGTAAACAGGCAAACCTTGCCGAATCCCGGCGACAAAAACAACAGCTACAATAGCTAGGCAGGCTAGAACAAGAATCTTCCCCAGCTGACCCAGACGCTTTTGGAGCGGAGTGGCTACTTCGGTCTTTTCCTGAAGCAAATGGGCAATTTCACCAATTTCCGTGTCCATTCCGGTGGTGACAGATCGGAAGAGCACACGTCTGAACTCC
>ENA-UOOH01000659-UOOH01000659.1-fermentation-metagenome-genome-assembly--contig:-NODE-659-length-37625-cov-4.120628_pt1 | contig 37625 bp, 32 predicted proteins | sample MGYA00245778_ERZ724025 | MGnify/ENA primary metagenome ERZ724025 (study PRJEB28704, sample SAMN03018313) | fermentation metagenome | biome: anthropogenic terrestrial biome; feature: soil; material...
ACGTGGCTGCCGCGTTGGGCTGCCAAAAAGAAGAAGTTTTTTTCACTTCAGGAGGAACCGAAGGGGATAATCTGGCTATTTTCGGTGCCATTGAAGCTAAAAAAAGAAGGGGCAATACCATTCTAACCACTGATTCGGAACATCCAGCGGTGTCACAAGTTTTGAAAAAAGCCAAAGAAATGGGTTTCAAGGTTGTTCGCATCCGCACCAAGGGCGGTGAACTGGATTTGGAGCAGCTTTCTTCTGCTGCCACCCCGGATGTGATCCTTACCACCATGATGCTGGTGAACAACGAAACCGGCGCGGTGTACGATATCCCTGCCGCTTCTAAAATCATCCGTAAACAGTGCCCGGATGCCCTGATCCACACCGATGCGGTACAGGGGTTTTTGAAATTACCCTTTTCTCCCCGGGAATTGCATGTGGATTTGCTGACGGTCAGTGCCCATAAAATCCACGGTTTGAAAGGCAGCGGTGCCTTATATGTAAAAAAAGGAACCCGTATTCTTCCCCATATGCTGGGCGGCGGACAGGAAAAAGGCCTGCGCAGCGGTACGGAAAATACCCTGGGCATCGCCGTGTTCGGACTGGCCTGCGAGGAAGGGAAAAAGAATCTTTCATCCCATATCCGGCATATGGCTTCCCTGCGCCAATGGTTGCTGCTGCAACTGCGGGATATTCCCGGCGTTCACTTGAATCTCCCGTCCAATCCGGTCTGTCACATCCTGCATTTTTCTCTTCCCGGACACAAAAGCGAGGTTGTCCTTCACACCCTGTCCCGAGAAGACATTGCCGTTTCCAGCGGATCGGCTTGTTCCTCCAAAAAAGGAAAAAGCCCTGTGTTAGAAGCTTTTGGACTTACCCCCGAACGGGCAGACAGTGCCATCCGGGTCAGTTTATCTGTTCTGAATACACAACAGGATATCCAAACTTTGGTGGAAAAAATCAAAAATATCCTATAAGGAGATACTATGGAAAAATCCCGCTGCATTCTGCTCAAATATGGCGAGCTTATTTTAAAAGGGCAGAATCGCCCTCAGTTTGAAGCCCAAATGATGCGGCAGATCAAGCAAAGATTGAAACGCATTGGTAAATTTGATGTTTTTGTCCTGCAATCTACAGTGTACATCACCCCCGCCGACGACAGCACAACGGAGGAGGCCTTTGATTCCATGACCCGTGTGTTCGGCGTGGCCAGCCTTTGCATCGCCTATCAGGTGGAAAAGGATATGGAAAAAATCGCCGCATTGGCAAAGAAAATATTCCCGCCGTTGATGGAAGGATATCCCTCTTTTAAAGTGGAAGCCAAACGCAGTGATAAACGCTTTCCTTTTACCTCACCGCAGATCATGCAAAAAATCGGCGGTTTGCTGGCACAGGAAATGCCCCACATCCACGTGGACGTGATGCAACCCGCCATCATTTGCATGGTGGAAATCCGGGAAAAATTCGCCTATCTCCATGCGGGGCAATCCAAAGGTGCCTGCGGTATGCCATTGGGCTCCAACGGTCGGGGGCTTTTACTCTTGTCTGGGGGTATTGACAGCCCCGTGGCAGGGTTTATGATGGCAAAACGGGGCGTTGAAGTGGAAGCGCTGCATTTTGAAAGTTTTCCCTACACCTCTGAACGTGCCAAAGAAAAAGTCAAGTCTTTGGCTTCCATTCTTTGCAGATATACCGATAAAATGCGGTTCCACTGCATGAGTTTCACTGAGATCCAGTTGGCAATCAAGGACAATTGTGACGAGGAATATTTCACATTGCTCCTCCGCCGCTTCATGATGCGTTTATCCCAGCGTTGTGCCAAGCAGTTTCGCTGCCGGGCTTTGATAACCGGGGAAAGCATTGGACAGGTGGCAAGCCAGACTATGATGGCGCTGGGCGTCACGGATGCGGTGGTGTCCATGCCCGTCTTCCGCCCCTGTATCGGCATGGATAAGGAAGAAATCATCACCATCGCCCGCAAAGTCCACACTTTTGACACGTCGGTTTTGCCCTATGAAGATTGCTGTACCGTCTTTACCCCCCGCCATCCCAAAACCTGTCCCACGCTGGAACAAATTTTGGAGCAGGAGGCAAAGTTGCCCGTCAAAGAACTAGAAGAAAAGGCATTTTCCACCCTACATTCCGAATATATCAAGGGAGACTGATATGAGTTTTAGTCTATTTTCAAAATTTTCCCGGAAACCCTCTTCAGGCATTACCTGCCTTGTAGTCGGATTGGGAAACCCGGGCAGTAAATATGCTTTCACACGGCACAACGCCGGTTTTTTGGCATTGGACATGCTCTGTCAAAAAGAAAAACTCACAATTAAAAAATCTAAATTCCAGGCTCTTTGCGGGGAATGGAACGTGGGCGATGAACGGGCGTTGTTAATGAAACCCCAAACTTTTATGAACAACTCGGGCGATTCCATTCGGGAAGCAGCTGCCTATTATAAAATTGCTCCCGGGCGAATCATTGTTTTGGTGGACGATACGGCATTGAATCCCGGGATAATACGCATTCGTAAAGGCGGTTCTCCCGGCGGACACAACGGATTGAAATCCATCGAAGCCCAGCTTTGCACTTCGGATTATCCCCGCGTACGGATCGGCGTTGGAGCCAAACCTGCCGCATGGGATATGATTGATTGGGTGCTGAGCGTACCTAATCAGAAAGAGAAGGAAAACCTCCTGACTGCTCTGGAAAAATGCTGCGCCGCCTTGCCTGCTTTGGTCAAAGATGAATACGATGCCGCCATGAATCTATACAACCGGTGAATATGAATATACTGTACCGCTGTTTTGAAGACGACGGGGAATTTCTCTCCCTGGTCGGAGCATTGAAAACCAATCGCACCCCCTCCATGGTGACGGGTCTTTCGGACTCCGCCCGCAGTGTGCTTCTGACTGCATTGTTAAAAGCCAATGGGGAAAAAGCCCTGATTTTGCTGCCGGAGGAAAAAGAAGCCTATGCTTTGGCAGCTACCTTTTCCACCTTTGATTTGCGCTGCTTTGTATATCCGACCCGTGATTTTCAATGGGGATCGCCCATCAGCGCCTCCCATATTTTTGAACAGCAGCGTCTGTCGGTATTAAAGCATATGCTGGATGGTGACTTTGATGTGGTCATCGCCTCCATTGAAGCCGCTTGCCAGCAGACCCTGCCCCGCCGTATGCTGAAAACCTATACCCTTCGCTTTGCTGTTGGCAGCGATACCATCGCCTTTGAACAAGCCATCGCCAAACTGGTGGATATGGGATACAGCCGGGACGATAAAGTGGAAGGGCCGGGTCAGTTTGCCGCCCGAGGCGGTATTTTGGACATCTTTTCCCCTCAATACGAACATCCGGTGAGAATGGAGTTTTTCGGAAACGAAGTGGACTCCATCGGACATTTTGACGTGCTGACCCAACGGCGCTTCGAACCTCTGGATGCCATTGATATCCTGCCGGCAACCGAAGTGTTTTTCACCTCCCAAGACAAGGAAACCATCCATCAGTTTCTTTGGGGCGAACTTATTTCCGCCAAATCCTCTTTACGTAAAAAAAGGCTCCAGAACGAATTGGATCGGCTGCATGGGGGAAAAATTCTCTCTGATGTCTATCTTCCCCTCTTGCGGGAACAGGAGACCCTTTTGCACCATGCGTTTTCTTTGCGTCTGGTATTGCTGGAATCCTCCCAAATTAAAAACCGTCTCAACGATGCTGTGGATTTTCGAAAAGAAATGGTCAAACAGGAATTGGAGAACACAGACAGCTTGCTGTTCCATGAAGATCATTTTAATATCACTTTTGATGAATTCAAGGCCTTAGCCAATCAAACCCCCGCTTTGGTGATGGATCATTTTGCTTCTCCCTCCAGTTTGTTTGCCTATGGGACGATGTTTAGCTTCACCACCCGGCAATCTCTGGCGTTTGCTAACCGTACCGATACCATCACCGATGATTTGCGGGTATATACCGATAACAACTGGCGTGTCATGATGGTGTGTGAAAACTCTCTGGAAGCATCCAACCTCACCAACATTCTCAAGGAAAAAGGCATATGCTGCACGTTAGGGGACGAAACCATGCTCCCCAAAGTGGCCCAAATACTCATCGTCTCCGCCACCAAAAATGATACCCGTGTTATGAATTTGCCCGGTGGCTTTGAACTGTTAAAAACCAAGTTTGCTCTTTTGACCTCTTCCGGCAGTCAGACGCGAACCACCATCAAAAAACGATTGGCAGCCAAAACAGCCAAAGAAAAAATCCTCTCCTATGCCGATTTAAAAATCGGGGATTATGTGGTGCATGTGAATCACGGTATCGGTGTTTATGACGGCATCGTGAACATGCAAAGCGAAAACACCTCCCGCGACTTTATCAAGCTCAAATATGCCCAAGGGGATGTTCTCTATGTCCCCTGCAACAACTTAGACGTAATTTCCAAATACATCGGCGCAGGCAACGATGTGGGCGTGAAACTCAATCGCTTGGGAGGCAATGAATGGGAAAAGGCCAAACAGCGGGTGAAAAAGGCTGCCGCCGACATCGCCGCCCAACTCATTGCCTTGTATGCCCAACGGCAGCGCACCAAAGGGCATGCGTTTGCGCCGGATACTCCCTGGCAGAAAGAATTTGAAGCCTCTTTTGAATTCAACGAAACCGAAGGGCAATTGAAAGCCACGGAAGAAATCAAAGACGATATGGAACGCCCCATTCCCATGGATAGACTCCTCTGCGGCGACGTGGGTTTCGGTAAAACCGAAGTGGCGATGCGGGCGGTGTTCAAATGCGTCATGGAAGGAAAACAGGCAGCCATTTTGGTTCCTACCACCATTTTGGCGTGGCAGCATTATCAAACGGTCTTGTCCCGTTTCAGGGGTTATCCTCTGGAAGTGGAACTGTTGTCCCGTTTCCGCACACCCAAGCAAATTGAAAAATCCTTGGATAAAATCCGCCTGGGAAAAGCGGATATTGTCATCGGTACCCATCGATTGCTACAAAAAGACGTTCATTTCAAAGATCTGGGGCTTTTGGTGGTAGACGAAGAACAGCGTTTCGGCGTCACCCATAAAGAAAAATTGAAAGAACTGTCCAAACAGGTGGACGTTCTCACCCTCACCGCCACCCCCATCCCTCGTACCATGCACATGGCCATGAGCGGTATCCGGGATATGTCTGTCTTGGAAGAAGCGCCCGAAGATCGATTCCCGGTCCAAACCTATGTGATGGAGCATGATGATCACATAATTCTTGAAGCCATTCGCAAAGAATTGCGCCGAGGCGGTCAAGTCTTTTACCTCATCAACCGCATTGAACATTTGCCCCGGGTTGGCGCGGGATTGCAGCGGGAACTGCCGGAAGCCAGAATCGCCGTGGCGCATGGGCAAATGGACAAAGATAAACTGTCGGACATCTGGAAAGATATGATGGAAGGTGCCATTGACATTCTGATGTGTACCACCATCATTGAGGCCGGGGTGGACGTGTCAAACGCCAACACCCTGATCATTGAAAACTCGGAACATTTTGGCCTATCCCAGCTGCACCAAATCCGGGGCCGTGTGGGCAGAAGCAATCGCCGCGCTTATGCTTACCTAACCTTCCGCCAGGGACAAACCTTGAGCGAAGTGGCAACCAAACGGCTCACTGCCATTCAAGAGTATACCGAATTCGGTTCCGGCTTCAAAATCGCCATGCGGGATTTGGAAATCCGGGGTGCCGGTAATATTCTGGGCAGCGAACAGCACGGCCATATGGACAGCGTGGGATATGATTTGTATTTGCGGATTCTTGCCGATGCCATTTCCCAGGAACAGGGCGGAAAATCCCATGAAGTAAAGAAGGAAACGGGCATCGATTTGATTCTGGATGCTTTCATTCCGGAAAAGTATGTGTCCGGGTCCGAAATGCGCATTGACATTTACAAGAAGATAGCATCCGTCGTCAACGAAGAAGATATTGCAGAACTCACCGATGAACTCATTGACCGTTTCGGCGATATCCCCCAGCCCGTACTCAATCTGTTCTTAATTGCGCAGATTAAAAACCTGTGTGAATTGCTTGGTATTTCCAAAGTAACCCAGGTGGGCAACGAGGTCACCTTCCTGCTGGAAGAAGAACAGGATCTGCCTTTGGCAGCCTTGTCAGCACTTGCGGCGGTATTTACGCCTAGAGTGAACCTGATTTTCACCCCCCACCCCTGTTTTGTGCTAAAAAAAGGAAATGCCAACCTGAGTGACGAAGTATACGAATTGTTGGTTCATTACAAAAATATCAAGGCACATTCATAGAAAACGCGAGGTAAAATATGAAGAAAATTTCTGTTCGCTTTCTATCCATGGTTTTAGCAATCTGCTTTTTATGTATTTGCTTACCCCTAACTATGATGGGATGTTCTCAGGTGGACACTACCCCTATGTTTACGCTGGGCAATCTGACCTATACAACGGGCATGTTCCGGTATCAGCTGGCATTGTTGAAAACCCAGTATCTGTCTACGTATTATAAGGAAAACTTATCCACGGCAACGGAGTTTGTGGATATTCCGTCTTTCTGGGAATCCAAGTACGACAAGACTCAAACCATGGGTGAATATATCTACCGCTACGCCATCGATTCCGCTCGTGCCACCTTGTATTATGCCAATCTGGCAAGTAAACAAGGCATCACACTTTCCGGAGATGAAAACAAAAAAATTGACCAGGATATGCAAGATCTGATTGCTTTGAAAAAATCCATGAAAAATCTCAATGCATATTTGGCTAAAGTCGGTCTGGATTACGATGGATTGCGAGAACTGTATGTTATGCAGGATTTGGCAACAAAAATGCAAAATTCCATGTATAATTTGTCTGTTGGTTCCTCCCGGGTAACCGATGATGAAATGTGGAAGTATTATCTGGAAAACTATGCGGTGGTGAAACATGTGTATATCAACACCCTGACCAAAGTGGCGGAAACCGGAAAATCCGTCCCTTTGACCGAAGAGGAAAAGAAAGAAAAACAAGCTTTGATCAACCAGGTGGTAGAAGGTTTGAAACAAGGAAAGGATATATCCGATTTTGCCGAAATTTCCGAAGACGGTTTTTTTGAGAACAAACCTGATAGCCTTGTGATCTATGAAGATGCCACCGGATTTACGGAGTATGAACAGGCCGCTTTGAACTTGCCCATAGGCAAATATACCGTTTTAGACGTCACAGCCGGAAAATATATTGGTACCTATATCATCCATCGATATCAAAATACCGAGCAAAGTTTTAATTCCAAAATCTCCGCTACCAGCCAAGAAGAGGAAAGCTTCACCTACAAAGAAGTGACTTTTGTCACCCTGACCCAGAAAAAAATTGCCGATACGGTAAAAAAAGTCAAAACCATGATAACCAACGAGGAATTGCTTGCCCAATATACCGTCGAAAACACGCCTTTGTTAGATTGATGCCATGAAAAGAATCCTTTGTTGCCTGATAGCGCTTTTCTGTCTTACTGCCTGCATGCCTGCCGATAAGCCAGATGAAAACGGAGATCATACCCCGCTTGTCCTGTGGGGAGACACCGTATATACCAAAGGCATGTTCCGCTATACTCTTGCCACCATCAAAACCCGGTATATATCGGAATATTACGAGCAATTGGGAAAAATTGATTCTTTTTTGGATGTACCTGCTTTGTGGGAGAAGGAATATGATGCGCATAACACTTTGGGGGAAGAAATTCTCTCTCTCGCCATCACCTCCGCCAAGACCATGATTTGTTTTGCCCATTTAGCCGATGAAAAGGAATTGGTTTTGACCAAAAAACAGCAAGCTTCGGTGCGGGAAAGCGTGAAACAAATCCAGGATCATTTTGAATCCGAAGAAGCGTTGCATGACTATCTTTCCACTTTCGGCATGGACAAAGCATCTCTGGAAGCCTATTATTCCCTGCAAATTAAATCGGAGGCGGCACAGGAATATTATTTCAACGCCAATACCGGCATACAAAAGGTCTCGGAAAAGGAGGCTATGGCGTATTTTAAAGAGAATTTTGCCACTTTAAAGCATATCTTTCTCAACTATGAAAAAGGCTGGGAAGAAAAAAGAGACGAAATCAAAGCAGGACTGGACGAAGGAAAAGACATTGAATCCTTTGCCACATATTCCCAGGACGGCTTTTTCGATTCCTTTGCCGACGGCATGTTGGTTTATGAAGGCAGTACAGGATTTAAGACGTATGAAAAAGCAGCCTTGAAACTAAAAGTAGGGAAATCGGTGGTGCTAGAAGATACCGACGGGGTATACATCATGTGCCGCTATGCAAACAAAGAAGATGCCTTTGCTTCCCCTTTATCACAAGAAAGTACCCTTACCATCCGTGATTTGATTGTCACCCTTTTGACCAATGAAAAAATTCGAAAGACCGTGGAGGACCAAAAGAACCTTGTATTGGATGCATCTCAAATAAAAGGAATCACAACCATCAATAGTCCTCTGATCCATTGACATGAAAAAAATATGTATTGTTCTCCTTACCATTTTCCTGCTTCCCTTTACGGGCTGCAGTCAACAGAAAATAACATCCGCGGACATTTTCGCCATGGATACCATCATCACCATCAAACTGCCAAAAGACAAGGCTGACGAGGGTTTTGCCTTGGTACAAGAAGAAATTACCCGGCTGGAAAATACCTTTTCTGTTACCAAAAGCCAGAGCGAAATATATCAGTTAAATCATAAGGAAGGAAAGCCCGTTGCCCTTTCTGAAGAAGTATTCTCCCTGATTCAGAAGGCGGAACGTATCAAATCCCTGACTGCCGGTGCCTTTGACTGCTCGGTCTATTCCTTGATGCAGGCATGGGGATTTTTTGAGAAATCTTACCATACCCCCGATGAACAAACGCTGCAAAACCTTGTCGAGGCACTTTCCTCCCCTGTGATGAATCCCGAAACCTTTGAAGTTTCCACCCTCTCGGGCATTGATTTGGGGGGAATTGCCAAAGGATACAGCGCCACCCTGTTGGCGGAAAAACTCAAAAATATCGGTGTGACTTCCGGCGTCCTCTCCTTGGGAGGAAATGTGCAATTGATCGGAAGCAAACCCGACGGAAGCCCTTGGATGGTGGGAATTACCAATCCCTTTTCCCCCCAAGAGATTTTGTTTTCCCTTTCTCTGCGTGATACTGCCGTGGTTACATCCGGCAGTTATCAACGATATTTTGAAACGGAAGGTGTGGTCTATCACCATATTTTAGATCCCAAAACCGGATATCCCGCCAACAATGGGCTGTCTTCTGTGACAGTGATTACCCCCGACGGAGCATGGGCGGACGGGTTTTCCACCGCCTTATATGTGATGGGTACCGAAGAAGCCCTTCGCTTTGCCAAAACCCAAAAGGATGTTGGATTTATTCTCATAACAGACAACCAAAAAATCTATGTTTCTTCCTCATTAAAATCTGCTGTGCATAGTACTGTTGCGGGGAATTACACCTGGATTTACTTATAAGGAGCCCCTTATGTTCATTGTATACCTCTGTGCGTTATTACTGATTCTCAACTGCGTCTTTTTCGGCATCGGCAATGCACTGACCTTCGATGTATTATCCCAAATCCCCTTGTTTACCTTTTTAGCGTTACGATTCAGTGTCGCTGCTTTTTTGTTTTTGGTGATTTCCCCGAAAAGGATCTATAAAAACCTGTTTACCTTAAAAAAAGGAAAAGGACCGCTATTGTTGGTTTGCGTCCTGACGGCACTATCCTACCTGTTGGCAAATGTATCCCTCTCCTTGACCCAGGCATCCATCTCCGGCTTCTTTTTATCGGTGGCGGTCTTGTTTGCTCCCTTTTTAACCGCATGGTTCCATAAGACCAAATTGGACTGGCGTATTCTCCCCGTGTTGGGCATGACACTGTTTGGTCTGTATTTGCTGTGCGGTGGTTTTGGCGACACCTTTTCCTTTGGCTGGGGAGAAGCGACCGGTCTTATGTGCTCCGCCGTTTTTGCTTCTCAAATTGTTTGTAGTTCCAAATATTTGATGCGATATGGCTGGGAACCCGTCACCTTATCTGCCGTGCAGACGGGATTTATGGCTTTCGTATGCTTGCCCATTGCTTTGATTGCTGACCCTCCCTTTCAGATAGCATCCTTTTCAGTTCCCTTCTGGCTTGCCATCGGGTTTATTGCCGTTTTTTGTACCCTAATCAATTATATCTTTCAAAACTTTGCTCTGCTGCGGGTTTGTCCGGTCTATGCCTCTGTGGCTATGAGCACGGAAATGATTTTTACCCTCATGGCGGCACACTTTATTAGCGGTGAAACCTTGTCGGTTTCCGCCTTGATCGGCGGTGCCCTGGTCTTTATTGCCGTGATCATCGCCTCGTTCTTTACCAATATCTCACCGCCGGAATCCACCTGATTTTAACCAAAACAATACCCGCCGACGGCGGGTATTGTTTTGGTTTTCTGAGAGCTCTCATCTATTGGTTTATTTTACGACTTGCACCCATTGACCAGGCTGCTTCATGGCTGCCAGAACTGCGGAGCGGATGGCCATAATGCGCAGGGTATCTGTATGGGGAACAGGATTTTTTCCGGTCTTGAAGAATTTCACCAGTTCCTGGATGAACGGCTTCCAATACGCGCCGGAAGCAATGTGCAACGTGTGCGTTTCTGCGGTGGTAGCAATGTTGGAAATAAAAGGAGAGCCACCCAAAAAAGAAGTCATCACCGCGGGGCGGCCGTCTTTAAAAATCATATGGATCGTATAGGTATTGTCCCCCTCGATGTAAAGCACTGTGTCACAATCGCAGTTCATCAGCATGACAATCGGTTCCAATTGATGGATGGAATAATTGTCAAAGGGATTGGGACCCCAGGTAGCAATGGCTTTCACCGTGGCAGGATCCACCCCTTTGTATTCATGGCTGTACCGCAGCGCCGATGTGGAATAGCAAGGTGTGTTGTGTTTGTCCGCCAACGCAAACATGCGTTTGGCTGTATACAAATCGGGTGCAAAGGTCTTGTCCACATAACAGGGCTTGCCGGAAGCCAGAGGCAGCTGACATAGGGCTTCATGGGTTTCACAATTGTCAGGAGCCAACACGATCAAAACATCGCTTTTTTTCACGACTTCTTCTATGGTGCCACACTGGGTAACCCCATACGTTTTACACCATTCTTCACTGGTCATTTTGTTGATGGGAGAAGCAATCTGCCCATAGGCATACGCCACTTCCATGGTAGGATCTTCTTCTTTGAGCCAACCAATGTATCGATTGGCATGAAATTCATTTAAATAATAATCAATGTAACCGATTTTCATAGCATTCACCCCATTTCAGTTCAGGATAATTTCTCTATGTGCATCGGCGGAATCGTAAATGGCCTGCATCATTTTCGCCGTGATGATATTGGTATCTATATGAGAAGGTAGTTTTTCGCCGGTTTTGATGCAGCGAAGGAAGGCGTCGATTTCTTCCTGAAAAGGTTTTTTGGCGGAAACGGGGGGTGACTTTCACCAATTCATTGTTTTCTGCGGTATAGTAGGTAAAATCCTCCCCATATCTCAAACGGATGCCGCCTTTGGAACCCATAAAATCAATATACATTGCATCTTCAAAAATATTCTGCGCCCACGCGCCATGCAGGGTGATCACGGGTCCTTCGGTACGAACAATACCCGTTACCGAGTCATCCACATCGTAAACACCGTCGTAGTTAGGAGGACCTGCCCACATGGATTTATAGACATAGCCTTTCATATCCACGCCCAGTTTACAGAATGTTTCCCCGGAAACGGTCAGCGGCTTGGGATCACCGCAGCAATACATCACAATGTCCAGAAAATGAACGCCCCAGTCAATGAGAGCGCCGCCGCCGGCGATGGCTTTGGTGGTAAAATCGCCGCCCAAACCGGGAATGTTTCTGTGGGAACGGAAGCTTACATACACATGAAACACTTCACCCAATTTGCCTTCTTCGATGTATTCCTTGATCATGTTTACAGCGGTATTGAAACGGTTGACAACCCCAATGTTCAATACCTTGCCGGATTCATGCTGGGCTTTCTGCATTTCCAGCGCTTTTTCAAAGCTGACAGAAGCAGGTTTTTCACAAAGCACGTTTTTGCCCGCTTTGAGCATGGCAATAGAAATGGGAGCATGCATATTATTGGGGGTACAAACAGAAACCGCTTCCACTTCGGGGTCATTCGCAATGACCTGATAATCGGTGATAGCAATGCCGCAACCGTACTTTTCCACCGCTTCCCGGGCTCTTTCCGGTATGATATCGCAAAAGTATTTAATTTTCGAGCCGGGATTTGCCATATAAGCCGGAATATGCTGTCTGTTGGCAATGGTACCACAACCGATAACCGCAACTTTCATACTATTTCTCCTTTTTTATAACCGCATTTGCGGGATTTTTCTGATATTCTCTGGGGGAAATACTAAAATGTTGACTGAATGCTCTGGAAAACGAATGAATCGAGCGATATCCCAAATAGCAGGCTACTTCCGTCACCCGCATGCCGTCGGTCAAACAAGTTGCCGCCCGGGCAAATCGTTGTTCGGTATAATACTCTTTCAAAGTCTGTCCCATCATTTTGGTAAACAATTCCGACAACGTCGAGTAGCTGTAACCGAATTGTTTACTCAAGGATTGTAGGGCATCCATTTTGCGGCAGTTGTTATCAATATAATTGACCATATCCAAAAACAGACGCTTTTTACCGGTCTCGTTGGTAAAATATGACTGCCTGTGCACATGACGGCAGGAGCGGCATATCGTGATCAAAATCTGATGAATGCCCGCTGTCATGGACGGTATGGTCAAAGAATCGTTGGCAATATAATCCCCGAAAAGCCGCACAAACAAATCCCGAATGCCGCTGCCCGACGCTTTGACGCAGCTCGAGGATTCAAATAGCTCGATCAATTCCGGTATGGCGGGTTCAGGTGAATCCGGGAGAAAGGTAAACCCTAAATAAAAGTACCGAATGGGATCTTTCAAATCCGAAACAATCTCATGATCATCTCCGAAACGATTTAAAATCACATCACCTGCCAAAACGGGATACTGTATTCCATTGACAGAAAAAACACCTTTTCCCGATACAATGTAGGAGATTTCATGTACCGTTTGTATATGCGACGGACAAGTAAAACCCGCTTCCGCTGCCAAATCACCAAATTGAATGACTTTATACGGTCCGCAAAGCAAGGGGGTTTTTAAACACACGTTATCAAAATGGAATCTAACCGGACGTAGCATCATCAACCTCTCCTTCTATCTGCATTGTATCACAGTGTTTTAGGACTGTAAATGAGATTTCTCACACAAATATTTATCATTTCTCGTAAAAACTTGTTAATAAAAATTGATGCTTTTATAATGGAATTTTGAATCGTGCAGAACCTACTCTTGGTTCACAAGGACGGTCTGCCGCATCGGTGGGAGAATTGTCAGTCATTTCCCGGGATATCCCGCAAAGAAAACTGCTTTCCATCCCCTTTATATCCACGGTGCCGTCTTCGGACAGAGTAATGATGGGATGAACAGGATCGTTGAACACCACAAGATTGCCCATCCGCTTATACTTTGCATAATAATCGGGGGGGAACAAATCATGATGGGGGTTCTCCAGCCAGTCCATGGTGGCGGAATTCACATCGTAATACACAACATTGTCCCAAATACGAATGAAATCCCGATGGTAATGACCGTTGATACACATAATGACCTTGCGTTTCTCCCGATTGGCTTCTTTGATCATAGAAAGGATTTTATCTCTGTTGCGAATGCCGTTCCTGGTGCGTTCCAAGCTGGAATGGCTTAAAAGAATACACGGATAGGGCGAAGAAAAAATTATTTCGCCAAGCCAGGTAATTTGGTTGCCGGGCACATAGTCACGGCAGGTTGGAGTTTTGAAATAGTTGCCTTTGGAATAGGGCACGTATTCCCCGTCAACCAGGCAATAATTGGGATCAAACACAATAAAACGAAAGCCATGGATATCAAAATAATAATAGTTGTGCGGCATCCCGTATGCTGTCACCGCCTCTTCCTTGGTACAAAGATCCGCGTCGTGATTGCCCAGAACATGATAAGCGGGAATCCCACAGGTATTGTATGCCCGGATCAAAGATTCGCTTTGCAGGGGGGTGGAACAAAAATCCCCCAAATGGAGGATAAAATCGGCCTTGTTTTCCTTTGCCCGATCAATGATCTTCTGCAGCCGCTCTTCCCCTTCACAATAAAAAACGCCAGGATAATAATGAAAATCCGCAAAACATGAAAATGTAACCCGATTCATATGCATCTCACTCCTTCTTCAGGAAGTATACCACATCTCAAAGATCCTTTCCATAGATTTTTATTGAACAAGAAAACTATAATTATAAAACAATACAATACCTTTAAGTTTTCAAATTAAATGTTTACTTTACCTAAATATTTAATTATAACTTTTGATAATTTTCTTTCAATTTGTTACAACATTCCCAAATTTTAAAAGAAGGTTGACCAATGAATCCATATGTAGAAAGCGTGATCGCAAAAAATAATATCATCAATGCCACCGAATCGGAATTCTTACAATCAATGGAAAAATTGCTTACTACGCTATCCCCTGTTATTGATCGTCATCCGTAATCGGAATATGTAAAGGCCAATCTTCTTGAACGGCTGATAGAACCGGAACGTACCATTTCCTTCCGCTTAAACTGGTCCAGCAATTGATAGAAAGGGAAAGAGGCCGTATTTTCGCATACGCCAAACGCGTTCACACCGCCCGTATATAGCCCCGGCTGTAAAGGCATTTGTAACGTGAAGTGTGACGTCGCTCTGCCTTGTGTCACCTAGAACGAATTGGATCTGAAAAGTGCCCGGTTATTGATTCAAAATGGCTTCATGGCAGTATCTGAAGGCGCCAACATGCCTTCAACCCCCAAAGCCATGGAAGCGTTCAAAAAAGTTGGCGTACTGTTTGGTCCCGCCAAAGCTCACGGTATGAAAGGGGATTTGGCTGCAAGTGCCAATATTGCGGGATTTTTAAAAGTGCAGATGCCATGATGGCACAAGGCGTTATGTAGGTCAATAAAATATGTATTACCTTCCAAAATACTTTCCTCAACATCATGGTTTACCTGTTTCTCAACTGCTTGTGAATACTTTTTCTTATTGAAGTATTCGTAAAAAAATGGTATACTGAAAACAATCAAGTATAAGGATGTTATAAAATGGCAAAAATGTATTTTAAATACGGTGCAATGGGTTCTTCCAAAACCGCCCAGGCGTTGATTACCAAGTTTAATTACGAAGAACGGGGCATGAAGGTCTGGCTGCTCAAACCTTCTACCGATACCCGGGATGGTGACAGAATCATCCGTTCCCGCACCGGATTACAGGCTCTTGCACGATCGATCGGATTGCATACACATATCGTGGAAGCCTATGAAAAGGAGGGTCCGGCAGATGTAATCATTGTGGATGAATGTCAATTTCTTTCTCCCGAACAAATCGACCAGCTCCGTACCCTGGTAGATGAAAAGGATATACCCATCCTTTGTTTCGGATTGAGAACGGATTTTCGCACCAAAATGTTTCCCGGCAGTGCCCGCTTGTTAGAGGTGGCGGATACCATCACCGAAATCAAAACCATGTGTGTGTGCGGCAACAAAGCCATCGTCAATGCCAGAATCGATCAAAACGGCCATGTCATTATCCAGGGAGAACAAGTGTTGTTAGGGGGTAAAAGCAGCTATATTGCCATGTGCCACCGTTGCTGGAAAACGAAAATCAAAAATTAGGAAGGGAAATTAAGATGGAAAAAAACGAACTGCTCTCTAAGGTCGATCATACCCTGCTGGCAGTGCATACTACCTGGAAGGAAATCAAAGCATTGTGCGATGACGGCATGCGTTTCGGTGTTGCCTCTATATGCATCCCTGGGGCCTTTGTCAAGCAAGCCGCAGAGTATGTCGGAAAAAAACTACCCATCTGCACCGTGATCGGCTTTCCCAACGGTTACTCCACCACCGGGGCAAAATGCTTTGAAACTTCCGAGGCTGTCCGTAACGGTGCCGATGAAATCGACATGGTAATCAATATAGGTTGGCTGAAAGATCAAAAATATGACGATATTTTACACGAAATACAAGAGGTAAAAAAAGCTTGTAACGGAAAGCTATTAAAGGTCATCATCGAAACCTGTTTATTGACAAAAGAAGAAAAAATTAAAATGTGTGAAATTGTTTGTGCTTCCGGGGCAGACTATATTAAAACCTCAACGGGTTTTTCCACCGGAGGCGCGACTTTTGATGACGTTGCCCTCTTTGCCGCACATGTATCTCCTCCCGTGAAAATCAAAGCGGCAGGAGGCATCGCATCTTTGGGGGATGCTGAAAAATTCATTGCACTGGGCGCTTCCCGATTGGGCACCAGCAGAGTGGTGAAAATCATCAAGCAGGATTCACAATCATGACAGACGAAACATTATGCCAATTGGCGATGAAAGCCATGGAAACAGCCTATGTGCCCTACTCAGGATATAAGGTCGGCGCCGCTTTGTTGTGCGAGAACGGAAAGGTGTATTTGGGCTGCAACATTGAAAATGCCGCTTTCACGCCTACGGTTTGCGGGGAACGCACCGCCTTTTTCAAAGCCATCAGCGAAGGAGAAAAGAACTTTGTTTCCATTGCGGTAGCAGGAGGAAAAGACGGGGTGGTGGAAGATGTTTTCCCCCCTTGCGGCGTTTGCAGGCAAGTGATTGCGGAATTTTGCAACCCGGATACCTTTACCATCCTGATGGTCAAGCCAAACGGATACGAAAAGCATACGTTGCGAGAACTTTTGCCCTTTGGATTTGATAAAAACAGGCTAAAATGATACAAAGTTCACAAAATAGTCAATACCAAGTATTGATTTTTTGGAAATAATGCTTTATAATCATGTTACAAAGCCGTTCAGTCAAAAAGAACGGTACAAAAAAATTAGGAGGAAATTTGTTATGAAAAAACTACTTGCCCTGCTTCTGGTACTTCTGATTATCTTCCCCATGGTTGTTTCCTGTGGCTGTAACAATAACGATGAAGAAGAAAAAAAAGAAGAAGAGAAAGAAAAAGAAAAAGAAAAAGAAGATGAAATCAAGATAACGCTTGGTATCAATGAAATTGCCATGATTACGGACAAGGGCAATATCGACGACAAATCCTTTAACCAGGGCACCTGGGAAGGCATCGAAGCCTTTGTAAAAAAACACAAGGTCAATACGACCGCCATTAAGTATTACAAACCGGAGGCGGCTACCGATGACGCGTACCTGGCCTCCATCGAATTGGCAATTTCCGGCGGAGCCAAAGTGGTGGTCACCCCCGGATATTTGTTCGAATCGGCTGTTTACGCAGCACAGTATGATCATCCAAACATCAAGTTCATTTTGTTGGACGGCGAACCTCACACCCCGGACTATAAGACCTACCAAACCGAGCCAAACACCGCCTGCTTGGTTTATGCGGAAGAAGAATCCGGTTATTTGGCAGGTTATGCCGCTGTCAAAGACGGTTTCACCAAACTGGGCTTTATGGGCGGTATGGCTGTTCCTGCCGTTCGTGCTTTTGGTTACGGCTTCCTGCAGGGAGCTGAAGCTGCCGCCAAAGATATGAATCTTTCTGACGGTGCTCTCACCGTGACCTATCATTACACCGGCAACTTTGATGAAAATGATACCAACAAAGCCACTGCCGCCACTATGTATCAGCAGGGTGTGGAAGTGATCTTTGCCTGCGGCGGTTCCGTGGGTAAGAGCGTTATGGCTGCCGCTGCGGAAGCAAACAAAAAAGTCATCGGCGTAGACGTTGACCAGAGATATGATAGCCCCACGGTCATCACCTCCGCCACGAAAGGCTTGGCTCCTTCCATCATCGCTGCCTTGGAATCTGTTTATATCAACAAAAACTTCTCGGAATATGCCGGAAAAACAACCACGTTTGAAGCAAAAAACAAAGGGGTTGGCCTTCCCACTACCGTCATCGGCGTGACAAACGGCAACGCGTTCGACCGATTCACCTCCTTCAATAAAGATGCGTATGATACCGTTTTTGCAACCTTAGCCAATGACACCGTGAATCCTATTCGCGATATCACGGTAGCTGCTGAAACCGGCTATGCAACCGCAGATGAATTGAAAACCGGTCTGTCCCTGGTAAAAGTGGTTCCCACTGTCAGATAACAGGCATTCATGAAACGTTAAACTCATTGGCCTGCGCCTTATGTGAGTTTCTTCTTTAAGGGGAAGGGCAATGCCCTTCCCCTGATTGATTTACACTTATAAACAATATGAATCCATATCAGGCTCCCGGAGGTATATCGTGGAAGAATATATTATTGAAATGCTGCATATCACCAAAATATTTCCCGGCATCATTGCAAACGATGACATCACGCTGCAACTGCGCAAAGGGGAAATACATGCGTTGTTGGGTGAAAACGGCGCCGGAAAATCCACCTTGATGAGTGTCTTGTTCGGCTTATATAAAGCGGAACAAGGAGAAATCAGAAAAAACGGCAACGTGGTCAGAATCAATACCCCCAATGATGCCAACAGCTTGGGCATCGGCATGGTTCACCAGCATTTCAAACTGGTGGAAATTTTCACGGTGTTGCAAAATATTATTCTGGGCGTTGAACCCAGTCAATACGGCTTTTTGAAAAAACAGGAAGCCCGAAAAAAACTACTTGCACTCAGTGAGAAATACGGGTTGAAAGTTGACCCGGATGCTCTGATTGAAGATATTTCTGTGGGCATGCAGCAACGGGTAGAGATTTTGAAAATGCTGTATCGGGAAAATGAAATCCTCATTTTTGACGAACCCACCGCAGTATTAACTCCCCAGGAAATCAATGATTTGATTTCCATTATGAAAGGGTTTGCCGCCGAAGGTAAATCCATCCTGTTTATTTCCCACAAATTGAATGAGATTATGGCGGTCGCCGACAGATGTACCGTTTTGCGAAAAGGAAAATGTATAGGCACCGTCAACATCAAAGATACTACCAAGGAGGAACTATCCCGCATGATGGTAGGAAGAGATGTTACCTTCCGGGTAGAAAAAGAGCCTCCGGTTTTGGGAGAGACGGTATTGAACATCGAACAATTAACCGTTCCTTCAAAAATCCACAAAAAGAAAAACGCGGTTCATGATGTATCGTTAGAAGTGCGCAGTGGGGAAATCGTTTGTTTGGCAGGTATTGACGGCAACGGACAAAGCGAATTTGTTCAGGCACTCACCGGATTGACCGGCTTTTCCAAGGGGACAATCACCCTGTGCGGACAGGATATTACCAAATCCAGCATTCGAAAACGGAGTAAAGCAGGTATGAGCCACATTCCCGAAGACAGACATAAACACGGACTGGTTCTTGATTATTCCTTGGAAAAGAACCTGGTGCTGCAGAGATACTGGCAAAAAGAGTTTCAAGCCGCGGGGTTTATCAAAAGAAGAGCCGTGCGGAAGTATGCTGAAAAGCTCATCCGGCAATTTGATGTGCGTTCCGGGGAAGGTCCCGTCACCATTGCCCGCAGCATGTCAGGCGGTAACCAGCAGAAAGCCATTGTTGCCAGAGAGATTGATAAAGAGCACAAATTGCTGGTGGCGGTGCAACCCACCAGAGGATTGGACGTGGGTGCCATCGAGTATATTCATAAACAATTGGTTGCCCGCAGAGATGCGGGAACTGCGATCTTGCTGGTTTCCCTGGAACTGGATGAGGTGATGGATGTATCCGACCGCATTTTAGTGATTTATGAGGGGAAAATCGTGGCAGAACTGGATCCCAAGACCACCACTGCAGAAGAATTGGGGCTGTATATGGCAGGAGCGAAAAAGAATACGGAAAAGGAGGCGGTATAAATGAGATTCGATTGGAATTTTGATTTCAAAAGGCTGCTTCCCCGTAAAGGTTTATCCGCTCTGGCGGCTTCTGTCATGGCCATTGTCATCGGCTTGATTTTCGGCTATTTTGTTATGTTGGTTGCATACCCGGAAAATGCCTGGCAGGGATTAAAATGCATTTTGACCTGCGGCTACAGTGTCAATGAAAACATCGATATTTTCAATAAAAACATTGCCAACACGTTCTTTTACGCCATCCCCATTATGATGACAGGCCTTGCCGTGGGATTTGCCTTCAAAATGGGCCTTTTCAACATTGGAGCTTCCGGTCAGTTCACGGCTGGTTTATACTGTGCCATATACGCCGGATTCATGTGGCAGGACATGTTGCCACCAAGCATCCACTGGATCCTCTGCATCCTCATGGGCATGTTGGGCGGTATGATCTGGGGTCTGATTCCGGGGCTTTTCAAAGCTCTGTTGAATGTGAACGAGGTCATTACGTCCATAATGTTCAACTATATCGGTATGTATCTGGTGAATATGCTGGTGATGAACAATGGCTCCATGTATGATGCCGTTCGTACCAGAACCCGCTATTTACCCGTTTCCGCTCAAATTCCCGCCTATGGAGAAACCCATACCAGCTTGAATATTTCCCTATTTTTTGTGGTGGGTTTTGCCATTTTTTTGTATATTATTTTACAATACACCACCTTTGGTTATGAATTGAAAGCCACGGGTTTTAACAAATATGCCAGCGAATATGCCGGTATGAAAGGCAAAAAGAACATGATTCTCACAATGGTGATTGCCGGTGCTTTCGCCGGATTGGGCGGTGCCTTTTCCATTCTCGCCCCTTCCACCATACCGGGCAGCAGCATGACATATGAGCCAATTGAAGTCATTGCATCCCAAGGGTTTAACGGGATTGCGGTGGCGCTACTTGGAAACTGCCACCCTCTTGCCATCTTGTTTTCCGGCACCTTTATCTCCTATATCCAAAGGGGCGGGACCGTTGCCAACCTGATTGGTTATAAACCGGAAATCATTGACGTGGTCATCGGCATCATCATATACTTTTCCGCCTTCGCCATGTTGATGAACACCACTGCCATCAATGGATTGCATACACTGTATCAAAGAATCCAAAACAAAATCAAACGAACAACTCCCCCGGTTGAAATCACCAAAGAAGAGGAGGCAAACCAATGAGAACCTTCTATTTTTTGATACAAGGCACATTACCGGTTGCCGTTCCTTTGATGCTGGTTGCTCTTGGCGGCATGTTTTCAGAAACCAGCGGCGTCATCAACATCGGTTTGGAAGGCATCATGCTTTTTGGTTCCTTTGTGGGTTGTTTGGTGATGTATTTCCTAAACGATGTCGGTGCCGATCCTCAAATGCTGCTTTTGATGGGCATGCTCATTGCGGCGGTGGCGGGTGCTGTATTCTCCATGCTGTTGGCATTTGCGGCGGTGAACATGAAAGCCGATCAAACCATCGTGGGAACCGCCATGAATATGCTGGTTCCCGCCATCGTTTTGCTGTACTGTAAAATCAAATTTAACAGTGACAGCGTTACCACCCATGTCGAACCCTATATCACCGAAGTACCTTATGTAAGCAAAATCCCCGTGATCGGAGATTTGTTTTTCAAGGACACCTATATCACGATATACATCGGCGCGCTGCTCTTGGCGATCATGACCATCGTCTTTTATAAAACCCGATTCGGCCTTCGCCTCCGCGCTTGCGGTGAGCATCCCCATGCGGCTGACAGTGTGGGTATCCATGTTTCCCGCATGCGTTATGCCGGCGTTGGCATTTCGGGTGTTTTAGGCGGCATCGGTGGCTTGTTTTACTCGGTAGGCGTTGCCGATTCCAACTGCAACGGACATTCCGGTGTTGCCGGCTTTGGATTTTTAGCACTGGCGGTCATGATTTTTGGGCAATGGAAACCACTGCGGATTGCTTGGGCTTCTCTGTTTTTTGCATTTTTAAGAAAAGTTGCCTATTCTATACCCTTGATTCCGTTTTTGGATGCATTGAACATCAACCAGGCTTTCTATAAAATGCTTCCCTATATTGCCACCATGGTAGTACTGGCATTTACGTCGAAGAAATCCCGGGCTCCCAAAGCAGAAGGTATACCTTTCGACAAAGGCAAGAGATAATCGAAAAAAGGATGTGTCGGCGATGCGTATGTATGACCTGATCAAGAAAAAAAGAGACGGTCAGCCTCTGGAAATCAGCGAAATCAACTGGATGATTGAGGGATATACCAACGGGGATATTCCCGATTATCAAATGTCAGCCTTCGCGATGGCAGTGTATTATCATGGTATGACCGACGAAGAACTGGCGGCTTTGACCATGGCCATGGTTCATTCGGGTGACCAAGTGGATCTGTCACGCTTTGCTCATTTGTCGGTAGACAAACACAGCACCGGCGGTGTGGGAGATAAAACCTCTCTGATCGTGACGCCATTGGTGGCTTCTTTAGGGGGTATTGTGGCAAAAATGTCCGGCCGGGGATTGGGTCATACCGGCGGTACGGTGGATAAGCTGGAATCCTTCTGCGGATATCAAACCACCCTTTCCCCCGAAGCCTTTATCTCCCAGGTGGAAAAGATCGGCATTGCCCTCATCGGGCAATCGGGAAATCTCACCCCCGCGGATAAAAAGCTCTACGCCTTGCGGGATGTGACTGCTACCATTGACAGTCTCCCTTTGATTGCTTCCAGCATCATGTCCAAGAAAATTGCTGCCGGTGCCAAATCCATTGTGCTGGACGTAAAGGTCGGCAGCGGTTCCTTCAATAAAACGTATGACGACGCCAAAAGCCTGGCGGAAAAAATGGTTTCTTTGGGCAATCGCTGCGGTCGCAACGTGTCAGCTGTAATGACCGATATGGATACCCCCTTGGGGTTTGCCGTGGGTAATATTCCGGAAGTGAAAGAGGCTCTGCACGTGTTAAAAGGGGAAGATATTCCCGATTTGAAAGAAGTATGTTTGGTTTTGGCGGGCGAAATGCTCTCCTTATGTCACGGATGGAGCCGGGAAGAAAGCCGCCATCAAGCGGAAAAAGCACTCTCCGCCGGTAAAGCCTATGATAAATTCAAAGAATGGATACAAGCACAAGGCGGGGATCCTTCCTGGGCAGATCATACGGAGCGGTTCCCAAAACCATTATTTACGCATACGGTGATGGCGCCTCAAGAGGGTTATATTGCGCATATGAACAGTGAGAAAATCGGCCGCTGCGCCGTCCTCTTAGGGGCAGGCCGTGAAAAGAAGGACGATGCCATCGATTTAACGGCAGGAATGGTGCTTCAAGCAAAAACGGGAGATTATGTGAAGCCGGGAGATCCCCTGGCCACCTTTTATACCAACGATTCCACCCGTATCCCCGGTGCGGAAGAATTATATCTTGCAGCATTGACTGTTCAAAATGAAAAACCCCAACGTCCTCCGTTGGTATATGGAATCATTACAAAACAGGAGTAACATCATGGAAAACATCACGGCGATCGGGTTGGCGGGGGGCAGCGGAAGCGGAAAAACCACCCTGACCAAACGATTGGTAGAACGATTCGGCGCACTGGTAACGGTGGTCAGGCACGATGACTATTATCGCGCCTACCAAGATATTCCCTTGCATGAGAGGGTCAAGCTGAATTATGATCACCCCTCTGCCTTTGAAACCGAATTGCTGGTAGCTCAATTAAAAGAATTGAAACAAGGGCATAGCATGATAAGTCCGGTGTATGATTATTCCAACCATACCCGTAGCAGCAAAACCCGTCAGATCCAACCCACTAAAGTCATCATCGTGGAAGGGATTTTGGTGTTTGAAAGCAAAGAACTGTGTGATTTGATGGATATAAAAATATATGTGGACACGGATGCAGACGTACGGCTGATACGCCGCATTCGTCGTGATGTAAAAAAGCGTAAACGAAGCCTGGATTCGGTTTTGGAACAATACGTATCCACGGTAAAACCTATGCATGAACAATTTGTAGAACCCAGTAAAAAAAATGCCGATATCATCGTACCCACCGGCGGGTATAACAAAGTGGCTTTGGACATGATAATACGGCATATTGAAGAGGCCTTGAAAAAATAAAATAACGACAAGAGAAGCGATGCGTGTAAAAAACGCATCGCTTCTCTTTTTTATATCATTCTTTGCATAACAAACAGGATTTTGGAAAATCCTAAAAACAGAATCTGTGATTATACTTCACACCGTGGAAAGCACAAAAAAAGCGTTTTTTCTGCAAATAAATCACCGATTAATAATGGTCATTCAACTCCTTCTGTATGGGCAAACCAACAGGCAAGGTGGATCCGCCTTGCCTGTTGGTCTCCTATATCAGAGATTTTATCACGCATTGATCATTCTTTGTGTCAAACATGTTACTTGCGTCCGTTCCGTGATGCAAGTTCTTGGTATCGACGGACACGAGCTTACTGTTATACCCAATACCTGTTGCTACATTTTTGTGATCTTCCAAAAATGACAGTTGCAGGCAATAGAAAGGAAAATAGATATGAACGATATTTATCAATCGCTTTTTACCCCCCTCCCTTTGAACAACGGGGTCACATTGAACAATCGTTTTGCCATGGCCCCCATGCTGGTCTTCGCCTCCAACCAGGACGGCACCGTGAGCCAGGACGACTTGTATTATTTTGCATTGCGTAACCGGGTGGGACAACTGCTCATTTCCGGAGCCATGGCAGTTTCGGAAGAAGGGCTTGGCATGCCCAGGGCAGCTGGCTGTATATAACGATTCCTATATACCCGGTTTAAAAATACTCTCTGCCGTCATGAAATGTGCCGGAAACAAAGCCATCATGCAGCTTCACAACGCCGGTCGGGAAGCCATTGCCGCTTATCAAAAATTCGGACGTGTATTGGCACCCACCGCTATGAACTTCCCTTTTTTGCCTTACGTTCCCGAGGAACTGACCGAAGACCAAATCACTGCAATCATCGATGATTTTGGCAAGGCAACCCAACGTGCCATTGACGCCGGTTTCGACGGCGTGGAAATTCACGGTGCCAACCATTATCTGCTCCAACAATTTTTCTCCGCTTATTCCAACCATCGTACCGACCATTGGGGCGGCAGTTTAGAAAATAGAATGCATTTCCCTCTGGCGGTTTTGCACAAGGTCAAGGAAGTGGTTACCCAACATGCACAAAAAGATTTCATCGTGGGATACCGCATTTCTCCCGAAGAAGTCCATGGGGAAAATGTCGGCTATACCATCGATGATTCTTTGCAGCTGATCGATCGCATTGTGGAAGACGGTGTGGATTACCTCCACATTGCCCAGTTCAATTATAAAGCCTACCCTGCCAAAGGAGGTAATAAAGCGATTGCCACCCTGGTAAAGCGTACAATCAACGGTCGTACGCCTCTGATTGTGGTAGGCAACATCTTTTCTCCCCGGGAAGCGGTGGATGCCATGCAATATGGCGATATCATTGCCTTTGGACGAAACGCCATCATCGAACCCCTGTTTGCACAAAAACTGTATTTTGATCAAGAAGATCAAATTGAAACCAGTGTTGCCGGTAGATTGGACGATCTGGCATTGTCCCAAACCTTGCTGGATTACTGGAAAGCTCCCAATACGATTTTAGCCCCTCTGAAAGGGCTGACCTATTAAAACAGGATTGGCAACCGTGTAACAAACATCGTTATCTTGACTCTACGTCTTTACAGCCGGCCCGGGCATGTGTAAAAAGCAAGCCCAGGCCGTTTTTTCGATCATGGCTCTGAGCCGACGTGTAACCCTCCCTCTTTCAAAAAAACTACTCCTATATTCTCCGCCTCTATTTACATTTGTTGTATTGTAGTGTACATTATACATACTTGAATATATGAATTTCATCCTTCCTCTCTCGGACAACCGGGCGCCGCTTTTTATATGGTTGCAATTCATATGTAACAAAACTTGAAAAGCTATGAGGCAACAAAATAAGAGGCACGTTATGAACAAATGGAAATTAAGAAACAAACAACTGTATATCCTTCTCAGATACAGTGTTGCGAAGGTGTTGTCATACCTATTACCCGCCAAATTGTTTGCCAAAGATTTATGGCTGGTTTGCGAGCGCGGCACCGATGCCCGCGATAATGGATATTTCTTTTATAAATACCTGCGCGAAAAACATCCCCACATACCGTGTGTTTATGTCATCACCCGCAATTCCCCCGATTACAACAAGGTGGCGACTTTGGGAAATGTGGTTCACTACGGCTCCTTACAGCATTTGTATTACATAAATACCGCCAAGCACCTTATTAGTACACATGCCGCAGGGTTTCTATGGAACAGCCATTGGATTCGCGATGGCATTCTAAAACGGTTTTATCGGCATAAAGGCAATTTCATATTTTTACAGCACGGCGTGATAATTCATTATCTTGCCGGACTGATCTATCCCACCTATCAATGTGATTTATTTATCTGCAGTGCCAAGAAGGAATACGAATATGTAAAAAACACCTATGGACACCCGGATGGCGTGGTTCAGTATACGGGATTATGCCGTTTTGATTATTTGCATCGGTTCACAATAAAAAAACAAATCCTTCTCATGCCTACATGGCGGCTTTACTTAAACGGTTTGAATGATTCTGCATTCTTACAAAGCGATTATTACAAAGCCTTTAGCCAACTGCTGACCGATCCGCGCTTAGAGGAGATACTGGAATTTTATGATTATGAGTTGATTTTTTATCCGCATTATGAAATCCAAAAATTCCTCCCCTTATTCCATAGTCCCTTTTCTCGGGTCAAGTTGGCAGTGTTTAAGCAATATGACGTTCAAACCCTGTTGAAGGAATCCGCGTTGCTGATTACGGATTATTCCAGCGTTTTTTTTGATTTTGCCTATATGAAAAAGCCGCTGATCTATTACCAGTTTGACAAAAAATCATTTTATGATAATCATTATGCAAAAGGGTATTTTGATTGTGACACCATGGGATTTGGCAAGGTGGCACATACGTTCGACGAACTGCTGGATCGTATCCGAGAAACCGTCAAAGCGGGCTGCGCTTTACAAGAACCCTTCCAAAGCCGCATCAACACATACTACGAATTGTATGACACAAACAACAGCCAGCGGATTTTTGAGTGCATTTGCCGTTTGGAGAAATAGGCAGTGAACATACTGAGCGTCTTATGAAACCATCGTATGCTCAAATGCTGCCCCATACTGCTTTTAAGGCCGCTTTGGATGGAATATGATTCGGATCGTTTTCATCTGTTCACGAAATATCCGGGAAGTCGCTTTGTCACAAGCCGGCATGGGTGCCGCACGCTTGCCGATGGTGGAAAATGATCACAAAAGCATTTGAAAACAATCGACCAGGGTGGAAAAAGGCGTTGTAATCTATACGGATCATAAATAAGAAGGGACGGTTCACCGTCCCTTCTTATTCACGTAATCCATGCTGAAAAACCACACGAAAGCAAGGCTTTCAGTCGATTTTCCTTTAGTTCTCCTTGTTGCGTATGGCGGCCTGTGCTGCGGCCAATCGGGCAATGGGAACCCGGAAGGGAGAACAGGAAACATAGTGCAATCCCACTTTGTGGCAGAATTCAATGCTGGAAGGATCGCCGCCATGTTCGCCGCAAATACCCAATTTCAAATCGGGGCGGGCTTGACGACCCAACTCTGCCGCCATCTTCACCAATTTACCGACGCCGTTTTGATCCAGGCGGGCAAAAGGATCGTTGTCATAAATCTTTTTATCATAATAGGCACCCAAGAACTTAGCGGCATCGTCACGGGAGAAGCCGAAGGTCATCTGGGTCAAGTCGTTGGTTCCAAAGCTGAAGAAATCCGCTTCTTTGGCAATTTCATCGGCAGTCAAAGCAGCGCGGGGGATTTCAATCATAGTACCCACCTTGTAAGAAAGGGTAACGCCGGCTTTGGAAATTTCTTCCTCTGCTGTGGAGACAACCACGCCTTTCACATAGGCCAATTCTTTCACTTCCCCAACCAGCGGAATCATAATTTCAGGCACGAGATCCCAGTCGGCATGGGCTTTTTTGACGTTGATGGCAGCACGAATGACCGCCCGGGTCTGCATGGCTGCAATTTCGGGATAGGTAACCGTCAAACGACAGCCACGATGTCCCATCATGGGGTTGAATTCATGGAGAGAATTGATGATTTCCTTGATTTCCCCCACAGTTTTTCCCTGGGTTTTGGCCAAAAGGGCTATTTCTTTTTCATCGGTGGGTACAAATTCATGAAGCGGGGGATCCAGAAAACGGATGGTCACGGGACAGCCTTCTAACGCTTCATACAACGCTTCAAAGTCGCTTTGCTGCATGGGAAGCAATTTCACCAAAGCGGCTTCCCTTTGTTCCCCGGTATCCGCGCAAATCATTTCACGGATGGCGGAAATACGATCGGGATCAAAGAACATGTGTTCAGTCCGGCACAAACCGATTCCTTCTGCACCAAAAGAACGAGCCTGTTTGGCATCTTTCGGCGTATCCGCATTGGTTCTTACCTTCAAAACACGATGCTTGTCAGCCCAACCCATGATTCTGCCGAATTCGCCGGAAATAGAGGCGGGAACGGTGGGAATGCCTTCGCCATAAATGTTACCTGTGGAGCCGTCCAAGGAAATAATATCGCCTTCTACAAAGGTTTTGCCGGACAAGGTAAACTGTTTATTTTCTTCATCCATTTTAATTTCGCCGCATCCCGATACACAGCAGGTTCCCATACCCCGCGCTACCACAGCCGCATGGGAAGTCATACCGCCGCGAACGGTCAGAATTCCCTGGGAATAATGCATACCTTCAATATCTTCGGGAGAGGTTTCCAAGCGAACCAAAATCACTTTTTCACCTTTTTTAGCTTGCGCGGTGGCATCTTCTGCCGTGAAAACGATTTTTCCGCAGGCAGCGCCAGGAGAGGCAGCCAAAGCGGTGGCAATGGGCACGGCGGCTTTCAAAGCCTTGGCTTCAAACTGGGGATGTAGCAAAGCATCCAACTGTTTCGGATCGATCATGAGCACCGCTTCTTTCTCGGTGATCATCCCTTCATCCACCAAATCACAGGCAATTTTCAATGCGGCAGCAGCGGTTCTCTTACCATTCCGGGTCTGCAGCATGTACAGTTTGCCTTCTTCAATGGTGAATTCCATATCTTGCATGTCACGATAATGCTTTTCCAGCGTATCGCAAATCATCACAAACTGCTGGTAGGCATCGGGCATGATTTGGGCAAGTTTATCAATGGTATGGGGTGTACGAACACCGGCAACCACGTCTTCGCCCTGAGCGTTCATCAAAAATTCCCCATACAATTTCTTTTCGCCGGTGGAGGGGTTGCGGGTAAAGGCAACGCCGGTACCGGATGTATCCCCGGTATTGCCAAACACCATCATTTGAACGTTGACAGCAGTACCCCAACCAGAGGGAATGTCGTTCATTCTACGATAGTAAATGGCGCGGGGGTTATCCCAGGAACGGAACACGGCGCGGACAGCACCCATCAGTTGATCCACAGGATCGGTGGGAAAATCCTTGCCGATGGATTTTTTATATTCAGCTTTGAACTGACGAGCAAGGTCCTTAAGGTCGTCTGCATCCAACTCGGTATCCAGTTTGACGCCTTTCTGTTCTTTCATTTCGTCAATGAGCTTTTCAAAATATTTTTTACCCACTTCCATCACTACATCCGAATACATCTGAATAAAACGGCGATAGGAGTCGTAGGCAAATCGAGGATTGTTGGTCTTTTTCGCCATGGTTTCCACCACGGTATCATTCATGCCCAGATTGAGAATGGTATCCATCATACCCGGCATGGAGGCTCGGGATCCGGACCGAACAGACACCAGCAAAGGGTTTTCGGCATCGCCGAACTTTTTACCCACAATTGCTTCCAATTTTGCAACATACGACATAATTTCAGCCTTGATCTCATCATGGATCGTTTCCCCGTCGGCATAGTAGCGGGTGCATGCTTCGGTCGTAATGGTAAATCCTTGCGGAACAGGCATGCCCAGGTTGGTCATTTCCGATAAATTGGCGCCTTTGCCGCCCAAAAGTTCCCGCATTGTACCGTTACCTTCGGTAAACAGGTATACATACTTGTTGTTCATAAGCTTCCTCCATAGTGTTCTTTCTTTCCATTTATTTACAGTTTTATTATTATAACATAACTTTAATAAAAATTAAATAATAATATAAATTTATTTACAATTATCTAGGAATTTACACATTCCTGCAAAACCAGGACGATGATTTCCCGGAGACGATCATAGCGGTTTTCGCGGTATAGGTACCCAAACAATATTTCCAGCGCCGTCGCCATTCTGTATTCCGCAAACGTGGCGCTTTTAGGTGCATTTTCACTTTTCAAGTTCCGTCCTTTGCGACACAATTCCGTCTCTTCCTCGTTGAGCAGGGGAAGAATATTTTTCAAAGCCCGGGCTTGGCGGGTGGCGGTCACATATCCCAGTGCCAATTGATTGGCTTCTTTGGGATCCGTGATGCCCATATCCAGAATATGTTTTCTGACTTCCAGTTCAAACACCGCGTCTCCCAGGTATGCAAGCATTTTCATATCATGCATACTACCCTCCCAAGGTGACCCCAAACGGATGTCCCCTTATCCGGAAAAAACAATTTACACGTGCAATTTACGATACCCTTCATTTCAACCATCCTGTAATAAGAGATAGGGAAATGTGCCCCATTCATCTTGCAATACAAACGCAATGCTACAACCCCTTATAAAAAAATTAAAAACCTATTCCCAATTCAGTTTTTATATATTATAATAGGTTTGAGTTTAAATCGCAAGTCTTTTTTATTTAGGAGATATGAAATGAAACTGAAATTAAAAAAAATGTGTGAGAAAGCGGTGTTGCCTCAATATATGTCGGAATCCGCCGCCGCCATGGATGTATGCGCCTGTTTGGATCAGCCCGTGATATTGGAAGCGGGGCAACGGGTTCTGATCTCCACCGGGATTGCCATCGCCCCCGAAAGCAATCAATATGTGGCGCTGGTGTGTGCCCGCAGCGGTCTTGCCTCCAAATACGGCATTTCCCTGGCAAATGGAATCGGCGTGATCGATGCCGATTACCGGGGTGAGATCAAAGTGGCTCTTGTCAATTTATCCAACCAATCTTTCACCGTGGAAAATGGCATGCGGATTGCACAGCTAATGATTTTATCGGTTTGCCATGCCCAAGTAGAAGAAACCGATACACTGGACGAAACAGCCCGCGGTGCGGGTGGATTTGGTTCTACGGGGACGCAGTCATGGAAAAACTCATTCTAGCCTCGGGCTCCCCGCGCCGTTTCCAATTGCTGACCCAGGCAAGCATTCCCTTTGAAGCCTTCCCTGCTGATGTAGATGAATCCTATGACCGTTCCCTGTCCCCTGCCGATGTGGTGCAGGTACTTTCTCAACGAAAGGCGAAAATCGTGGCTTCTCAATTTCCCCGCAGAGTGATTTTGGCGGCGGATACGGTGGTTGCCTTACAAAATAAAATTCTGGAAAAACCCCATACTGCCGAAAATGCCAAACGGATGCTCCTTTCTTTGTCGGGGCAAAGCCATCATGTGTTGACAGGCATTACCTTGGCAAAAAATGAGGTGAGTTACACAGAGTATGTTTCCACCAAAGTCACTTTCCGTACCCTATCCATACAAGAAATTGACACCTACATTGCCACAGGAGAACCCCTCGACAAGGCAGGCGCCTATGGCGTTCAGGAAAAAGCCTGTATTTTTGTGGAGAGAATCGAAGGGGATTATTATAACGTGGTGGGGCTCCCCCTGTGCCGCGTTTACCGGTTGTTGTCAGAAAAATACCCCTGGATCCTGTCGCAAAGATAACCGGCAGGCAGGGCAAGCATGATCCACAATACGGTATAGGGTAAGCACACCTGCCCCCATAAATTTCCCTTCACACGGGAATAATCCCAGACATCCCAACCAAGCAGCATATTTACGATGCAGCCTGCAACAAATTCGGCAGTGGTAATTAGAAGTCCCCCCAGAATACAAAAAAACAAACGGGGCTTTCGTTTCATACCCAACTTCAGGCCATACAAACCTGCCAGACAGGCACCTCCCGTTACGGTCATGCTCCAATGACTCCAACCTCGCCACAAAATTTCCAGAGCTGTATACAAAACAGCCCCCAATATAAAGGCGAAGGCGAAAGGTTTGATTCGTTTTACCATATATTGACTCCTCTTTTTCTCTATTTTACCCCAAAGAAAAAGTCCTATACAGGGAGAAATCATGAAAAAACACCTCGTATTGTTACTCGTATTATTACTTATTTTCTGTTTTGTTCTGTCCGGTTGTGAAAAACTGGTATCCACAAACGGACTGCATCAGAATACCCATGCCACCCCGCTGACCTTGCTGTTGGCACTCAATGACAAAACAGTGCATACCGATTTTGTCATGTATACCGATATTCCTAACGATACCTACCGTCCCCTGGACAGCGATGCTTTCAAAACCTACTTTAGCGATAAAGAATCTTCTCCCGATTTTTCCAACGTAGAATCTTACTGTATCCGCACAGCGGAAAAAAAAGTGGATGAGATCGGTATCTTTTCCCTGCAAGATCCATCGGAAATAAGTACCATTCAGGCCATAATCAATGGCCGCATCGCCAACCGATTTGACACCTACAACCAAAAAAGCACAGACAACAACACCGTGATCAATCAAAAAGGCAAGTTTATGTATTACATCATTGCCACCAACGCCTATGGTGTGAACGAATTGCTCCTTGATACCATTGTATCTATGTATAACGATTCCATATGAACCATTTTACGCACCGCATCATTCGAGGACTGCCGCTGATTACGGTGGATCCCTTTCTGAAGCAGGGCTGCTTTGCCGCCTATACCACCCGGGAGGGAGGCGTCAGCCCCCCGCCATATGACAGTTTGAATCTGTCTTTTTCCCCCACTCGAAAGGATTCCCGGGAAAACGTGGAGAAAAACTGGTCCATTGTGCTCCAGGCACTGGACTGTTTCCCCCAACAACTGATCCGAACACACCAAACCCATTCCAATCGCATTGCCTATGTCAACCATCCCGGGCAATCCTTTTTCCCGGATATTCCCTCCGGAGTGGACGGCGTGGTCACAGACCGGCATGAACTGATGTTGACCGTGGTGACAGCAGATTGTCAAGGATTGCTTTTTTATGACCCCAAGAAAAAAATAAGCGCCGCCATACACAGCGGATGGCGGGGCGCTTTGGCGGATATTGGGGGAAAAGCCGTTTGTAAAATGGCGGCTATGGGAAGCGATCCGGCGGATATTCTGGTCGCAGGGGGTCCATCCATCGGCACCTGCTGTTTTGAAGTGGGAGAGGATGTGCTTTCCTTGTTCCAAGAACAGTGGGGAAGCGATGCGCTTGCCTATTTTACCCCCGGCGATGCAAAGGGAAAATACATGGGTGATATGCCCTCTTTCACCCGAAACCGTTTGCTCAAACAAGGAATTCAACCGGAACATATATACTGGATGTCACTGTGTACCTGTTGTCACGACGTGTTTTTTTCACATCGCAGACAAAAAGGGGAAAGAGGTACATTGGCAGCTTTGATTATCATGAAAGGATGAAAAAGGCAGAATGACAAAAATAATGGATTTTAGCATTCTTCAGCTAAGAATACACCGTTTTGCGGGGATTGAAAATGTCACGGTTACCTTCCGGGACAATACGGTGAACATTATATATGGCGAAAACCGTTCGGGCAAAACCAGCGTATGCGAGTTTATCCGGTTCATGTTGTACGGATTGTGCGCTCCTGCTACCATGCTCCCCTGGGAAGGGGACGGATGTATCGGAGGCGAAATGGATCTGCGCTGGGGAGAAAAAAAATACCTTTTGATCCGTTCCTATGACAACGGGGAGGAAACCTTATCCTTTACCGATGTCCAAACCAAAGAAGCCATTCCTTTGACCACCTCACCGGGTGAACTGTTAACGGGCTTGACGGACTGGATGTATATCCGCACTTTGTATTTTGCTCAAAAGCAAACCGATAACATTCAAAAAAACCTGCATTACGAGGCGTTGGACCGTCTTACCGCACCCTTGACGGGGGAAGCCGCTCTCTATTCCCGCTACGCCAAGCTGGCAGAAAAACAGGAATCCCTGATGAACGGGGATAAAAGCGGCTCCATTGACTTGCTGTTGGAAAAAAAGCATGCCTTTGAAAGCCAAAGGGATGCACTGAAAGCCGGGCAAGAGGAAATGAAAGAGATCAACGGGCAAATCGCGGTCATTTCCGCCCGTGTGGAAGAAAACAATCCCAAGGTTGTGCTGTTGAAAGCCAACATGAAAAATTTATCCGACGAAATGAAAGGGCTGCAGCATACCGAACAGTTTGCATCCCTTCACGCCTCCTTGGCAGGGGATGAACTCAAATATCAGCGCATGCTGGCAGCCTGTCAAATCAATCATTTTTTCCCCCCTCGGGAAGAAACGGAGGAACTGAAGGAAGACTATAAAACCTATACCGCGGCTACGGATCAATTGAATTTGGAAAAAGAGCGTCTTGTTCAGGCGAAAAACAATCTGGATATTCACAATGCTCTGAACGAAAGCGGAGAAGATAACATTGAACAGCTATCAAAGAATTATCACCGTGCCTCTGCCAGAAGCAGAGTGTGCGCTTATGTTTCTCTGTTTCTCTTTGTAATGGCAGGTGCCTGCGCCCTTGGATTTGGCACATTGTATAACGTTTTGTTTCACAAAGAAGATCGTTATTATGTGGGCTTTTGGCTGGCAGGCTGTCTGATCATCGGTGCATTCATTCTGTTAACCCGCTTTTTTATCCGCCTGTCTCAGATGCGTATGTATCTGGAAGAAGCCGGCGCGGATACCCCCGGTGAATTGCAGATCCTGCGGACCCGGAAAAATGCGCGGAAACAATCCGCCGTTTTATATGCCAATGAATTGAATAAGCAGGAAAACGTTACCCGGATCGCACAAAAGAAATGCAACGAGGCTTTCAACGCCCTTCGTTCCCGTCTTGCCTTTGCGGGGGGAGAAGCCGCCTCACAGGACAGTGTGTTGTATACGGCACGCAGCATTCTGGAAAACGCCCCCCCTCTGTTTGCCTTGGAAGATCGAATCAAAGAACAGAAAGGGCAGTATAAAAATATCATGGAAGGGAATGCGGGCAAAGATTTTCTCACCATGCAAAACGAATACGTCCGCATGGAAGAAGAACTACATGAAATCAACGAGAAAAATCTCTTGTTAATGGAAGAAAAAAACGCCCTCACCGCCCTTTTGGAAGAAAAAAAACGTTCAAACCCTTCCGAAGAAATTTTGACACGGGATATGCAAGCCCAGGAAAAAGAATTGCTGGATTTATTAGAACTGTACCGTGCTATCCAGCTGGAAGCGGAAAATCAGAAAAGAAAAATCAACGGGTTTGAAGAAGAATTCAAGCTCCCTTTGTGTAGTTTTATTAACAGTTTCTTGACTTTTACCATACGCAAAGATGAAAGTTTTTTGCTTGGTAAACATTTTGAACTGCTGTATAAATGGGGTTCCACCGTGGCACCTGTTTACACGGCAGGGGGCGGATTGTCGGAACTGGCCATCATCGCCCTTCGTTTGGCATATATTGAACAACTGCAGGGAAACCGTGCACCTCTGATATTCGATGAAGCCTTTGCCTATGTCGACAGGCAATCTTTGGGGCATCTTTATGCCGCGCTGACCAATCGCGAGCATCGGCAAATTTTGCTGTTCAGTTCTTCCCAGCATGAAAAGAGCGCTCTGCCCAAAAACGCCCATATCATAAAATGGGAGCGTGATCGTACATGAACGATACGCTCGTCACCTTAGATAGTCCGGTCACATGCCTAAAAGGCATCGGACCCAAAAAAAAAGAACGGCTTTCAGCGTTGGGGATTCATACTCTGAAAGACTTGCTGTTTCATGTTCCCCGGGGCTATCGGGATCGCAGCATCATCATTCCCTTGCTGGAATCCACGGGGGAAATCGCCACCTATGTGTTAACGGTGTTTACCCAACCGCTTTTATCTCGGTTGCCCGCCGGCAAAAAAGTGGTCAGCTTTTTTGCCGGCGATGACAGCGGCAGAGTCCGTGTGTTCTTTTTCAACCAACCTTACATCCGTTCTTCCTTTGTGGTGGGGGAAACCTATCGGTTCACGGGAAAAGTCATGCGGAAAGGAAATACCCTTTCATTGGCTAACCCGGAATTTGATCGGAAAAACGATTTGTTCCAGACCCTAATTCCAATCTATCCCCTGACGGATGGCATCAACAACCGGGCTCTTTCCACTTGGTGTAAAGAAGCCTTTACCCTTCTCCCCCCTTCTGCATGGAGAGATACCTTGCCGGAAGATATTTTGACCCGCCATCGTTTCATGTCTCTGTACGAGGCATTGTATACCCTTCATTTTCCCGAATCCGGTAAAAATCGGGAAGAAGCTGCCCGCCGCATGGCATTTGAAGAGCTGTATGTCTTTTGTCTTAAGATGATGGCGCTGAAAAAGAAGAGGGGCGGTGCAAAAAAAATTCGTTTCCATCCCGTGGATTTGACCCCCTTTCTGTCCGTACTTCCCTTTACCCTCACAAGTGCGCAGGAAAAGGCCATTTGGGAAATCTGCCAGGATTTTACCGCAGCCCCCCATGCCATGAATCGGCTGTTACAGGGAGATGTAGGCAGCGGCAAAACCGTGGTGGCTGCCGCCGCTATCTATCATACTGTGAAAAACGGCTATGCCGCCGCCATGATGGCTCCCACCGAAATATTGGCGCTCCAGCATGCCAACACCATGGAGAAACTGCTTTCCCCCCATGGAATTCGCATTGCCCTGTTAACGGGCAGCACCGTAAAATCAAAGCGCAAGGTGTTGGATGAAAAGATGCAAAACCACGAGATCGATTTGCTCATCGGCACCCATGCATTGATTGAAAATACCGTTTGGATGAACAATTTGGCACTGGTCATCACCGACGAACAGCACCGTTTCGGGGTCAAACAGAGAAAAGCTTTGGCGATGAAAGCCGAAGAAAAAAATATGTTGGTCATGTCCGCCACCCCCATCCCCCGCACCTTGGCTTTGTTTATGTATGCCGATTTAAGCATATCGGTATTAGATGAACTGCCAGCAGGACGAAAACCTGTCAAAACCTTTTTACTCTCTGAAAGCTATCGAAAACGGATTCAGGATTTTATCCGTAAGCAGGTTATGCAGAGACATCAGGTTTATATTGTCTGTCCCTGGGTGGAAGACAGCGAAGAAGCCGAAGAGGACTGGAAAGCAGTAGAAAGCTATTATCATACCTTAAAAACCCAAATTTTTCGTGATTTGCGGGTAGATTATCTGCATGGTCGATTGAAATCCAAGGAAAAAGAGAAAAAAATGACCGATTTTTCCCGGGGAGATACGGATATTCTCCTCTCTACCACCGTCATTGAGGTGGGGGTGGATGTCCCGAACGCCACGGTGATGATCATTGAAAACGCGGAACGGTTCGGTTTATCCCAGCTTCACCAGCTTCGGGGACGGGTAGGCAGGGGAAAAAGCGCATCCTATTGCATTTTGTTTTCTCAAACCCGCAGCAAAAAATCCAAAGAACGGCTGACCTTATTTGCCTCTACCAACGACGGGTTCAAAATCGCCGAAGCTGATTTGCAACAGCGAGGTCCGGGGGATTTTTTCGGAGAACGGCAATCGGGGGAAT